>JAAHTG010000416.1_pt1 | contig 38873 bp, 64 predicted proteins | sample 6116081 | NCBI WGS metagenome assembly JAAHTG01 (sample SAMN13939989, study PRJNA603662) | sponge metagenome | isolation source: marine sponge | host: Mycale hentscheli | place: New Zealand | collected 2005 | reverse complement strand
AAATGGTGCGGTAAATGTGTTTGTATTACTTTGTGGAAAAACTACAAATGTAAAAACTGCACATGAAAAAATGTAAAAATTGCAAAGAACGATTTGAAACTAGATTTAGCACATTAGAAAAATATTGTTGGAATCCTGATTGTAAAACAATTGAAGCAATGTATAAATTAGAGAAGTTGAAAAAACGTGATCTAACAAAAAACAAGCAAAAAATAAAAGCAATAGAAAGGGAACTTGAAACAATACAACAAAAGGTTTTAAGAGTTAAGGTAGTATTCAATAAATTCATTAGGCTAAGAGACAACGGCAAAGAATGTATTTCTTGTAAATAAATTTTAAATTTTGAAAAAAAGAAGTTTGATGCCGGGCATCTATTTAACGCAAATAATCATTGGAATATTAGGTTTGACCCTCAGAACGTTAATGGACAATGTGTAAAGTGCAATAAACATTTGCATGGTAACCTTTTAGCGTATAGAGAAAAAATGATTCAAAGATGGGGCGAGGATACTTTACATCGGCTTGAGCTGGTAGCAAAAAAAGTACGTCACTTTACAAAATCTGAACTTGAAGAAATCTTGGATGAATATAAATACCTAAATAAAAATTATAATAAATTAAATTAAAATAGTTATATTTGTATAAATTAAAACCTAAAAAAATACTTATGAGAACAAATGGAGGAGTAAAAAATGCTACCACATCGGAGTATGTGAGATTAAAAAAAGCCTGGAAAAAATGGAATTCAAAATGTCATCCTGAAGACAAAATAACGTGGGTTGAATATTTAGATGAATTTAGTAAATATTAAAAAAATGAAAAGAAATCACCGAAAAGGATTAGATAGAAAATACTACATTTTTTTAGTAAACCTAAAGAAAGCTATTGAAGAAAATGAATACATGTCTATTAATAGATTGTTAAAAGAACATCATATTGCATTGCGTGTAAATGGTGCTTTATATGATTTAGGAATAGTCAGTCGTGGAAGGAAAAAAGTATGGCTAGAAACCGACCCAAATTTGGCTATGGCTCAAGCAGTAATAATTCAAACATCTAAAAATAGAGAAGAAAAAAAGTTGATCCCGAATGATGACAAATATTACAATACTACACATAAGGAATTTCAAAGATTGAATCCTAATGCAGTAAGAGTTGGAAAAGGATATTATCATGCACCTAAAAAAGAAAGGGTTTGGACTCAGATATTATCGTTCAAACTTTTTAACCTAAAATGTAAATTTTTTAAACTAAAATAAAATGGAGAAATCAGTAACAAAAAAGACACCACTTAAAAAAGCTGGTGCAAAAAAAATTGACAATGTAAAGAAAAGACTTACAATGTTAATATCGGAATTAAAAGCACCTAAAAGTCAAAGAAATAATTTTGGCAAATATAATTATAGGTCATGTGAGGACATATTGGAGTCCGTTAAGCCTTTGCTCCTGAAATATGAATTGCATTTAAGTATTAAAGATGAATTAAAAGAATTAGGTGGGTACATTTATATTGAATCAACAAGTACTATTTCAGGCTACAACGAAAAAGATCTTATTGATGAGGTATACATAGGTGTTGCACAAGCGGGAGTTGATCCCAATCGCAAAGGAATGGATATCGCTCAATGTTTTGGAAGTAGTTCAAGTTATTCAAGAAAATATAGTTTGAATTCTATTTTTTTAATAGACGATACTAAGGATTCAGATGCAATGAACCAGCATAACAAAAACCAGGAAACAACAAAAAAGATTTGTACTGCTGAAACGTTTGATAAAATGTTAGAAGCTTATGGGACCGATTTTAAAGGAGAAACTATTGATTTTAATTGGATAACAAAACGATATAATTTAAACCCTAATCAAGTTAAAATATTAAAGGGGGTTGATAATGAGTAAGCCTTCAGATGATTATTTTGTTAGGGCATCAGGACTCGGAGACATTATGAAAACGAGTAGGTCCAAAAAAGAACCTTTTGGAAAAGTAGCTATCGCTTCAATTTTAGCATCAGCATATCAAAACAAACATGGTATATATGAAGAAATTACAGGCAAACCATTAGAGAAAGGAATAGTGAATGAAGATGAAGCTTTAGATATGCTTTGTGATACTAAAGGGTGGAAAGATTGTAACAGGAAAAAAGAAAGGATGTTTAACGATTATATTACAGGCGAACCCGATTTGTTAGATCACGATAAATCAATATTGGCTGATGTAAAAAATTCTTTTACTACAAAATCATTTCCTGTATTAGCTGATACATCAGATTTAAAAAAGCATCATGATGGTTACTATTATCAAATGCAAGCATATATGTGGTTGTCAGGAATTAAAACATCATATTTAGCTTATTGCTTGACAAGTTTTCCTGAGTATATGATTGTTGATGCTATTAAAAAAAGAGTTTATTATGAATATGCTTTGCCTAGTAATCATGGAAAAGATATGATGGAAATTGAAACATTAACTGAAGACAAGATTCGAAAGCAAATGACATATGATCATATACCAAAGGAAAATAGAATAAAAATATTTAAAGTTGATTATGATGCTAAATTAATTGAAAATGTTAAAAATCGTATTGTCGAAGCGAGAAAGATTTACGACACAATTTATGAATCCATATAAAAAAAAGAAATGGAAATTAAAGGAACAATAAAAGTGTTAGGAGAAATTCAACAAATAACACAAAAATTTAAGAAAAGGGAAATTGTAATTGAAGACAATCTTGGTCAATATTCAAACTTTATAGCCTGTCAATTAACACAAGACAAATGCGATTTAGGAAATGATTTTGCGGTTGGAGACAACGTGATTGCTGGTATCAATTTGAAAGGTCAGGAATGGAAAAATCCTGAAGGACAAGCAAAATATTTTAATAGTATTGAAATATGGAGAATGGAGAAAGAAGTGGCTACACAAAATAATAACAAGGCTAGTGGTATTGCTAAGCAATTCCAGGAAGAAGCAATCAAGGATTTGCAAGGTGATGACGATATGCCGTTTTAAAATTTACAAATGAAATTAACTGATTTAAAAGGATTCAATAAAAAAGTTAGAAAACTTATATTGGAATACTTAGAAAAAAATGATATGACACTACATAAATTTTGCAAAAAAGTAGGTGTACATCAGAGTCAAATGTGGATTTATCTATATGGAGACAACAAAAAAGCGGGACTGCATAGTCGAACATTAGAAAAGATTGGCGAAATTATTTAAGCTACATTAATGTTAAAAATTAAACACCTCTATTCAGGGGTGTTTTTTTTATGGGAAAAAAGGTGGGATTTATGGGCAAGAACAAAATGAGAACACTTTGAGAACACCTTACCTCAGTAAAAATGTTATGAATTAATCATTATCTTTAAGGGTCGTGAAAATACAATACGAAAATGGTTATCCTACAAAGCGGTCAATATTAGAGTTGATAAATATTTTTGGTTTTAAAAAAAACTTATTTATTTTTAATGATGATTACGGAATAATTCAAGCAGGCATTAAGTGGTACCCAAATACTCTTAACAAGGACATACAATCGTTTATAAGGTTTTTAAAATGGAATGGGGTTGATATTAAGTCAGAAAAATTGCAAGGTCGTACACACTCGCTTTGGTTTGCAGAAAAAATTTGTACATTTGACCTTTAGGTTTAAGAGCTGGGGCAAGTGTTTCGAACTCCATTTCATTTTAACTTGCCTTGGCTCTTTTTTTAAACTCAGATTATGAAAAAAAAACATTTCTATTATTTACTAAGTGTTCTTATGTCTCCAATCATCTTTGGAGTATTCCTGCTAGATAGAATTATCTTGGCTTTGTTTCCTTGGGTACGAATCCAAACTATACGAGAGTGGGCCGTAAACGATTCTGAAATATCCTATTCATTTATTCGTGTTCTTGGAATAATCTTAATAACGGCATTTATTATGTTAGTCCTAATCTGAATGTAAATTATTAAAACCAATAAATGAAATACCTAAAAAATCAAATAAAAAAATATTTAGCAAAAAGAGGTTACAAAAAATACAATCAAGCAGAATTGCAAATGATTATTGTATCAACTGAGATATGCGAGCAATATATTAAATCAAGAAAATTTAGGAGAATTATGGATGAACATAATATTGGTAAAACAATTAAAAATGTTCTTGATAACTGGACTAATGAATAAAATTCTTGTCACCGGTGGTTTAGGTTTTATCGGCTATCATTTAGTCAAAAAACTCCTGCAGGACCAAAATAATACTATAACGATTTTTGATAATTTAATTAGTGATAGTGCTTCTATACATAATGAACTAAATACTAAAGAAACATTTGACCGATTAGTATATATTTATGAAGACATTAATCTTATTAATGAAGATAGATTTAAGAATCTAAATTTTGATATAATATATCATTTAGGGGCATTGGCTAGAATACAACCCTCATTTAAAATACCGGATAAATATTTTTATCATAATATACAAGGAACTATTCAAATTTGTGAACTAGCAAGAAGGTGTGATGCTAAAATTATTTTTGCCGGAAGCAGTTCAACATATGCCGGTTATAGAAATAACCCATATACTTTTACTAAATATATCGGAGAAGAAACTTTAAAGATGTATTCAAAAATTTATAATGTTAAAACCGTTATTGCAAGATTCTTTAATGTCTACGGAGACCGGCAACCGATTAGTGGAAATTATCCAACTATCATAGGAATTTACGAAGAAGCATACAAGCAGAATAAACCAATGACAATTGTAGGATCTGGAGAACAGCGTCGGGATTTTACAAATGTTTCTGATATAGTTGCCGGTTTATTGATTTTAGGTAGAGGAGAATATTACGGAGAAATATTTAATATCGGAACCGGTAAGAATTATTCAATTATGGAAGTAGCAAAAATGTTTAGTGACAAGGTCGAACATATTGCTGAAAGAAGAGGAGAAGCCAAAACAACATTGGCTCATATTTACGATATGCAAAAACTAGGATACGAACCAAAAATTGACCTTGAAGATTATATAAAAAAATTCAAAGAGAGCTGTTGACTAATCAAGAAATCATATCAAGACATTGGAAAAAAATTGAAAAATATTTAATTGAAGAAAGAAAGTATTGCCCAAAATTAGCAAAGAAAAAAATTGAGAATTGGTCTAAAAGAAAATCTAAAGAAGAAAAAAAAAGAGGGCCGAAACCCTCTAAATAATATTGCGGAGAACGTTTGCATGTATGCCGAATATCAAGGCAAATATATGAAAAAAAACGTATATTTCATAAAACAACTAAAAACCTCGTACAACACTAAATAAGCCGTTTTAAGAGTGTTTCATAGTTTTCTAGTATAAGACTATCGGAAAACTGAGAAGCATATGGCGACCGGTACTACTGAGATGTAGAGGCGGTCAAAAAAAATTAAAATAATGAGAAAAGTAACCCAAGACATTGTAATGGTGTACAAAATTACTGATATGGAAGAGGTTTTGTTGTGGGATAATTTAGTGATTGAATTGGAAAAAAAAGAACATACTTTGATAAGTATAAAAGAGACGGATGAATATTTTGCGTTGTCCAGATCTTTCGTTGTCCACGATAAAATGATTGAAAAATTAATAAAGATACATTTAGATTTTCACGACTTTTGACCGGTTTGATTTTTTTTTCATAGTTTTGAAATATGAAACAAAATGAAATAGAGTTTATCGAAATTGAAATAAATCAGATAAAACCAAATCCGGATAATCCAAGAATAATTAAAGACAAAGATTTTAAAAAACTTGTCGAATCAATAAAAACTGCACCTTGGATGCTAAAAATTAAACCTATTGTGATAGATGAAAATATGATTATTCTAGGGGGTAATCAGAGGTGGAGAGCGTGTCAATCTGCTAAAATGAAAACTATACCGGTAGTGAAAGCCAGCTCTTTGACCGAAGAACAAAAAGTTGAATTTATCTACAAGGACAATCTACATTCGGGGCAATGGGATTGGGATGCAGTTGCAAATAATATGGAACCGGACAAACTTGATGATTGGGGTTTTAAAGTACCTCAGTTTGGCAACAATGATATATTAGACAAGGTCAATGAAAGTGACGAAACTGATGAGTGGGTTGGTATGCCGGAATTTGAGCATAAAGAAGCACCTTTAAAAATAGTCGTATCTTTCCAGACCGAAGAGGACCGAGAAGAATTTGCAGAGATTCACAAACTGCAGTTTATTAAAAAGCAACAAAATGCTTGGATGACTAGACACCCATTTGTAGAACGGCAAGACCTATCATCATTAAAATTTGAATAAAATGAATGGAGAAATAGAAATGCTAACGAAATTTAAAAAAAGTGATTTAGTTCAGTATTTACAAATATTAGAAAAGCATATCGATATAGATATAAATATTGCATATGACCTTGCTCTAAAAACAATTAAATACTATCAAGGTGATGTTAAATACCGATTTGCATTAAGACAAGGGCAGGACATAGAAAATAAATGGTACGACTCCTTAGAGAAAGGGCAACCCGATTATTCTTTATATGATGATGATTATTTTGCAGTTGAGATCTGGGCGTGTTGGGTAGTATATTCGAGAAAGTATTTAACTCTAATAAATAAAGCCATTAACCTTAAAGGAATCCGGTCTATTATAGATATGGGTTGTGGCATTGGGTACACTACTGCAGCATTAAAACAAATATGCCCAAACGCTAAGGTATTGGGAACGAATATTGAAAAAACTACACAATACAAAGTGGCTCAGGATATTGGGAAAAAATACGGATTCGGTTTAATTCCTAAAGTAAATCAACAAGCGGATATGATATTTGCATCGGAATATTTTGAACATATCGAAACTCCTATAAAACATATTGAAGAGGTAGTAAAAATATGCAACCCTAAAATATTAGTAATAGCCAATGCGTTTGGTGCTAAATCAATGGGGCATTTTAATTTTTATAAAGTAGATGATAAACTTGTAGAAAATAAAAAAATTGGTCGTGTCTTTAACTCTAAATTGCGGGAGTTAGGATATAAACAACTCAAATTAGGTTTTTGGAATAATAGACCTCAAGTATGGTCAAAAAATGACTAAATATCCGGTTTACATAGTGTCTAAAGGTAGGTATGAAAACCCTATGACTGCAAAACTATTTCTTGAAGATCTGGTACCATTTAAAATTGTAGTTGAACCTCAAGAGTATGAATTGTATTGTGAAGCAGTAGGAAAAGAAAACGTAATAAAATTGCCCTTTGCTAATTTAGGACAAGGAAGTTATCCGGCAAGAAACTTTTGTTGGGAGCATTCTATTAAAAACGGCCACGAAAGACATTGGGTGTTTGATGATAACATACCAAAGTTTAGAAGATTATACAAGGGCAAGAGAATACCGGCAAATGCTCTTAAATGTATTCAGATTCTTGAGGAGTTTACTGATAGATATTTGAACATTGGAATAGCAGGATTCAACTATGTTATGTTTGTAACCGATAACACTAGAAAACCCTTTGTAAAGAATGTGCATGTCTACAGCTCACTACTGATTAAGAACGATATGCCGTTCCGGTGGAGAATGAAATATAATGAAGATGTTGATTTATGTCTGCAGGTATTACATAATGGCTTATGCACTATATTGTTTAATGCTCTGATGATTCATAAGACCTCTACAACTACAAAGATGAAAGGGGGCAATCAAGACGAATTGTATCTCGGTAATGCTCACGATAAAAAAGTATTAAAGGCGAGAAGTCTGGAAGAGATATGGCCAAAATATGCAGAAACTAAAATGAGATTTAATAGACCTCATCACTATGTAAATTGGAAAAAACATTTCAAACAAGAACTGATTAGAAACCCTTTAATAAATTTTTCCGAACTTCGTAAGGTGAATAACCACTCGTTGAAATTGAAAGCAGTTAAGGAGATAAAAAGTCCTGCTATGAGGAAACTACTTGATGAATCAAATAACACCGAGACAACACCGAAGAAATAATGAATGAAGATAATTTAAAAAAACCTTGGAAGAAAGGGCAAAGTGGTAACCCTGCCGGACGTCCTAAAGGGAGTAAAAACCGAAGCACTATTGCTAAATATTGGTTGGAGACTTCTCAAAGTGTTAAGAACCCAATAACCGGAGAAATAGAAATAATGACTCAAGAGGACTTAATAACTCTGAGCCAAATTAAGAAAGCACGAGAAGAGGACACCGGAGCGTATAGAGCATTAATGGATAGTGCTTATGGAAGTCCTATTCAACAAATAGAAGAAACCCAAATGCCTACATTAGACTTGTCCGGATATACTGCAGAAGAAATCAAAGAAATCTTGAATTCGGATAAAAAGAATGAAGAGTAATGACCTTAATATTTCTCCAGATCTTATACGGCAGGGGTTCCGAGCAAGACTAGCATACTTAGAATTTTGGGAGTTTTGTAAATATTATGATGAGCCATTCTTTAGCAAGAGAATATTCCTAAAAGAAATTGCTAATGCCTTTCAAGAGATAGAAGAAAACAAACTAAAATCTCTTGCAGTCAGTATGCCCCCGAGAGCCGGCAAGTCATATATTACTTCTTTATTTTGTGCTTGGACTCTAGGCCGTAACCCTACTGAATCAGTAATGAGAAACACTTGTACTGCGACCCTCTATGTTAAATTTAGTTATGATGTTAGGGCCATTGTTAAGTCCTTAGAATTTCAACAAGTATTTCCTAATGTAAAACTATCAGATGATAAAAAGAATCTAGGTGGTTGGAATACTAATAAATCCAAAATGGTCGGTTATTTCGGAAGTGGAGTGGGTGGAACTATTATCGGATTTGGAGCGACTAAGATAGCAGTAACGGATGACTTGTATCGAGGACTTGAAGATGCTATGTCTGGAACTATTAATGATAAAATAATTCAATGGAAAGAAGCAACTCACGATTCAAGGTTTGAATCCGGTTGTGCAAGGATTGATATAGGCACTAGGTGGTCGCTCTTAGACGTTATCGGCAAAAACATAGATGCTAATACCTACGATAAGATTATCAACGTTCCTGCGTTAAATTCTGAGGAGCAAACATTTTGTGAAGCAGTAATGACAACCGAAGAATATCTATCAAAAAAGAAACGGACTGCACCGGAGATCTGGAGTGCTGAATATATGCAAGAGCCGGTTGATATTGGGGGTCGGTTATTTAATGACATCAGTTACATTGAGCCGGATAGATTCCAAAAGATTTACGCAGACGTAGAGGTTCAAGGAGCATTGGCCTATATTGATGTTGCGGACCAAGGCAAGGACTATACGGCTATGGCCGTTGCCCTTTTAATATCCGGTAAGGTATATCTAGCAGATGTCATATACACTCGTGACAATACCGATATTACAATTCCTTTATGCTCAGAGCTGTTGAAGAAATGGGGTGTATCATACTGCAGGGTAGAATCAAATAGTATGGGAGCAATGTTCGCTCGACATCTGCAGAAAACAACGAACACTAAAATCCTGCAAGTACATAATACAAGTAATAAAGAAACTAGAATTTTAATGAACTCGGCTTGGATTCAAAATATTGTAACTTTTGTGAAAAACGAAGATAGAGATTCGCAGTTGTTTATGCAATCAGTACTGACCTATTCAAGAGATGGTAAGAATAAAAATGATGACGCTCCGGATTGTTTAGCAGGTCTTTCAATCTTTGCTCAATCAATGTTTAGATCTGGACTAACTTGAATTTGCAAAATTAATCATTAACTTTACAAGATGAAGAAATCATTATGAACGGAAACTTTCTCACTAATCTATTTAAAACCGGTAACGAATACACCAATAGATTTATAAATCAAGTCACCGGTAGGATGCCATATGCTAATCAAGTATGGGGCAAGAAAGAAGCGGTATGGGTGGACACTAACGATGCTTGGAGACTCTTCATTGAGATTCCAGAACTCAGGGCAATAATAGATAAAAGAGCAGAAATGATGTCTACAAATAAACCCTGCTTGTATAATCTTAATGGTGATAAAGTAGAATCTCATTGGTTAATAGATTTGTTTTCAAATCCTAATGCAATGCAGAGTTGGACCGATGTCATTTATAGTCTTTCAGTTCAAGATGCTCTTTATAGTAATGCCTTTGCTTATTGCCCTAAAAGGTCTTTTGACATCAGAAATCTCATTGTCCCTTTGCCTGCTAATAAAATACAAATAAATCTATCCGGTAAGAAGTTACAAGCCATGGATAGTGAAGACCTCATCACCAATTTTAAATTCACTTATGATGATGACACTAAGGAGACAATTGAGTGGCAAGATATGTTGTATTTCACTACTGATGACGGAATGAATATTGTCAAGCCAATATCTAGGATAGATTCGCTACGATATCCATTGTCTAATTTAAAAGCACAATATCATAAACGAAATGTCCTGCTAGAAAATATTGGTTCAATTGGAATCCTATCCACTCAGAGTAACGATATGGGTGGTGCAATTCCTATGACTCCGGAAGAAAAAGAAACCATACGAAAAGATTGGTACCGTAGGTCAAAAGATGAATTGATGATTACTGAATCACAAGTAAATTGGCAACCCATGTCATTTCCTACAAAAGACCTAATGTTGTTTGAAGAACTTACTGCAGATAAGATTGCAATAATAGACGCCTATGGCCTTTCAATCAATTTATTCAGTACTGAAAAGGGTGCTACATTTAGCAACGTAAAAGATTCAATACGTATGGTTTATACCGATACGATTATACCGGAAACGCAATCGATGTACAACTCTTTAATGAAGCAACTAGGATTAGATAAAGAATATTATTTAAAAGCAGAATTTCATCATTTACCGGTCTTACAAGTAGATGAAAGAGATAAGGCCGAGGTCACTAAACTTAAAGCAGAAACACTTGAAAAAATAGCTGCACTTGGTGTAGAATTAACTCCGGAAGAAATCCGGCACGTAACCGGACTTGATAACGAAGAATATTGATATGAAAATAAATAACATTTACAATACAAAAGAATCTTTAGAGGTGAAAGATCTGGACACTAATAGCAGGCAAGTTGCTTTGTATTTATCTAAGTTTGATGTAATAGATTCAGATAATGATATAATCAGAAAAGGAGCATTTAAAAAGTCTTTAAAAGAAAGAGGTGTAAAATCAAAATCAAATAGAAAGATTGCATTTTTAAGACATCACGATTGGCAACAACAAATAGGGAAATTCGTAGAACTAGCCGAAGATGATTTCGGTCTTTATGCAGTCGGAGAGCTGGGTCGTTCTAGTGCAGGAGACGATGCCCTTGCAGATTATCAAGACGGAATTATCAGAGAACATTCAATCGGATTTGAATACGTAGCAGATAAGAGCAAATGGATTGAAGATACTACTATGAAAAGTAACGGATTTTTTGACATTAAAGAAGTCAAACTATGGGAGGGTTCGGCCGTTACATTTGGCTCAAATGAATTTACTCCGGTAATTGAAATGAAAGGACAAGAGAAGTCTAATCATATAGAAAAAATAAACGACGAACTAAATGTCTGCATTAAGGCATTAAGTATAGGAAGTGGAACCGATGAAAGACTCCACGAAATAGAAATGAAAATCAAGTTTTTAAACTCTCAACTTGTGTTACTTGCTACGAGTGGGCCGACTACTAAAAGTCACCCAGATCCTAACAAGCCAACTCCGGAGATAGTACAAACTTTTGATTGGAATAAGGTTGTAAAAAGTTTACAATCATAAGTAATAACTCAAAAAAATAGAAAACGTGAGTGATACAAATTTAACCCCCGAACAAGCCATTGAAAAAATCAATGAAGTGTTCAATGAAAAGTCGGCTACGTTCAGTACAAAAGAAGAACTAGAAGCAACGACAACTGAGATGAAATCTCAAATAGATTCCTTAAAAGGAATGGAAGAAAAAAGTGCAGAAATAGAAAAAGCAATTGCAAGAATTGAGGGCCGTTTTGATTCCTTTAATGAAAAAGCAAGTGTATCTACTTCAACCCCTAAATCTTTAGGAGAAAAAATGTTTGACGTTTATGCTAAAAACATTGAAGCAATTAAGGGAGCTGTAGAGAAAGGTGGAAAAGTAAATTTAAATACTAAAACAACAACCATTACCGGCAGTTATACCGGCGATTATGCTTTAACTGATTTTGATACTCAAGTCGATGAGGTAGTTCGTAAAAGATACGGAATACTTGAGAACTCTAATACCGGAGCAACTACCGGTAAGTTTGTTACTTACGTTCAACAAACTGCAGGTTCACAAGCAGCATGGACATTGGAAAGTAAGCCAAAAACTGAGGGCGAACCAACTTGGGAAGAAATAAGCGAAGAGGTAAAAAAGATTGCTTGTTATGTTAAAGTGTCGAAAGAGATGCTTGAAGATTTGTCTTTTATCAGAGCAGAAATTAACAACGATTTAATGCTATCAGTAAAAGACGGTGTTGAACAAGCATTGTTAACCGGTAACGGAATCGGTGAAATTAAAGGTTTGCTAGATGCTACAATGGGATTGCCTGCTTTTGGTGCCGGTCCATTTGCGTTAAGCGTTCCGGGTGCAAATATTTCTGATTTACTAAGAATTGTAATGGCTCAGATTGAAGCGGCAAACTTTACTCCTACGCACATTATAATGAACCCACAAGATATTGCATTATTGCAAATCACAAAGGGTACTGACTTGACTTACACATATCCAATGTATTTACCAACTCAAGACGGATCTGGAGAAATGAGAATTGCAGGAATGAGAGTGATTTCATCTACGTATATTGCTCAGGATAAATATGTTGTTGGAGACTTGTCAAAATTAAATGTACGTTTCAGAGACAATATTGCAATGTCAGTAGGACTAGACCAAGATGATTTTACAAAAAACATGATTACAATTTTAGCAGAAGCAAGGTTGGTTTCTTACATTAAGAACAATCAAAAACCTGCATTTGTAGTTGGGACTTTATCAACTGATATTCTCGCTATTACTGCACCTTAATTTATAAATTCATAAACCATGGACAAGAAGAAATTAGAAAATAAAAAAGCACGAGAAGAACGTAAAGAAGAACGTCAAGAAAAACGTGCCGAAAGAAAAACAAAAAGAAAGTCTAAAAGCAAGAAAGAACTTGATATTGACATAGATACTAAAAGGGTTGATATAAGTATCGACCGAGATGCCGAAGGCAACGTAGAAGTAGAATGGGATGGAAAGCATATTGACGGCAAATACTCTAAGAGTAAAGACGGTAAGGTAAAACTTGAAGTTGAAATCAACGATAAAGAAACCTATCTTTTTGAGGCCAATGGCTCTAATAGAAAATTGCCCAAGGGTACGATTTACAAATTAACCGGTGCAGTCATTAAGTCTTTCATACGTTTAAAATATGGAAAATTAAAAAAGAAATAAATGTTTTTACAACCTAGTGATTTCATAGACAAGTATGCCCTATCAACTGGAATGTATAGCACCTCAAAATTGACTGCTTACATTTTAAAATATGAAGAGCAATATCTTGTTCAGTTATTAGGAGCAAATTTATACAATGAATTTGTCTCTGATTTAAACGGACTTACACCAAACGTTCCACAAAGTCCAAACTTCTTAAAGGTCTTTGAACCTTTTAATGAGGACCGAAGTGGATTCTCGGGATCTGGAGTGTTATACTCTAATACCTACACGTTTGGTAATTCAATTTTGATGTCCGAAGGAATCCTAGAAATGTTAAAAGGGTTTATTTATTTTGAGTTTTCACGAGACTTAATGAATCAACAAACGCCGTATGGTAACGTAAAGCAAATGGCCGAAAATTCTATCGTTGTAGATTCTCCTCATTCTTTAATGTGGGAGCGATACAATGAGGGGCAAAAGACTTACAAGGCAATACAAGAATTTATCTATCTAAATGGCCCATTTAACGTGGGCCAAATAGTTAGTTTCGATTCTCTTGTAGGTGGAACCGGTTATGCAGACGGAACGTACAACCTTAGCGGTGGGTCTGGGCAGGGAGCAACGGCAACTATAGTCACCGATTTGGGTGTAGTTACTGAGGTTTTAATTGCCGAGCAAGGAGTCAATTATGAAGTTGGGGATGTTCTAACTATTGATTCGGGCAATTTAGATTCTACTATTACATTAATATACGTAGGTGTAGGAGCAATGAGGAACTTTAATGGTGTAAACAAATTAACTGCTTATTGGATATGACGAAAGAAGTTACAAGTATTATTGGAGATTTAGTGGCAAGGATTGATAATGTCTGCATAGGCATTTACGACCCCTCTACGACGTTTACAAATATTTGTGATACTAAGTATCTAAGAGTTGGTAAAAAGGTCACTAACGAAGCCGGAGACGAGTATATGGTAACTAAGGTGGTTGAAGATGAGTATATTGAAGTTGAACCAATTTTATTAGGTTCTCCAGATCTTCAAGGGAAAATATTTTTACCACCACCATTTTATATCTCCGGAACTAAATTTGCAACGAATAGGGAGTGGACAATTTCTACTTCTGATATGACTTCAAAAACTCCTCTTGCGTGGTTGCTTGAGTTAATAAGACTTGAGAAGCAGGGAAGAGGAAGCACAGTGAATTGGAGAAGTGATTTAAGAATGTTCTTTTTGGACGAAACCGATATTCAAAATTATTACACAAAAGACCATAGGGATAATGTAGTTGAGCCAATGAGCCGACTTGCAGAGCTGTTTATGGAAGTGGTAAATAATGATAAAACTTTTGAAACTATAGATGACTACGAGTTAGTCACTTTCAGTAGGTTCGGAGTTGAAACGGATAGAGGTATGTTTGAGAATATTCTTGATGCTAATTTATCCGGAGTTGAACTCAAGGTAACATTAGGAAAATACAAATCCAATTGTCATTGTGAAAATTAGGGTGGTGCCAAATAGCCAATAAATAAAAAAAACAATACTCTAAAATATACAATATGAGTTTAGGATGTAACTGCGAACAAGGATTGAGCAACACCGGAGTACCGGCTTGCGTTCCAATCCAATCAGTAACAAGCACACTAATAATGGTACCACTCGCAGATAGTACCGGTGTTCTTAATGCTATTGATTTAACGGCGGCCGTTCCGGTCTGGGCCGATTTAATTAACGAAACTGACGAATCAAAACGATGGTTTCCATTACCTGCATTTGAAAATGTAGAACTACCAAAAGCAGATTCACAATTTGAAGAAGCGAATAGTGGACGAATGGCTTTCCTCAGACAAGGGAAGAGAAGTTTCACCGGTGAATTATGGGCCGATGATTCTAGTCCAACATTGTTAAGTAAACTTCAAAACAACCGTTGTGTTGAGTTTGGTGTTTTCATAGTTGATGTTAACGGAAATCTAGTTGGTAGTCAAGTGGGTGATAGATTGTTTCCAATACCGGTTGATAATCCTTCGTTCAATCCAACATATGCTTTTGCTACCGATTCAACGGTTTCAAAAATTATTGTTGCTTTTGACTTTGATAGATTATTTGATGAGGGTACAATGTACATGATTCAACCGGATGAAGCAGGGGTAAACTTCAATGACCTTAAAGGACTAATTGATGTAAACTTTGCGGATTTCTCTGAGGTAGCAAATACATCAGTAACGTTTAATGCAGAATTTGATTACGGAACTGCATACAACAAAATCTTGTTAAAGGGATTAGTTGGAGCAGATTTTGCGTTGTACAATAATACAACTTCAACGGTTGAAGTGCTTGGAGTAGTAACTGAAAACTTGCCACTTGAGGGCAATTACACAGTGAATTTCGTGTACGTAACCGGAGAAAGTTATACGTTGTCAATTAACAAAGTTGGGTTCACCGGCAAGGTAACTTTTACGGCAACATAATTTAAAGTCGTGAAAATTTATTGAGAAATTGGGTGGAGAAATCCACCCTTTTTTTTTGTAAATTGCGTAGAAATAGCAAAATGATAGAATTCAACGGAGAGGTGTCAAACAAACGTTCTAAGAGATTAACGTCTTGAGCTGGTATGTTACCATTCAAAAGTTGAGAAGCATATGGCCCTTATGGTTACTGCGTTACAGAGGCGCAAAAAAATAGATAGAAAAAATGAGTTTTGACATAGAATACACTTTATTGTATCGAAAACTTCGCATTTTTAGTGGAGATTTAAAAGGGTTTCGTTGGAGTCAAAATGCTATTTGGGTTAAGGTACTAAGTGACGAAAATTTTAAAAAATGGATTTTAGATCTGGTACGTCAAGAGCAGTTATTCAAAGAAGGTGTTGATGAAGATAATGAAGTCATTGGGTATTATTCAGAGTGGACCGAAATGATGAATCCGAAAAAGGTAGCCGGAACTCATTACACACTTTTTGACACCGGAGAATTTTATGGTTCGTTTGAATTAAGAGTCGGAAAAAATTATTTTGAGATTGATGCCGACCCACTAAAAAAAGATGATAATGGAGAAACTACGAATTTATTTTATAAGTATAGTACGGCAATTCTTGGACTTACTAACGAGAGCAAAGATAAACTTGCGCAAGAACTCATTAGGAGATACATTATCGCAATCCGAAACGTCGTTTTACGATAAGCGGTACTATTTAAAAATAGATGAGTTACCACTTGAGAACTGGATAAAATGTACGGAGGGCGATTTAAAATACACTAGAATCGATATTGCAAAAGGTTCTGAGGACATAGATGAAAAATGTTGGAATATAATTTATGATGATTACATTAAAACACAAGGACTAGGAAAAATTATGACAAAACTCTTACAATGTATGATTGATAAAACTAACGCAGAATTAGAATTTGTTATTTCAAATGATAGATTCAAATTAACTGAATGCGAAATGTTAGAAACTAAACTTGAGCAGATGTTAAATAATTCCGGATCTGGAATGTCTATATCGCAATGTTTGATTTATTTAAGTAAGTGGATGGGCAGTTGGATAAATACAAAATCAATAACGACTAAAGAGTATTTTGACTTGTTAAAAGAATTTGAAAAAAGTAATAAAAAATTAAGAGATGGCCAAAAAAATAAGTAGTAAAGATATATTTGCACAAGAGGATATATTTAAGGGCATAAGAGATTCTGCAAAATTAACTATTAAGCAAATGAGATTGCTTAAAACTGAGGTTGAAGGAACTGCAAAACAACTGCAAAAATCTATGGGTGCAAAACCCAAAATGGATTCTCAACAAGCAATACAAAAAGTTGTAAAAACTCAACAAGAAGCAAATAAATTAAAAAAAGATGCTATTCAAATTGAGAAATTACATTCTCAAGCATTACAACAAGAGCGTAGAGCTGTTCAAGAACTTGAGAAGATTCAACAACAAAAGATTAAAACTGAGCAACAAGCACAGAGGTTAACAATTCAACAACGTAAGGAGAAAGAAAGACTCGCTAAAATTCAAGCAAGACAAACTAAAGCATTAAAAGACGAATCTAACGCATATAAAAAGTTAGTCATAGAAACTCGTAAAGCGAAAAATGAGTCTAAAAGATTAGGGGCAGAATTGTTGATTTTAGAAAGGTCTGGTAAACGTAATACAAAAGCATATAGGGATTTAAGTCAGTCATATCGTCAAATGTCAAAAGCAGCAAAGCAAGGTGATAGAGATTTAAAAAAATTAGATGCAACGGTCGGTGATAATTTCAGAAATGTAGGAAATTATAGAGGGGCAATAAGTGGTCTTGTTGGTATGTTAGGAACTCTTGGTGCAGGAATAGGAATCGGCCAGATCTTTCGTAATGTTACCGGAATAATGATTGACTTCGACCAATCACAAGCGGACCTCGCTGCTATATCCGGAAAAACAAAAGAAGAACTTGCCGGACTTACAGAACAAGCAAAGGAATTAGGCGCAACCACGCAGTTCTCGGCAACCGAAATTTCTTCTATGCAAATTGAACTTGCAAAATTAGGACTGACAACAAAGCAGATAGAATCAAGTACGGAATCAGTAGCAGATTTTGCCGCCGCCACCGGCTCTGATTTGGCGAGTGCTGCTCAAGTCGCCGGTTCTGCTATGCGTATGTTTGGTTTAGAAGCATACGATATGAGTAGGGTTGTATCAACCTTAGGTGTAGCAACTACTAAATCGGCTCTATCTTTCGGAGATTTTGAAACTGCATTATCAACTATTGGTCCAGTTGCTCAAGTTTTTGGATTTTCTATCGAAGATACAACTGCGTTATTAGCTCAGTTAAAAAATGCAGGATTCGATGCAAGTAGTGCCGCAACTGCTACAAGAAAAATACTTTTAAATCTTGCGGACTCCGGTGGGGAACTTGCTCAAGAAATAGGTAGGCCGATTAAAAGTTTAGACCAAATGGCCGATGCTTTTAAAGAAATTCAAGACAAGGGCATAGATTTGGCGAAAGCATTAGAACTTACGGACGTTAAATCAGTATCGGCATTTGCTACATTTTTACGTGGTTCTGATACTTTAGTTGAAATGCGAGATAGTATAACCGGAGTAGATGCAGAACTTGAACAAATGGCCGATAAGAGATTGGACTCAGTAGCAGGACAAATGAAATTAGTTAGTTCTGCTTGGGAGGGTTTCATATTAGGTGTAGACGATTCAACCGGAGCATCAAAAAAGATGAAAGACATGCTTGGATTTTTAGCAGAAAATCTTGCCGATATTATGAACGCCGTTATAGAATTAACTAGGATTTTTATTATATATCAAGCCGTTACCAAAGGTCAAATTCTTTTAAACAAATTAATGGCTAGTTCGTTTATGACCTCTACAAAAAATATGAAAGGACTTAGTGGAATGGCTGCAAAAGTTGGTGGGGCATTTAGAAGTATGGGAAATGCTATAAAAAGAAATCTTGGTGGTATTGCTCTAGTGTTGATTGCAGATCTGGTAATGAAAATGAAAAGTTTGAACGACGTTGTAAATACTACGGCAAGAAATATGGATGAACTATCAGAAGCACAAGCCGACGTGACTGCAAACACCGAAGCAGAAATTGTTGAAGTTGATGCTTTATTTGACGCATTAAGAAACACAAATGCAACTAGTGTAGAAAGAAAAAATTTAATAGATGAAATTAATAGCCGATACGGAACTACTCTTGAAAACTTAGAGGATGAAGAAGAATTTGTAATTGCAGTTGATGATGCGTATAAAGACCTTATGCAGACTATGAAACAAAAAGCAGAGTTGGAAGGTGCAAGAGTAGGTTTTCAAGTTACTCAGAGACAAAAAGTTGAGATGAAAACCGAACTTGAAAAGATGATGCAAGTTCTCGGTCCTAAATATTGGGTTGGTAAAACCGGAGAAAACTTTAGTAAAGCACGACCAAAAGTAGTAGGTGGAACCGGTATATCAAATTTTTTAGGTTCTGCATTTGCTAGCATATTTGGAGGTACTGACTATCAATCAATCGCAAAAGAATACAACGCACTTGTAGACCAATACGATATGACTTTAAAAAGAGCAGAGGACTACAAAACGGATTATGTAAATAAACTTGCCGCTTTTAATAGTTCAACAACCGTATCTACGACATCATCATTTACAACTCCTGCAACTACTCCTTTAGGAACTACAAGCAGAAAAACATATGATACATCAATTAAAGACATTAAAGAATACAATTCAAAATATTTTAAACTACAACAAGAACGGAGAAAAAACGACGAGAAAGAACGTCAAAGAAGTGTGAATGATGATTTTCGTGGAGAAATTATGAACGCAATTAAAAGAGCAGAAGAAACCGGTGAAGCAGAGGTCGAAGTTCAAGAAGAAATGTTCGCAAAAGAAATTCAATTGCGAAAAGATTTTTTAAGAGAAGAAGCAACTATGGAAATATCAAATGCACGAACAAATATTGTCATAAAACAAAAAGCGGAATGGAATGCACTTAAAGAGGAGTATAAAGAAAAACTTGACAAAATTCCAACTTATGAACGAACGTTAAGAAAAAAACTAAAAAAAGAAGCAGGAATAAGACAATCCGAATTGAAGGCTCAACAAGAACTAGAAAGAGAAGATTTTAAGGTGTCTTCAAATTTACAAGTAGACCAATTGAAATCTACTTTTAAAGATCTGGACGAACTTCTAATCAATCAAAATAAAGAGTTTAATGATGCTATTTTTGATGCTTTACAAAAGTTTGCAAATTCTACAAATGAAGCAAGTCAAGAAGCAAGTGAGGACGCTATTAAAACAGCAAAAGCAACTGCCGATGCTATAAAAGAAAATTGGAAAACTCTTTCGGAATTTATTAAACTTGGTGCCGATTTCTTTATTGAACAATCCAATAGAAAAATTGCACAAATTGATAAAGAGATAGCAAAGGCCGAAGAGTCTTACGACCATTTTAAAACTTTAGCAGCGAACGGAAACATAGATGCTAAGGAATCTCTAGCAGAACAACAAAGAATAATAGACGAGAAAAATAGGGAACGTATAAAGCAGGAAAAAATACAACAACGAATAAGATTAACGGAGACCGTTTTAACAACTTATGCTAGTAAGCAGGAAGCAGATGTACAAAATCCACTCGCAGAAACGATAAGAGACACTACCTTGCTTATGCAGTTTATTAATTCTTTACCGGCATTTGAAAAAGGTACTGAGGACACCGGAAAAAATGGTCAAGGTGTAGACGGCCGAGGTGGTTTTCATGCAGTCTTACACCCTAACGAAAGAGTCGTGCCAAAAAGTCTAAACGATAAGATTGGAAATCTGACTAATGAAGAGTTGACTAGAATTGCCGTTGAGTATCAAAATGGTAAAACATTAGAGGGCAATAATTCTTCCAGATCTTCACTAGATTTCGCTATCTTAGTGAACGGCATTAACGAACTAAAAGACGTTGTAAAAAATAAACCCGAAACAAACATAGAGCTGGGCGAAATAACAAGTTCAATTATGGAAGTTGTAAAGAGTACCAAGCAGGGAACAAGCACAACATACAATCGTTTTAAAATTAGAAAATAATGAGACATTTTTTAAACGGAATTGAAGTCGCTCCAAGAAATTTAGACGAGATTGGTGTAGTTGCAGATTTCACCGGAAATCCGGATTTTTTAAGTATAAGTGTTGATTCATTAATCTTACCTCGTGAAGCAGTAGAAATTGTAAAAAATCACATTACACAAGTAGGACTTTTTGAGGGTATTCCTTACAAGATAGAATTGAATCCAAATGTCTCAGTAGAATATTATGTTGATTTATTAGACAATTTAATTATTAAAACTCACGAAGTTCAATGTAAGATTAAAAGAAGAAAATCTTTGGATAATTTTTTTGAAAGAGCAGAGGGCTCAAGTTTTGCTTTACTTAAAAAAAACGGAGTTGTTTTTGATACTATAAATGTACCCTATTTTATCATTAAAGATAATCAGTTTGAAACTGCATTAGAGTTATCTATTATTGTTTATATTTTAGCAAAAGAAGTTATTGCTCAAGCGCAAGCAGTAAGTCAAGCAAGTACACAATTAACCGAAGCATCGGTTCCTATACCGGTAGTAAGTGTGCCACCGGGCGTTGGATATAATGTACCGGCTATTATCGGAGCGGCAATCAACTTAACAATTGCTATAGTTTATTTAGCAGCATTAGCAATAACATTATTTAACTTTGCAACTCAATTATTTTTGGTTTTATTTCCACCAAAAAGAAAAGTTAAAGCAACATATTTTAGAGAATTATTAGAAAAATCTTGCGCTCATTTTGGCTACACTTTTCAATCTGATTTATTAGATGAGTCGCCAAATTTTGCAGTTCTTCCGGTTCCAATAGTTCAAGACCGACCAAGCATTTGGGATATACTACCCGATGAGATCTGGCCAATAATGAATAATGGTTATCCGGATTCAATGGACACTACTCCGAGTGTATTACAATTCATTAGAGGACTTGAAACAATGTTTAATGCTAGAACTATAGTAAGGGGTAGTGAAGTACGCTTAGAACGTCGGGATTGGCTTGAAGAACAAACTACACTTCAAATAATTCCTGCAGTAACTTTGCAAAGTGAACGTCAAGATAAATTTACATACAATACTGAGGACATTTGGAAACGATACTACATTCATTATGAAACTGATTTTCAAGATATTCATACACTTGACGGAATTACTTACGACAATCACGATACTGAACTTTCAACGGAGCCAAGTTTTCCTATAACTAATGAAGATCTGGTAACGATTAAAGGTCTTAACGAGGTCGCTATTCCTTTTGCTTTAGGAGCAAGAAAAACTAAATTGACTTGGATAGAAGTGATTGCACAAGATATATTTAGGAGTATAGACGAGTTCACTTCGGCAATAGGAAACGGAACTAATTTTGAACAACAAATTTTAGACCGAAAAGATGCTTTAATGATTAGTCAACAATTCTATTCTAAAACAAAAGTTTTATACGGCAAAGCAGGTAATGTAAAACCTAATGAGTTAATTCAAGAAGAAAGTTATTTTAATGAAATTAGTGCTACAGCTCTATGGAATAAATATCACTACATAAATCAAATACAAATTTATGATTTTGTAATCAGAGAAAATGTACGTATTCGAATTTCAAGCGAAGATTTCGTATCTTTGTTAAATAACAACTTTGCATTTATAAATGGACAAGTTTGTGAGATACTAAAACTAGAGTGGATTGATGAAAAAAGTTTAGCGAGTTTAACGTATAAAGAACCAAATAATTGGGCAGGGGGCAAAGTAGTTACCGAAACGATAGATTAATATGAATGATTATAGTAAAATGAACGAATCACTTAGCAAAAATATAAAACAATTGCAAGTTTTAAGTGAAAGAATTTTATCGAAAATTCAGAGTGAAGAACCGGAGAAAGTTGCCCAGATCCTAAAGGACCAAAAGTCGGTTGTAACTGCTTTAAAAAATAAAGATTTTGAAGCAATAACTAAATTACAAAAGAAGTATGCCGATAATTCAAACTAACGTAACGTACAGAGATTTATTTAATACATCTCGGAATTTTCTGCAGTCTAATGTCGGCGACCCAAATGATTTTAGCATTGATTTTGATGAATCAATTTCCGTTACTGCGAGTAATTCAAACTACATTACTTGTAATCAAACAACTGATATACTTGAATGGTCCGGTGGAAGTTGGCTTAATGAGGGTTTTAGAAACGGAGATGCGATAACAATTACCGTTTACACAATTAGTACCGGAGCAATAATTGACTTCGTTAATACAACGGTTGATTGGATAAATGAAGAGCAAATGAAAGTTGCTTCAACTCCGGCTTCTTGGTACACTATACCAAACTCGACCGTAGTCATTTTTGTCTCTAGCAGGAAAAGGGAAGGAATGACCTTAAATGTAAATATGGTTGGCAATGGCTCAGTAGGTAATCAATTTTCAATTATAGATGGTCAAGTTACCGGATTTTATTTTGACCTTACTCCTGCCGGACCAAGTTACACCGGTTCACAATTTGGGTTAAGATCTGGAATGTTTATTACTTCGGCAACCTTAACTGAAAACAGCAGTATTTCGGGTGTAAGAAATTACACAATGCGAATAAATTTTATTCAATCCGGCTTATATAATTCGGCAAATTATGATTTTGATAATTGCTTAAAATTATATGCTAGAATGAATTGGGAATCTTTACTTGGAGAACCTTTTAACAATACCGAATTTATCTGCAGTTTAGATGCTAACACCGGTTGGTTTAATCAAGCATTTAACACCGGAATAATTGACGCAACATTAGTACAAGGAATTAACGAAATTGCTTTTGATAATCCGACAACTGGTAACTTCGTTATTGAATCTTCAAGCAGTATATATGCGATTGGTTCGGCATATGTTTCCGGAGATGATTCTTATTATAAGAACGTACCGGATTCACAGTCAAGATTGACAATGAATATTCCTACACAAGTGCCAACTTTAGGTATACCAATACTTTCTGAAACAATATTAAATAGAGGGTATCAATTACAAATAACTAGTGTAGTTCAATCCGGTAATCAGTACACATTCAATTTTGTTTTTACTCCAAATAATATTTTTAAAGCGTGGGCCGAAACTTTACCGGAAGGCAATAAAACAATGTACATTTGGTGTAGAATGGGTGACGTTAATGTGCTTGTTTTTTCCGGTCAAATGACGTCTGCCCCTGCAGTTACTAAAGAATTAAATCTTGAGGTTGCGGACTTTATAGACCACTCCGATAATACTACTGATGCAACAGCTCTCGTAAGTGGATATGGTGGAAATGTTGAAGATGATATTGCTTTTATTGGAAAAGTTTTTTTAAGGAATTACAATGTCACTACTTATCTAAATATTGGTATTGAAGCATTTAATTTTAATACCGGTGAATCTTTTACTTTGCAACAATCCAATTTATCTTGGGCAAACATACCTCAAGTGAACGGAATTTATCCGGTGAATGCCGTTATACCAATTAATTCTGAACTACCAACTACATCTGAAAAGATAAACGCTCTAATCGTCCGAGATACGTCTTTAGATACTGCTTTGGGTTACGGCGTAAAGATTTATTATCCGTTCTTGTTAAATTGGAGATATTGGTTGGCTCAGAATAATGCTAATGCAGACTTTTATCCAGATCTTCAAACACAAAATTGGGTTCCTTATGGGAATACTAACGATTGGAGATTAAGACTAAGACTTGAACTAGATATTAATGATGAAAATTACGAATTTTTAGATGAAGTTGCTATAAAAGACTACGATAGTGAGCCGGATATTATACAACAAATTGCTTTATACCGAGAAACTGATTTAGCAACTGAGGTTAATGTAATTGTAGAGGGCGAAATGATGAGGATTGTAGGCCAAAACATACACATAAGTGGTGCTAATTGGATTCAAGATAGTGTTTGGGGAATGATAACAATAGAACCTACGGAAAGCAGTCCTCGTTGGATTTCAAGTACAATTTTACCTTACGATTTGAACACTCAAAATCCCTTATCTCCAATAGCCGGTTTACTTTGCGAATTAACTTTTCCAAGTCCAGACGTTGCACGACTAGAATGTGCTTTTGACCCAAGCAAAATAAACCTAAGTAACGGAGTAAAAGTTACTATGAAAATTAAGGGTTGTAACGATGGCTCAGTTAATAAATTAACGACAACTGGAGTAGCAAAAAGAACTACATCCGGAGATAATAAAATAAAAACATAAATTATGGCAGGACAAGAAATAAATCAATATGCAATAGAAAGAAATTTTATTGGCGACCTAGATTATTTTGACCTTGATTGGTATGATAGTGGAGTTTTTAAAACTGCTAAAATAAAAGGTTCGGTTTTTAAAGGAATTAACGGAGGTCTTTTTGCACAAACCGAAGACGGCCCTATATTAGAAAATTCAACAACTGAGTCTACTATATTAGGTGCAGGTGCAGGGTCGTTTTTGCTTCCGGCAAACACTTGGGTTGCAGGGCAATCATATAGTTTATTAGCAACCGGAACTATTCAAGCCGTTCTAAACGATACAATTTCTTTTACCTTAAAAAGTAGTACGGCCGATTTTGTAGCACCCGGAGCAATGACAATGTTTCAAATTACACCGGCAAATTTTTGGAGATTAGAAATGCTTATGACTTGCAGAGAAATCGGAGGTGTTGGAGTAGCAGAAATCGAAGGATCTGGAACTTTTCAATGTAAAGTTGATACCGGTGCGCAATATAAAACTTACCCAATTGAGTTTAATAACTCCACGACTTTCGATACTACGATTGACAATACTTTAGACCTGACCGGTGAGTGGTCTGCAGCAAGTGCAAATAATCGTTTAATGACTAGAACCGTCAATTTCAAAAGAACTATGTAATATGTGCGATTGTCTAGAACTTACTATTGAATATGATACTTTTGGCGAGCAGATTTCTGAATCGCAGGCAATAGGTATATATAATGGAAAAAATTATTATGAGTATGTTTACAACGGTGCAGATATAGTCATTTGGTATAATGGTGGCCGTTGGTTTTGTACTAAGATTCTAGGTGATTTAAGTATTATTTATACGATATTTCAAAGCACGACCGATTGTCCGGTTGCCGTTCTAGGTACTACATCGGGAACGGATTGGATAGATGCAGGTATATGGACAAATTTAGTCACGTTTACTACAAAAAAATGTCCGGAACCAAATTGTTGGGTTGAAGATAGGACCGAAAAGAGTTATGAATCAATTAAACTACCGACAACATTTACCGAAGAAAATAAAGGAATTAAAGATTGTTGTTGCAAGTATTTAGTTCTAGCAGATACTAGCAACGACTCGTGGAAAAATGACATAATTTCTGCTTGGGTTAAGGTTTCAGATGTTGCAGATTCTTACGCATTTAAGTTATACAAAAACGGCGTTTTAACTTCTTACACTCCAGCTCCAATACAATTTCCTTTTGATAATTTAGCATACTACACTACTATTAATTGGAAAGACGTCCTTGCAAGCGACGGAGTAGGGTGCTACGAGTTAAAAGTTGAGTACGGAATTAGCGGTATAATAGGAGAATTATCTTGGGGTGTATATCAGTTAAAAGAATATAGCATTCAGAACGCTCAAAATACTGCTAGAATCCGAGCCGTATTTAATGGTTTTCAAGAAATGCAAGACATTAATTTTACCGGGGCAGATGTTCAATCAACATTAAGATTCTATGGATATATTGGAAATCGTCAACCTAATATGGAAACCGATAACATCATTTATTCTAATAGGGAAATGAAACGAGTAATGCGTGAAAATATGAATACATATCAAATTATTTCCGACCCTGCCGAAGAGTGCATTACACGACCTTTAATTGATTTGTATTTACTGAGCGAAAATCAACTCTTTATTTCTGACTACAATGCTCATAATCATTCTTATCGATATGAAGATCTGGAAGTAATTGTTGAAGAAAGTCCTGAGGTAACATATTTTGATTTCAGTAGAAAAGCACAAGTCGAGTGTCAAGTGAGCGACAAATTTAAAAACAAACGAACATATTATAAATAAAAAAAAACATTAAATAATGGCAACGGAAACATTAACAATAACAAAATTAGAAGTAGTTAATAATTATCTTAAAGTAAGCGGAGACCTTGGAATACCAAAAGTTAGTACGAGAGCTGTTGAATATTTCTATCCAAAAGTAAGTACGAATTTTGCAAAAGGTGAAAGAGTTACGGAAGTGGGTGGAAAGATATTAGTTGAAAATTTTTATTCAATTAGCAATCATATGACCGGTGGCAAATGTGTAATAGACGAAATTTTAATTCCAAATATTACTGACGGAAAAACAGCATTCACCGTTAGTACATTTGTTGACTTTTGCACACTTAACACCGGAGCATAATGAAAGGTCTGGAGGGGTTTACGGATATTTTTGCAATGGCTATTGGTATGGTCGGAGCATTAATGAAAGGAATAAAGAAAAAACTACGCTATCAAAGCATTTTGATTGGTGTAGTAGTAGCAGGAATTTTGTCATTTAGTTTAATCGGTGTAATTGAAATTTTTTACACCGACCTAAATCCTAAAATTATTATCGGTATCTCATTTGTTGTCGGTTGGGTAGCAAATGAATTAACTGAAAAAATTGATGAGGTATTCGATGAAGTTTACGATTGGGCATTATATAAATTAAGAAAAATATTTAAAAAATGAGCGACACAATTACTTATCACACGAGCCATTGCGATACAATAATTAACAATCAACATGTGATTATTGATACTTTTAAAAATGATAATTCAACAGTTATCGAAAAAAACATTTTTACCGAAGAAATCAGAATTATTGAAAAGTTAATTGATAAACCAAATTTCGGTAGTTCTGCAGTAAGTATATTGATTGTTGTTTTCGTAGTATATTCAATAATTCGCTCCAGATCTAAACGAAATGGTTAAAAATTACACCGATAAACAACTGCTTGACCAAGTAAAAGCATTACCGGATTTTAACGGCTATCCTAAAAATCGTTGGATTATTGGTGTTCGTTCTACTGAGGACAACCCAAATATTTTTGATGATAAATTTTATGTATTTAAGGGCAGGAAATTTCAAATGGTTTTAAAAGGTACGACCAATCCGGGCACTTCTATACTACGGAGATTTGAGAAATTTAACTCAATAGGTGCTGCAGTTCCAAAAGCAAATTCTTGGTATTATGACATTTGGATTTACGGATTGCATCGGGGTAGGATTCCAGCTCTATTGCAAAGAGGTCGCACAATTTCAGTTTATCGCGACGGAAATAAAGACGATAAAACGGATGAATCCGGTAAACTTTATCGAGGATATTATGGCATAAATTTTCATTTAAACGGCTATGATATGAAATCAAAAATAAAAAAAATGTTCATTAATTCGTGGTCGGCAGGTTGTCAAGTGACAAACGAAACTGAAAAATATTCGACATTAATGACTCAATTTGAAAAAGAAAAGGGCAAAATTTCTTACTGCTTAATCAAAGAATTTTAAGCAAATAACGTATTTATACAAATATGTTATAAACACTCAAAGAGCCGTTTTAAGAGCGTTTCACCCCTCGGTAGTATGCTAGTATTCAAATCTAGTGAAACGAAGAATCCCCATGGTTACTCCGTTATAACGTTGCTAATCAAAATTCGTGGTTAATATCTAATCAAAAGCATAAGATCTGGTAAAATTAAATTTTTTTTTCTAGCAACCATAAGGGTTGTAGAGGTTTTTCTATAATATTTTTATATAAATATTAGGATTTAACAAATTAAAGTTATTATATTTGTAGGGCCATAAGGCACCAATATAAAACCTAAAAAAATGTCACACTTAGAAAGAGCAACTATCCGATTAAAAAAAGCAAGTAACAAATTTGGTCCTCAACACCCACGCACTATTACTGAGCGTTTGAGAGTTTTAGACCTTAAAGAAAAATCAAATAAATAATTAATTTTTAAAACCTAAAAAAAATGTCACACTTACAATACTCAACTATCAATTTATCAAAAGAAGAACTAATCATTGTTCAAGATTTAATTTCAAAAGAAAGACAACGATTAAGTAATATTATTACGCACCCAAGTAGTAAAGCATCTTTAACTAATATTTGTCAAAAAGAATATCAAATTTGCAGAGATTTAAATTTTGTATTAAAAACTGAACTTCAAAAATATTAAGACATGGCAACTACATTTAAACAAATAGAAAACATCAGAGGTTCTTATCAATCAGAAAATATTTCGGGTGGCATAGGTAACTATCAAAAAACAATGGACTTATATTTAACGAGATATGCAGGGGGTCGAAATCAAGGCCGACTTCTCCAGATCACACTTGGTGATAAAACTTCATATCATTCCAATTACGCAGTCCTAAATAAAAAACAAGTCAAAGAACTTTTGCAGGGTTGCATAGAATATTTAAGCGAGGACCATTTATTGCCTTACGAGGCCAAGTTAAATTGTAAAAAATAGAAATTATGTCAAATATGAGTTATTGCCGTTTTAGAAATACACTAGGAGATTTACAAGAATGTTTTGAATCTTTAGACGGCCAACTAGAACACGAATCGATAGAAGAATTATCGCACGAAGAATTAAGAGCAGCGAGACAGCTGTTGACTTTATGTGAGGAAATGTTACAATTTGAAGATAGATTAAATAAATAGATATGAAAAACGGAATTTATAAAGGTACTGAAGCACTATATTTTGTCAAAGACAATAAAGTGATTATGAAACTAAAAGGAATGTTGTACAAAACATCATTAAAATTTCTAGGTAATAGACTAGAAGGAAAATACAAAGAACCTCTAGGATCTGGAATGTTTGAAAATTTTGAAAATGTTTATTCACAAATAAAAACTTGGTAATTATGAAATTTGTAATCATAGGAATATACGAGGATTGTTCTCCGGAGATACTAGACGAGTGTTTTACTAGACAAATGGCCCTGCAGTTAGTAAAGGAATATAGAATGGCTTTTGGCTCTTCATATCGAATATATAGTAAAAAGGTAAAAAATTAATTTACTGAAACATTAGGTTATAATAAATTTAATTTGTTATATTAGCAGAGTCATAAGACAAACACCTAAAAAAAAAAGCCATGAGCGAACAAGTAAAAATTAAAGTATCTGAGTTAAGATCTGGAGACATTTTAAAAATCGATAACCCATACGGATATGGTTTTCAAAAAGCAGTTGTAAGAACTATCGAGCCAAGAGCAAAAGACACTTGGATAAATCCAAAACTATACGCAGACAAGTATCGTCAACAATTAACAATCACATACGATTGGAAAGGCACAGGATTTTACATTAATGAAAATCAGAATAAAGAAATAATAATTTTTAAATAAAAGCAAATGACTAATAAGCACTATCTACAAGAAAAAAAAGAACACCAAGGTCGTATCGATAACCTACGACGATTAACTGAGAAGTTCGAAAAAATTAAAGCAGAGCAGGAAGCAAAAAATAAACTTTTAAAAAAATAAGTTATGCCAAAAAATGAAACCGTAAGAGAATACAATAGATTGAAAAAAGCGTGGGCAAAGCACAACGCTAATTGCCACCCCGAAGATAAGATAGATTGGAATGAATTTTTAGACGAACATTTAAAAAACTAACAAAATGAAATACTATCAAAACAACGTCGAAATTAAAAAACGATATAAAGATCTGGAGAAAGAAACTCATAAAAATTACAATCCCGATAAGGTCTTAAAAAGCACTTTAGTTGAGCAAAAATTCCTGCTCAAACAAGCCGATAAAATTTATAAGAGAATAGCAAATTGTAATAACCTTATAATGTCCGGAGTTCAAGGGCCGAGGTATAAAAATGCTAGACTTAAAAAAGATAAATTATATCAAGAACTTCGACCAATAGTTTCCGGACTAGAGACGATAGAGCATATTTTAAACATTTCTAAAAACTAAAAAAATGACATCAGAAATAAAAGACCTAATTCAAAAAAATTATTACCTAGATTATTTGAATTTGAACGAATCAGATTTAGGAGCAAAACACGAAAAAGTAAAATTTTACATTTTTAAAAAGAAAGGGAGTTTGCAAGAGAATGTTATTTGCTCAGTATCTTATGAGGTCAATACAAGACGCGAGGAAGAACTAACATCATTTTCCGGTCTTACCGATAAACACACCACAGAAACATTTACGACAACGGAAGTGGAAGTGTTTACAAAAACTTTTAAGATTATCAGAGGACGAGAATTTTTTACACCTCCCCAGATCTCAAAGCAAGAATTTATCAGAAACATTTGCGAAATGCTAGAAACTGAGATTAAATTGTTAATTAAAAAATAATTATATTACAAACCCAAAACCTAAAAAAATGAATAGTTATCCTATTTGGAATAAAGTCCAAGCGTGTATTTACAAAAGCAATAAATCGTTCGGAGCGAAAGATTTTTCCGAAACTGAAATACTAGTTGGGAGTAGTGCAAAAAACTCGCACACACTCGCTAAAATATCAACCAAGAGAAAGGAAGTCAATGATGAGAATGGAAGTCATATTCATTTTGAATTCAGAGTTAATGGAGTCCTATTAAAGTCATTAATTTTTGACAATAATGAATCGAGAGCTGGAGAATTGTTGTACACTATAAATCACGAATTATGAATTATTTTATTAAAATTTCAAAACGTATTTTAACCTATAAAAATCGTTGGTTATTTCAAGAAAAAAAATCAGATGTCATTCGTACTAATTTTAATATGAATTTGTACCTAGATTATTTAAGAGCAATTAACTTACAAAACCCAAAATAAAATGGAAAGTTTACACGAACAAAATATGAAAGATCTGGAGAAGTTACAATACAAATTCAATCAACTTTTTTCGGTTTTAGATTCAACAATTAATTTTGTTATAAAGCAGAAAAATAAAAGTCACGACAAATTGGATAAATTATTGACTATGCAAAAAGATAATGAATTTGCAGATACTTCTTTGCAAGAAATGATTCATTCCGAAAGACGAGTTTACTCAGAACTAAAACAAATTTTAAAAATTACAACAACTAAATTAGAGGGGGTAAAAAATGAATTTGAAAAATAAAGTAAGCAGGTTTTTTGATTCATTATTTTATTCTGAACGAGACCAAAATAACAATCTTGACGGTCAGATTTATGTTGAAAGCACTCAAGATAATGAGGTGGTTTTAGGGAGTATTGCAACTCGTAAAAAGATAAACGAACAAACCATTACATTTACCCTGCTTGTAGATAATCAAATAATCTCAGAAGCAAAATTTGTAAGGTGTCCAAATGATAGAGCCGGAAAGTTAATATGTCAAACCAAGTATAGAGTTAACACTATATCACCGGTTTTAATCTATGAACATACCGACTGCGACCTAGACTATTCAAATTCATAATTAATCTCTTAAAACTAAAACAATGAGCAAAACAATATTACAACTAGAAATAGAATCGTTTGAAAATGAACCTATGTATTATTTTGAAACATATTTAAACGGCAATAAAAATTCAGTTATTCAGACTTTAAGAAATTTAAAAGGCACCGGATATTACGATTTGATTATGTTGCAATTTATTAAGACACCAGATCTTTATCAAGAAGTAATTAAAAAAGTAAACATTAGATGAAAGTAAAAATAACGCAAAATAAAATTATCACAAACCAAAATATTCCTAATAAACAATTGAATATTACGATACTTTTTAAAGATAGATTTTCGTTAATAACATTATTTCATTCTATTGCTAAATCGGTTCATTTAGGTACTGAGTACAAGACCGAAGAAATCAATAATAATTTTTACGAATATGAGCTAAAATATTCAAAGAAATTTAACTATGAAGAAAAAATTATTGATGGGAAATTGTGTCATGTATATCCTGCAAAATTATGAGTGGTTGGATTAAAATTGATAGGGCCATATCTGAACATTGGATTTATCAAGACGAATGGAAATTTCACAAATGGATGGACCTTTTATTGTTAGTTAATTATCAAGAAGCAAAAGTGGAAATATCCGGAAAACTTTTTGTGTGTAAAAAAGGGGAAACATTAAGGAGTTTATTGACTTTGAGTAATCGGTGGAAATGCTCCAGATCTAAGGTTAGAAGATTCCTTGCCCTGCTAGAAAAAGACAAAATGATTGTAACAAAAGATGAACGAGTAACGACTCGGATAACTATCTCAAACTATGAGCGTTATCAAGTTACTCGGAACGCAGATGAAACGCAACTGAAACGCACTCGGACACAAACAAGAAGTATAAAGAAAGACAAGAAAGAAATACTACTTGAAGACCTTAAAAAGTACGAGGATAAATATGCAAAAGAAATGTTAAATTCATTCTTTTTGTATTGGACTGAATTAACTCCAAAAGGCCAAATGAGATTTGAAACTATGAAAGCATTTTCGGTAGGTCGTAGGATAGCAACTTGGAATAAAAATCAAACTAAATTTAATGGCTCAGAAAATGAATTGGAGAATTATATAAAAAAGAAAATGAATGGAAAATAGACTTGAACCGGTAGGTTCTGCAACAAAATATTTATTAGACTATAAAGACGGAAAACTCAAACAAGGTCTGGGAATAAACTCACCGGCTTTCGATGATTATTTTAGACATAAAAAATCTCAACTCAATATAATTTTAGGACACGATAATGTCGGCAAAACATTTTTTATGATTTGGTATTATTTATGCCTTGTTTTAATTCACAAAAAGAAAGTTTGTATATGGTCCGGAGAAAATAAAAAAGGTCAAATTTTAAGAGATTTAATTCAAATGTTAGCAGGGCAAAGATTTATGGATTTATCCAGATCTGAGATAAATCAATGCTCAAATTTTTTAGAACATTATTTTGTATTTGTAGATAACAAGCATTTGTATAAACCTAAAGAACTCTTAGAAGTTTTTAATGAAGCCGACTGCGAAATAAATCTTATTGACCCATATACCGGATTAGACCGAGATATGACTTATCAAGGCAATTATGAGTTTTTAAATATGAGCAGACAATTTGTAAATCAAACCGGAAAAACTATTTATGTAAATACACACCCAACTAGTGAATCCGGCAGGACTTCGATGCTCTATACTGAGGGTGATTGGGTTGGCCAATTAAAGCCACCACTTCGTAGTCATATTGAAGGTGGAAAATCATTTTTGAATCGCTCAGATGATATGCTAATTATCCACCGGATGCCGAGCAGTAAGACAATGAAATACTTTACTTTAATATCCACCGAAAAAATAAAAGACGTAGAGTCTGGTGGAAAAATCACACCATTAAATGAACCTATATTAGCAGAGTTTAATTACGGACTTGGTTTTAAATTTAATGGGGTTGACCCTTTAGAAAATTATCGAATAACTTTAAAAACAAAAAAAATATTATGATGAATTCATTATTCTTTTTAGCAAACAAAACTACCCTGCAGCATAATCATTTAAAAGTCAAAATTTCTAGGGAAGAAATTGAAAAAAATCATCCGGATAGAATAGACCTAATAAATAGTATGAAAGAAACTGAACTTGATTTGGAGAATTCAATAAATTGTTGGAGAGCTGTACAAGAAGAAATGAGTATATTGGCTCGAGACTGCGTTGCTATGAAAAGAGAAAACATACGACTATCTCAAAAAGTATCTGAGTTAAAAAAGGTAAATAAACAACTTATGAACGATATAGAACTATGATAAGAGTCGCTAGTGACTTCTCGGGGGTAGGAGCATTTAATCAAGCATTAAATCGCTTAGACATTAAATACGAGGAAGTTTTTGCTTGTGATATAGATAAATTTGCTAGAAAAACCTACATAGAGAATTATGGAGAACCAAAATATTTTCCTAAAAACGTATATGACCGAAAAATTCCTGCAGAAAGTTTAGACATTTATATGACTTCGCCGCCTTGTCAAAGTTTTTCGCAAGGTGGGGCAAGACTAGGAAAAAAAGACAAGCGTGGAATCTTATTTTTTAATAGTCACGAATTTATACAAAAGAACAAACCGAGATATTTTATTTTTGAAAATGTAAGAGGTTTAATGACACACGAAAATGGCGTAACTTTTCAAGAGTGGGTAAATATGTTAGGTGGAAAATCTATAAATGGATTGCCGGTAATTTTTCCTTTTGAAACTGCAGTACCTTATCACTTGTACTATCAGATTTTAAATTCAAAAGATTATGACATTCCTCAGTTAAGGGAACGAATTTTTCTAATAGGAATCAGAGATGATGTTGACAATCATTTTAGGTTTCCAATAAAAACATATCCTACCAGATCTTTGCAGGATTTACTTGAAAAGAACGTAGATAAAAAATATGTTTTAAGTGATAAAATGGTAAAATACATTTCTTACAACCGAGAGGGCGAATATCAATTAATATTAAATCGAAAAATTGCAAATTGCATTACCTCATCTATAGCAGGAATGCAGAGGTCAAGAGTTGATAATTATATTGACTACATTTATGATGATATTAATACCGGTAAAATCAGAAAATTGACACCTCGTGAATGTTTCAGATTGATGGATTTTCCGGATAGTTTTAAATGGAGTTGTTCGAATAGTCAAGCATACAAGCAAGCAGGGAATAGCATCGTTGTAAAAATGTTAGAATTGATAATTAAAAATTTGAATTTATGATTTGTCCTATATGTGAAAAAGAAATGGTCATAACTCAGAATACAAGTTATGAAGATATGGGTATGGATTCGGGAACCGGATATGTACACGACCACGTTTGTCAAAATAATGAATGTAATTGCGAAGGTGTTTTAGTATTTGAAAAGATAGACAATGCCGAAGTGTAAAAACTGCAGGAATAAATTTGAACTTCGATTTTCTACGTTAGAAAAATATTGTTGGAATCCGGATTGTAAAACTATAGAAGCATTAAAAAAACTGCAGAAAATTAAAAGAGCAGAAACTAAAAAAAGGAAGGAGAAAAAAAGAAAATTAGTTGAAGATCTGGAAACAATACAAAAAAAGGTTTTAAGGGTGCAGGCAACGTTCAATACATTTATCCGGTTAAGAGATAACGGAAAAGAATGTATATCGTGTGACACTATTTTAAACTCTAAAAAAAAGAAGTTTGATGCCGGACATCTATTTAACGCAAATAATCATTGGAATATCCGGTTTGACACTCAGAACGTTAATGGACAATGTGTAAAGTGCAATAAACATCTGCATGGTAATCTCCTGCCCTATCGAAAAAAGTTAATTCAGAGGTATGGACAAGAGACAATGGACCGGTTAGAGCTGGTGGCCTACAAGATTAGACATTTCACAAAAGACGAACTTGAAGATATATTAAATCACTATAAAACACTAATAAAGAATTATAATAAATTAAATTAAATTTCTTATATTTGTATAAATATAAAACCTAAAAAAATGACTAAAAATTATCGCAAGGGGTTGGCTAGAAAATACTATGTTTTTTTAGTTAATCTAAAAATGGAGATTGAAAACAATCCTTACATCAGTGTTAATTATCTATTAAGAGAACATCATATTGATATTCGTTTGAATTCAGTTCTTTACGATTTAGAGATTATCACAAGAGGCAGGAAAACCGAATGGCTAGCACTAGAACCTACAACCGAAATGGCTCAGAAATGTATGTCGGGAGTTAGAGCAAAAAGATATACCGAAAAAAAGAAATCCGACAAATATTACAATACTACACATACCGAATATAAAAAGTTAAATCCTAATGCGATACGAGTAGGATCTGGGTACTTTCACCCAATAAAGAAAGAAAGAAAATGGACTCAAATTTTATCGTTCAAATTCTTTAACCTAAAATGTAAATTTTTTAAACTAAAATAAAATGGAGAAAGCAGAAAAAAAGAAAACAACTACGGTAAGAAAACCGAAAGTTGTAAAGGTGGAAAGTGTCAAAAAAAGACTGACTAACTTAATAGTCGAACTAAAAGCACCAAAGAATCAGAGAAACAATTTTGGAAAATACAATTATCGGTCCTGCGAAGATATACTAGAAGCAGTCAAGCCATTACTTTCTAAATACGAACTTCATTTAGGTATTCAAGATGATGTTATTGAAAAAGGCGGTTTCTTAATTATGGAATCTATATGCGTAGTGTCTGGAACTAACGAGCAGGATAACACCGAAGAAATTTATCAAGGAAAAGCACAAGCCGGCATAGATACAAATAGAAAGGGAATGGATTTAAGCCAATGTTTTGGCTCGTCTAGTTCTTATGCAAGAAAATTTAGTTTGAATTCTATTTTTCTCATAGACGATAATAAAGATTCAGATTCAACGAATAAGCATATTAAAACTCAAAACCCTGCTAAAAAAATTGTTGATGAAGCTACTTTTAAAAGTATGTGTTCAAGTTTAAATCAAGAGTTCAATGGCGAGATTATGGACATAGAATTTTTTAAATCTAAATATGCATTAAATCCTACACAAATAAAAAAATTAGAGGAGGTTGGAAATGAGTAAGCCCTCAGATAATTATTTTGTACGAGCATCTAGCATAGGTGCTTTAATGACTTCCGGACGAGGTAAAAATGACTTATTTGGAAAGACTGCATTTGATACAATTCTTTCTGCAGCACTTCTCAATAAAAGAGGTTATCAAGAAGAAATAACCGGTTCGCCTTTAGAGAAAGGAATTTACAATGAAGATGAAGCACTTGATATGCTCTGCGAAAATAAGGGTTGGGAAGTACCTCACAGAGAAATACAAAAAGAGCGTATGTACAACGAGTATATAACCGGTGAACCCGACCTTTGTATTAAAGATCTGGACATTCTTGCAGATGTTAAAAACTCACATACACCAAAAAGTTTTCCTTGGCTAGTAGATACCTCAGATTTAAAAAAACATCATAAAGGGTATTGGTGGCAACTTCAAGCATATATGTGGTTAAGCGGTATTCATACTTCGTATCTTGCATATTGTCTCACTGATTTTCCGGAGCATATGATTTCTAGTAAAGTTCAATCGGAACTATATAGAGCATACGGCAAGCCGGAGGCACGAACTCAAGATATGTCCGAAATTGAAGATGAGGTTGATAGCAGGATAAGAAAGCAAATGACCTTTAATCAATGGAAAACACAAGAAAAAATAAGAGTGTTTACGGTACAGCTGGACACTCAAGCAATAGAAGAACTTAAAACTCGTATTGTCGAAGCGAGAAAGATTTACGACACAATTTACAAATCCATATAAAAAAAACGAAATGGAAATTAAAGGAATAATTAAAATAATAAGCGAAGTACAACAAATCTCTGAAAAATTTAGAAAAGTTGATATTGTACTTGTAGATGAATCAAGTAAATATCCAAACTATATACCTTGTCAAGTCGTGCAGGATAAATGCGACCTTGTAAGAGATTTAAAAGTTGGAGATGAAATAACTGCTTCAATAAATCTTAGAGGCAGGGAATGGATAAATCCAAAAGATAAAGTGCCGAAATATTTTGTAAGCGTTGAGATCTGGAAACTTCAAAAAACCGAATCCGGTCTTACTTCTGATGTTACAAAGATGAATGGAGATATGGCCCAAGAGTTTAATGACTCTCAATCTAGTTCAAATACTGATTTACCATTTTAAAACTTAAAAATGAAATTAACTGAATTAAAAGATTTAAACTCTGAAATCAGAAAAGCAATAAATGACTTTCTGAAAGAAGAAAAAATGACACTTGCAAAGTTCTGCAGGGTCGTAGGATGTCACCAAAGTCAAATGTGGATATTTCTACACGACAAAGGAGAAACGAAGAGAGGTTTAAACACCGGAACGCTACAAAAGATTGGCCGGTCGATAGATAATTACTATTTATTTAGATAGTTAATCACTCCAGATCTTAACGAAACACCTCTATTAAGGGGTGTTTTTTTTATGGGAAAAAAGGTGGGATTTATGGGCAAGAACAAAATGA
>JAAHTG010000414.1_pt1 | contig 38926 bp, 41 predicted proteins | sample 6116081 | NCBI WGS metagenome assembly JAAHTG01 (sample SAMN13939989, study PRJNA603662) | sponge metagenome | isolation source: marine sponge | host: Mycale hentscheli | place: New Zealand | collected 2005 | reverse complement strand
TCGTAAGCATTAAATTCTTCGGCTTGATAACCGAACGGTGTGGAATCCCAATTTCCAATGGCTTGTCCAACGACTGAACCATCAGTTCCATACATGACTTCTGCTTCAAAGGCCATAGGGCTCATAGAATTGCTTCCGTAATATTCTGGGACACCATATCCACTACCAGCCGCTGAGTCTTGAGTAAAATCTCCAACTGTGTGATTGAAATTGTATGATTCGGAAGCAAAGTAATCTTCTACCGCAGCCGAACTATCGTCTACATCATATCCAATAGGGGTGGCTTCAGGACGAGCCACATATTGTTCTGGTTCTGAACCATCATATCCAGATGGTGTGGCTTCTTCTGCCGCAGATTCTTCGGTTTCAATTCCTGCGACAGTATTAATAGTATCTACTACTGCCTCTTGATTGTAAATTAATCCTGAAATATCAAATCCTCCGACGGGTAAATCTCCTGCTTCAGCCGCAGATTCAATGGCTCCATAAGAATCGCCTTCGCCCTTGAGCATAGACATACTTGCATATCCTGGAATTGCATAACCTTGTTCAGTTCCAACACGGTAGGTGCGAACTTCTTGGTCACCTTGACGGTTGATACCCATTACACGACCCATAGAAACTGCGCCATCTTCTTCTACACGACATCCGATACGGCGTGGTTGAAAACCATGGTTATCTGTTTCACCCGCATAATAAAATAGGGCGCAAGGGAAAAATCTTGATTTGTCTGAGTCGTCCATTCCTGCGTATTGAGATTGATTAATAATGAATGTATATGGGTAAAAATTGACTGTTGGGTCAAATTCTCCAGCGTGTCCCCAATAATCATCGGAGGTAATCAATAGCATTTCGGTTTCAATATTTTGTGCGGGCATTTTCAAACTCTCCTGAGTGTGGTCTCAAATCCTCCAGACATGGGGATTGCTTTGACTTCGGTATCAGATACTCTGATGATGTTATGTGTGTTTCTCCAGACACTTAAGTTTTTCGTCATTCCTGTAGAGGTGTCTAAATATCCTGAATCTACATCTGGAGTCAAACTCAATCGGCCTTCACGACCATTGATATTATTATCTTCAGAATTGCGACTCAAATCTCCAAATCGGTTATCTCCCACAAATGCGGTAGAAACTTCTTCAAAAGGGACTTCTTGGGGTGGAATCATGGAAACCAAATAAGGGTAATCATGATTAACCTCAGGTGGGACTAAACCAGGAACATCCCGCCCAGAATAATTATATCCTGTGGTGGCGGTGGTAGCATTGTCTAATGAACGAGGGAAGTTGTTCTTTCGTTGTTTGAATGGGTCGGTAGAAACTGCATACTCCAAGTAAGATTTACCTTGTCCTGGGGCTAAAGCATCAAAAACACGATTGGTATCTTCGGCTTGATATTCAGTAACTACTTCATCAGAAAGTGTAAAACCGTTATCATAAGGATTGATGTAGCGAGGTTGAACATCAGAAATTCCTGGGCCGAATGGGTCAGTATTAACTACCATATTAGTAGATTGCAAATCTAAGAATTTGTATCCCATAAATGATTCTGATAGTGAATCGGGGATAACATCCGCAGTAACTCCTGAGCGTTCTATTTGAATTTGCTCCAAATCGGCATAAGTAAATTCATCCGCAGCGAAACCGAGTCGTTTTTTGAGTCCAAAGAGGTCATAGAATCCTACTGCCAGAACCACTGAGGCTCCAAGAGCAAACATTCCTAATGGGGAGCGCAGCATACTCATATCTATTCATCCTTCGTTTTGATATTTAAGTTTAATCAATAATCTTCTGGTAAAGATTGTGAATCTTGTAGTTCTTCAGAGGTTAAATCGGGCAATTTGGGTGCCGTTATTGCTGAAGCCACCACGGAATTAACATACTTTGTAATGGCATCATTTTCTCCCCACACATCTTGGGAGCGTGGTAAAGGATTATTCCGATAAAAATTAATTCCTACGGGTCGGGCTTTTTCTGCCCAGCGTGGGGCGGGCTGAGACATTTGTAATTCAATGCTCAATTCATCTTCTATGGAATTAGTAGAATAAGGATTAACTAAGGGGTGATAATAAGATTCCGCAGAAAATTCTTGGCTACGAGCCCAATCTGCATCGTGCGATACAAATATTAGGGATGTTTTTTTCTCTTCAGTAGTCCAAGGTTGTGGATGTAGTGCATCGGCGGGCCACTCTACCATAACTTGAGTAGGGTAAATTCGCACCACATGACCCAAAGTTAAACCACCACCGTCTTGAGAAGGACGGCTGACATTGACTACATCTCCAGGTCTCCACGATTCTCCTGATGGTGACAAAGGATTTTCCATTACCTGAGTTCCCACATCACGAAATGAAGAGGTAGGATATACCAATTGAGTAACTTCAGAAATAACTTGATTCCAAAGTTGTTGTTGGGTTAAAAAATCTGTGTTTTCTAAAACTTGTTCCGAGAAAACTCCTTCGGGCTGGTCCGAATAAATCTGAATAACTATTCCTAATTTATTAGCCGTGTCTGAAGATACTTGTTGAGTTCCTACTCCTGTGGAATATCCTGTCCATATCGCCGTAGGAACAAACTGAATCAATGTATAGGAACCTATTTTTTCACGACGAAATTCTGTCCATCCAGAAGAAATCCATTGACGGGGCTCTAAATTAACTCCTAATGTTCGGAGAGAGCGAACTATTTCTAATAAACTCAAATCAATCCTCTCCTGGAAATAAATTGTTCTCGTGCTTGACGACGAGCATCTTCAATTTTAGCAACATTAGTTATGGGTAGGTCTACTTCTAAATCAATAATTGCTAAAGGTAAATCAATATCTCCCAAAATTTTAGAACGAGGTTGATTATCAAATCTTATTTCGGCAGGACGAACCACTCGGGCTTCAAAAACTTTAGTTCCTATCCAAGAATTGGCCTGGTTTTTCCAATTGGCTTCCGTGCCATTGTAAATTAAATCTTGGTATCTTTCGGTGCTGCGACGACCATCGCTCCAAATAACATCTACGCCATTCCAATGCGTGTCATAAATAACGGCTTGGTCTTGCCCCACCACTGCAATGCTGGTGACTAAATCTCCAGGACGGAAGGCTCGCATAGTTGATAATTAGTTGGCTTGATATTTAAGTTTCACTTACTACTACGGACTCCAGCCCAGTAAATTCCACCTACGACTCCTAAACCAATAATGGTATAGCCGATGTTTTGAGTAATCCAATCGTTAAAACTTTTGAGTAGTTCAGCAATTTTGGGAGTTTCTGGTTCTACTTTTAATCCAGGAATTGGTTGAGTTTCTTTTTGTTGTTCTTCTCCGCCAGGACCTAATTCTTCTTCGGCAGCGAATTTTTCGGAATTTTCTGTGGGCATACCTAATTCTGATTCAGTATAATTAGTCATAGGAACTCCTAAACCAAAAGCCCCTGAATGAATAGTAAATCCATCTTCCATAGCCATAACGGTATCTCGGGGATTAGGAGGATTCAAATTAGCATCCCATCGGTTTTGAGTGTCACGGGTAATAAAGTTGTTTTGCATTTTAGTCATAATTATCCCTCAAACGGTGGTGTAAATTTGGTCATCAGCAGGTCGCCACGAATCCAAAGGATTGTAAGCAACAGAAGTAAAATCTGGGAATTGATATTGTGGCCGAGCATCGTTAGCCACATCATACATATTTATTCCATGTGATTGATGAGCAGAAGCATAACTTCCATCATAATAACGAGGGTTAGTAGGCATAGAATTATCAGAAGCAGGTAATTCAAATGGAGAATAATATGGACCAGATTTTTGAGGAGTCAAATCATTCCAAGGTTGCATATACACAACATTATTATTAACTGTTTCTCCTTCAGCACCCATAATATCTTCAGCACCTTCTACTACGGTAGGATTAAGTCGGTTTAATTCTCCTTGAGGAGCATTCATGCTTTCTGTCATTTCACTATTGAATGATTCTGAAGATTTTTGTAGTTTTGCACTCACTACAGGAAACATCATAACGGCGGCGATACCGACCACAAAAGCCGCAGTATATTTAGGAATGGGTCCTAAAATATCGGCACGAGTTTGTGAATAATTCATAGTCGGCCACCTGTGATTAAACTGGTCATATCCGTTACATTAACGGGTGGAACGCCTCCAAACAATTCCAACATTTGGCTATTACTTCGCTCTCTAACGGTCATGTTGCGAGCCACCAATCCCGAATAAGGAATTCTCATCTCGTCCCAAGGCAAAACGGTTGCTTGAGTGGTATCGGATTCGGCACAGTTGCAATCCATGTTGGAACAGCCACATCCAAAACCTTCAGCATTTTTATCCACACCAGGATTAGGGTCCCAAGGCTCTTCAGTAACTTCAATATCTGAAGGCTTACTGGTAAATAATTTAAGAATACCGAACATTCCGAGATATGTTAGCCCTACTACTGCGGCAGTTTGTAAAAATTCTTTATTGCTCACCATGGTATCACTTCCTGGATTTCCTTTCTCGTTGTTGAGCAGGGACAAACGGATAACCGACAATACCTGCGGGATTGACGAACATTCCTCGGCGTTTCTGTCCCATGGCTTTTCCTGCTAATTCAGTATCTGGGATTGGTCCTGCGACTGGAGTTCCTAATCCACGCTCTTGATACCAAGCCTTTCCAGAATTGGCGAAACGAGTGGTGTGTCCTCCTGATGGTGTCCAAGAACCTGTGCGGTCACCCTTTTGATAAACTTGAGAACGACCTGCTCCTCCGACACGACCTTCGCTATATCGGCGTGGGCCTGACTTGGTTCCACGAACCTTGCCACGAACTTTAGGAGAGGCTCGCTTTTGTTTAACTCCGAAATGCTTGTAGATTTTAGAACCCTTTTCAATACCATACTTAGCCACTAATCTTTGAATAATAGTCAAATGTTTGCCATTTTTTCCTGTTTTTCGGGCTCCAGATAGGGCTGAACTAAGGGTGGATGGGCCAGTATATTCAGCAGAAAACGATTTAGGCATTATTGGCTTACTTGGTTTATCTGTTCCTATCTGGCCTACGGAGCCTGAACTTTGTCCGAACTGAGATTGATATGGGCTTGGTGTCCATGTTCCTGAATCTGGTTGTGGCATCCGAACTTCTGCGTCATAATCATCTTCATCTTCTTCACTTGTGATGTAAAGAGCATCACCCATAGCATTGATGTAAGCAGAATCATAGACTTCTTCAGAATGCAAGTAACCGTTGTCAATCAACCAATCAAGTGCTTCGGCTTTAGTTTCTGGATTCATGGTTCGCAAACGGTCTAAAATCTCCATTCCTCTTCCTTTGTCATAAGAAGTGTAATAGTAATCAAAGTCTGCTTCAAAGGTTTCGGCTCGCTTTCGCTTGAGACCTTCGCTTCCATCAAGAGGTGTCCAATTTGCCATCTCTCCAAATTCCATTGGGTCTTGGATTGGTGCGTTGCCTTCTTCTGATTCTGCCTTTTTAACTATTTGTTGTGTGCAAGATATGTGGAAAGAATCATTACCAAAATATCCACTCCAACCCCGCTCGCCTTCTTCCATGTCTTCAACATATCCATCATACTCTTCTAAGAATGGTGTGAAGTCTTGCTTGGTTCTATGGAGGGTAACTTCTGTCCCATGTCTGTTTTGTTCTTTTAACACCCAAACATAGTCTGATTCTGTTTCACTCATAAATTGATTAATATCCATACGGTCATCATGACTTATATATCCTGAAACATCAGGACTATCAGAAGGTCCCGTGGGGGTATAGTAGTCGTGGGGGGTATGGTTGTGAGTTTCAGCCTCAAAATCCTCATACTCAGTTGTAATTCCCAAAGAATCGCCCATGGCATTAACAAAAGCAGAATCAGCAATTGTATCGGAGTGTAACATTCCAGTATCAATCTGATAATCAATAGCCGCTGCTTTGGTTGAGTCAGCACTGTTACGCAAAGCGTCTAAAATAGTTTCTCCACGACTCTTATCCACTTGCACGGAATAATATTCCCAATCTGCCATAACTATTATTTGATGGTTTTGCTATTTAAGGTTAATCACTCAGCATCTTCGTCATCGCCGTCAGATTCATCTTCTTCTTCGGCTTCTTGTTCGGCTTTCAATTCATCACAAACCATTTCATAGTCTGCGCTGTGTAAAACATCGTCTACATCCGAAGTAACTAAACCATACCCTGTTCCTGTAATACTGCCTATAAATAAGGGCAATAATCGGTAAAAGGTGGAAATCTTTTCACCTGTATAATGGGAGTAACCAAAAAATAAGATGGAAACAATGGTTCCTGCTCCAATACCTGTAACTACGCCTTTGCTAACACGGGATTGATGTTTTTCACGAAGATAACTCGCTAAACCTGCATCACACATAGATTGCGCTTCGGCTTTGTAGCGAGATTTCAAGGAAAAGCCTCCGATTAAACTACGGAAGCACCAGAAACATCTTTCTTAAGTCCGAGTGGGTCAAATCCAACCAGAACTGCAACACCCAAAAGTGTCACTAAAGCACCACCGACTTGAAGCAACGAAATGTTAGCAACAAGAGGTGTGGTAAAGAGAGAAGCCGTGCCGCCAACCGCAGCGAGTAGTCCAACAACAACGAGGGAGCCGCCAACAATCATCTTCATCATGTTCACTCACCCACCATCATAGAAGAGCCGCCGAAGCAACACTTCATAAGCATACAAGCACCGCCAGCCGTAGCAACAACGCCCAGAGCCTTCAGAGGAGTAACTCCCATAAAGAGGTTCATGCTGCCAAATTCATCTCGGCTGAAGAATGGCAACAGATTAAACTGATGCACACCAATCAATACCATAGTCGTTCCCAGGATAATTTGTCCTGTTTTTCCAGTTGTCCAATTACAGAGTTCATTAATCATATTATTCACCTTACTTTGTCATACCAACCGTTCGTCCATTAAAGTTTGCGACACCGCCTACTTTGCTGGTGCTGTTTAGGCTACCACCAAGGTCTGCGCCACGGATTGGAGGGGCTACATATTGCATTTCCATCTTGATTGGCTTAACTGGGCCAACAAGTTTCCCAATATTTGGGATTTTAGGAGTGGTTGGAGCGGGCATCACAGGCAAATCACGAACTGGGATTTGTTGTGGGGACTCAGGGAGGGAATATTCTGGTCCTGCCCTGAAGAATTGTCGTGGGTTAGTAGGACGAATAGTTGTCATCTCGGCTTCAAATACTGGGTCTCCACCTGTGTTAGCCTGTGGTTGGTGAGCATTAATTTTGCCCATTAACTCTTCTGGCTTGATTCGGTCAAGACCTGAAACATCAGGGCCTGAATCAAAATTGTAGAGTTCCAGCGGAGAAGTGGGTCGCAAATATTGACCTTCAGGAGAAAGTCCATCCCAAGTCAAATCATAGTCAGACAGGTTGTAATCTTGCGACAAATAAGTTTGGTCCAGAGAAATTGCAGGAGCCGAAACAGTTGCTGGGGCTGGGCGAGGTCCATTTGGAACAATTCCTTGTCCAAATCCGCCACCCATAATTTGTTCATACTCGCTCATAGCAGATGATTGAGGAACATTAATCTGAGGCATATTAATAATTGGTGCGGCAGGGCGAGGTCCTGTTTGTGTCAAACCTTGAGAAATCATTTCACGAGCATTGTGAGCAGGTAAGGTATCTCTAACCAAAGACACTTCATCAAAGGTGGGCATATTGGGTGAGTGGGGTAGGTCTGGTAAGACTGTTCCCTTTCCGAGCATTCGTGCCATGATTATATCTCCGTGTTTTTGCTATTTAAGTTTATACTTCTTTTCAGACTGTGCTTATGGCCCATGCTGCGGCACCGATAGACACAAAACCACCAATAAGAATAACGGCAAGTGATTTGCCAGAAATGCCTTTTGGTTTAACTGATTCGTCACCTTCTTGGGCTTCTTCGGCTCGCTTGGTGTGAGTTCCAACTTGCTCGGTTTCCATATCGGCTTTACGAGAGCGTTGTTCTGTAGTATCATCTTTATCCACTTTAGCCTCAACTGACATTTCAGAACGGGCATCCATAGCAGGAGCCATCATCTGGGTAAATGGGTTACTGGAAGCAACCGACATTGAATTAAGATGGTAAGAGCGTGTGGCTCCAAAAGTGGAATCTTCCCATGGAAACAAACCAACTGCGGTGTTTGGGTCAAAGGTTATAGGTTTAGACATAAAACTATCTTGTGCCAGAGTCATAACTTGATTATATTGCTTCCGTTATATAAGGTTTTATATCGGAACCGCTCGGAATAAATGATTAAATCCTGAAAAGCACCAGTTAATAGAAAACCAAGACTTGGATACGGCGGGGCAGTTAAATTGAAAAGACATCTCTACACGATTAAGAGGCACATAAAAATATTCATATTCTGCATCGGAGTGCGTCACAAACTCGGCGGCTTGAGAATTTTTCCAACCTTTGTAGTATCGGACAGTGTTTTCAGGAACCTTGACGATGTATCCTGCGCCTGTTTTACTATGTGATACCCGAGAACGGTTATTATGAATCCAAGGAAGTCCCGTGACGAACTCTACTATTTCTAAGGATTCCCATTTTTTACGAGGCGAAAAACAAGCCAGATTATCGCTATCTATATAGTGTAACCCAATCCATTTATCATTGTGTAATGATACTGAAGGTCGGCCTGACTCTAATGGAGGTAGTGGGACAGCATTGGAATCTCCTGTTTGATAACATGACAACGGAGACCAAGAGAATTTTGTGGCAAAGTTTTGAGGTATAGCCATTCCCATCAATATTTCTGAAGGTATCACCGTTTTTAATTTACCTGTTTGAGAATTGATGATTTTGATACGATTGAAATTTTGCCGTGAGGCTACCACAAACCAAGGAATGAAACGATAGGATTGATTGCTGGCCTCTCCATTCAACCATTGATTTTGAGTATATCCATACTTGCTTTGAAATTCTGGTTGATGCAAACCTAAGTCATTCCAATCAATTCCATTGGTGACCAAATGTGGTTCTAACTCCGAACGAAGCACTACTGCCGTTCCGACTCGCATGAGATAAAATCATGTTGTGTCCTATTTAAGATTGCGAATTAGTGTCCAAGCACCTGCGGAAGCCATGACTGTTCCGACAATTGCCAATAATGGGGTGCGACGATTATGTCCAGATTTAATTTCTGAGTTAGCATCATATTCTACTCGGGGGCGGGTATCTACGGTATCGGCGGTCCAAGAAGTTGCGGCTTTAGATTTTAACAGTTCATCTTCAGGAGCAACATCTAAGTTAGGATAAAAACTGGTGTCTCGGAGTCTGTCTCGGGCAGAAACGGGCGTAGTTGGGCTCATGGTATCAGGAATTTCAGCCATGGCTTCGGGAGCAGATAATGATTCTAATTCGGACACGCTGGATATTTCAGATATAGATGTGGGTATGGGAGTTCCTGCACCACTCATATTGTCTCCATAAGCGGCTTGAATATCAATGTTGTTTCCTTTGTGTTCTACTCGTCGGTCTCCACGAATTTTATCTACCACAATATATCCTCGGTCTCGGAAAAATTCTGGGGCATAAGCGACACATTCTCCTTTGCGGGCCGCAGCGATACCATTTAATAATCTTTTAACAACTTTTTTATCTGTTCCAAAACTCAGTTGTTCATCTAAGGCTTTCAAATCACGATTGTTGATAACATTGTGAACCAAATAAATTGAGGCTTGTGATAAGGCTTCTTTATTGACACCTGCGGGACGCTGAGAAACCAGCGTGGCTCCATAACCCAAGGCTCGTCCCAATTTACACAAACGCACGATAGGGTCAAATGAAATAGGTCTGCCCATTTGAGGGATAAAGTCTTGACACTCTTCAATTACAGTATGAATACCTTTTCCTAAATGCGCTTCTAACAAGGCTTCACAATAATCAGCAATTAATTCTTGTTGAGATAACAAGGGTAATCCTGCAAGTTTGATAACCAAAGATTTATTGGTTTCTCCTAATCTTTTGACTAAGGCTTTCATATCTACTGATTGTCCAATAGCAGGGGTCAAACCTTCTACACCCTCTAAATCGGGCAAGTTACCGTGAGCATCCAAAGCATCAAAACAAACAAATTGTAATCCTAAACGGTTAAATTCTTCCATCATTACCGCAGTAGTCCATGATTTACCTGAGCCACGCTTGCCTGTTACAAAGAAAACAGATGAGATAACAGAATCTTCTCCATACGCAGGAAGGTGTAGGAATTTTCCTAAGACCACTTGCTTTGGGTCAATACCATTATCCGTAATAAATTTCATAACGCCCAGATTATCTTTGTGCTTCTTGTTATTTGAACCTATCGTTGATTTCAGTTGTAATCTCCGTCGGGATGGGTCAATCTAACTAATGCTGCAAAAGTCCCTGCTAATGAAATCATTCCATCGCCTCGGTCGGGGGCTAACATCACTGCTTTGAAAAATTCTCCCATGTTGGGTCCATCGTGAGGCCAGACGGTTAATCCTGATATAACTGTTCGGGACGGATTAACTGCATAATTTACGGAAATTCCTGCGGCTTGAGAATAGGCTACTTCGGCTTGAAGTCGCATGGTTCCAGGAAAGTAAGCCCAATCACCTACGGCTAATCTTCCTCTATAACCTGAAGAATTGTAATCTCTTCCTCCACCTGTGTTTCGCATTACTCCTCCAAAATAAGGAATAATCTGGTCTTCTCTTCCTTGCGAACCCACACCGACATAAAAAGCGGGGCCAAATGAGCGCAAAAATTGGTCTTGTGGTGTGTTAGTTTCAAAATCCAAGGTAGCCCAATGCTGACGATACCAATCATAACAAGTATCACTAAATAGAATAGTAACTGCTCGGTCAATAGCAACTGTTTGTCCATCGTCAGTAGGAATTCCTCCTTTCATACCATCCATCGCTGTTTGAACACCTGCTGAGTGTTGTGCTTGTCCTGAAGGAACAAAGGCTTGAGAATTAGTTCCTAACAAATAATCAAGGGCTCCTTCATAATCATTGGAAGGACCTGCCCAATCAACATGGCCTACTTCGTTAAAAGAATACAAAGCAAAGTGTGATTGTGAGGCTTGACATTGACTAACTACAATAGCGGCTAATGCTCGGGCTAAATCACATTTCAATAATGTGGCTCCCCTAAATGTTCCTGCCACGGCATTCATACCTTCACTACGGTCTACAATTAATTGCACAAAAGTGTTATAATCTTCATCTCCTACAATAGCGGGAGCCATAGCGGTTGCTTGGGCTTCACCCGAACCAATAGCGATAGCAGGATTGGGTCCTGTGGTTGATTCAATTAATTCTCCTTGAGATTGACCCATAACATAAGTTGTTTGTCCTTGTGGTGCTTGTGAACTGGCAAATGATAAGACCTTAACGAAGTCTGCCATCCCTGCAAAGAAAGCAGCCGCAGGATTTTCAAATTCTACCATCTGTGGGTCACTGGTAGGAATCTGTGATTCACGAGTAAAAATATAAGGGTTATCGTCATTTCCGCCTGTTTGTCCACTCATAATATCACCTTAAACATAATCTCCTTCAGGGTGTGTCATGCAAACCAAATCTGCAAATGTTCCTGCTAATGAAATCATTCCATCGGCACGGTCGGGGGCTAACATCACTGCTTTGAAAAATTCTCCCATGTCTACCCCGTCGTGCGGCCATTCGGTCGGAAGTTCATTCCCGTCGCTATGGAACTGCAATGAGGTAATATCTTTTCCATCGGCTCGGGACCACAACACTTCTGCGGCTAATCGCATAGTTCCTGGAAAATATACCCAATCTCCTCCGACTCCCATGGCATCATAAGGTAATCTGTTATCTTCCAGTTCATAGTTACGGGGCTTATAATCTGAATATTCAGAATCTTGAGAACTGGTTCGGCCACCACCTGTGTTTCGCATTACTCCACCAAAATAAGGAATAATTTGGTCTTCTCTTCCTCCACCAGATGGTGATATGCCTACATAATAAACTGGTCCTTTGCTTCGCATATATTGGTCCAAAGGTATATTGTTATTAAATTCCAAACTGTCCCAATGCTGCATCGGCCAATTATAACATTGATTAGAAAAAACTATGGTAACGGAACGGTCAATGTTTAGTTCATTTCCCTCTAAATCAACTCCTGAAAACATATAATCGCAAGCCGTTTGACATCCTGCACTCGGTTCATGACCTGCTACATCTCCTGGTCTGCTCTCAGGAAGAAAGGCTTGAGAATTACTTCCTAATAAATAATCTATGGCTCCTTCATAATCATTGGAAGGACCTGCCCAATCAACAAAACCTGTCCAACTATATGAAAACAAACAAAAATGTGATTTAGTAGCCCGACATTGTTCCACGGCAATTGCCGCTAACGCTCTTCCTAAGTCCCATTTAAGCATAGTTTGTCCAGCGTATGTTCCTGCTACTCCTGTCATTCCTACGCTACGGTCCATAATTATGGTTACTAAGGTGTTGTATTCAGAAGTTGGTGTGGGGATAATCATGAAATTCCTGGCTTGGGCTTCACGGGCTCCGATAGCAATTCCTGGGTTGGGTCCTGTGGTATCGGGTCGTAATTCACCTTGAGATTGACCCATAATAAAACTGGTGGTTCCTGATTGAGCACGGTCAGGTTTGGTTTTCATGACTCTGATAAAATCGGCCATACCATCAAAAAAAGCAGCCGCAGGATTTTTAAATTCTACTAATTGTGGGTCGCCTTGCTGCGAAACGACACTTTCCGTAAAAATATACGGGTTGTCTTCATTCACTCCTGTTTGACCACTCATTTAGCCACCTCAGTATCGGTAATCTCCGCCTTCTACTAATTCGGCTCGGAATCGTAATGCCCACTTCCACCAACCTCCAGGTATGGTAACTTGGCGTTGGACTTGGTTTTCTTCAGTAACATCGGTGGTAGGTGTAATTTCCCAATTAACAGCACCTTCAAAATATCCTTGAGATAATCCCGATGTTTGCGTAGGCAATAATTGTAATGTGCCACCAGGAGCAATCAATCGGTCTAAAGATTGTAATTGTCCTGTGTTGATATAATGACGAATAGCGGCATAACCAGGATAATATGTATCGGATTGCAAGGCTTCTAATAGCGAAGATGCTTCACCACGAGCCGCAGCCGCTTGTCCTACTTGGGAAATGGCTTCACATTCTCGGCACCGATAATAACGAATTTCCAGATTATTCTGTGGTATGATAGTGGATTCAGCCAGTTCAATACGATGTGAACCTTGAATTATTGCGCTATTGCCTCCTGGAGCACGACTCGTTAAAATCGCAGATAAAGAATTATTGGTTTTTCCTGTCCAGTCTTGAACCAACTGATTAGCAGGAATTTGCGAACTATTGATGTGACAATAATCGTATCCTGTTTCTGATTGTCGCTCGTAATTGGAAGCAATATTTCTATCCATCATATATTGTAGTGAGGCATTGATAGGGAAACCAGTTAATCCTGCTCCTGTCCACTCAATGTTTCCTCCTCCAGTGTCTACTCCTGTGATTTCGGGGAATTGGGTCCAACGAGGTGTCTGTTCGCCACGATGATTAGTGACCAAAGGAGAAATATCTACCCATCTTCCTGCTACGGAGGAATAATATGCTTCCGCAGATTTACCTTCAGTTAGTGCAAATGTATAATTATTGCTGCCTCCTGCACAACAAGATAATGCTCCTTGTGAGGCCAACGGATTTGGAACTATGGTGGCTACTCGGGGTGAGGTAAAGGTAGACATCATTCCTGGCCTTCCTGTGGCGGCATCTAAGTTTCCAGAAGCCTCAACAATAGGGAGTGATAAAGTTAATACTCCTCCAGAAATTGTTTCTACTTGAGTCCCAATAGAAATTCCATCAGAATTAATGTAATCTCCTGGCGATATTCGTTCAGGATTTAAAACTGTTATTTCGGTATCTCCTGCACTATAATCCGCTGTAATTAATGTTTGGTCATCATTTAATGAATCAGGAGATGGTGTGGGTAATGCAGTAGTGCTGTTATCAATAATCCAAGTGGACTCATACTCCAAAGGTCCTGCTCTTTCATTAGGACAAGTAAAACCTTCAATGTTTCTATCTGAAACGGGTTGCGGAGGTTGGGGTGTGAACTCTTCAGGAACAATGTCTCCTAAATATACTTGTGGAAGTTCAATTCTGAGATTGTATCTTTCTTGGGTGTCAGTTTGAGATTTAACCACGATACTCCATTGTGGTCTATCAGCAAATGCTTGCGCCATCATTGCTCCATTGGGCAAAATTCCTACGGCATCATTTTCCGTAAGAGGTTGTTGATTCATAATAGTGTATGGCATCGGAGGCATAATAAATTTCTGCGGGTGTGGTGCGATAAATTTGGGGTCTCCGTTTGGTCCACAAGTTGGGCAATAGTCCATGGCTCTGCCGTTCCTATCAATTAATGGTTGGAAGTTAGTTACATTGCTAACATTGGAACCTGGATACCTCCAACTAACATTGGTGTGTGAGGGTTCATTACAAACTGATAATACCGAACGGACGAAAGCATATCGGCACATGGAAAGTGGGATGGTAGATGGATAAGCATTTTTTATACGAAGTGTTTGTAATGATTTAATTTTGTTATGCGCTGTTGTGGCTCTGGTAATGGCTGGAACTCCGTATTCAGCCCGAACCGCTTGAATATAAGAATTTGAAACTGCACCTCGGGCATAAGTAGCATAATCAGAACTTTGTCCTGTGCCTTCACCAATAGTCTGAAAACCTCCTGTGCTTCCTAATTGTCGTGTGGTTCCTTGCATATCTTGTTGCTGTGCCTGAAGAACGGCATTATAAATAACCAGTTGTTCATCAGGGATAGCAGGTATTTTTAAACGAGGCTCAAAAGTTCCACCACAATTACAACCGAAATTTCCTGATAATCCAGCGTAAGTCCCAGCAACATCACCAATATTTCTACATAATCCTCCGTGTTGGTCGCCTGGATAATTACTGACATCATAAAATGTCTGACGAACATACACATTAAATGGAGTATTGAAGTTTTCATTGACAGGAGCCATCCTTTCTATTCCGCAAGAATTACAAACATATCCTCCAGGTCGGGAGTTGTCACGGTCTGATAATGATGAATAACCTAATTGTAAATAAGGGATATATTTTAAACATTCATTTTGAGTAGATAAGTAGGTATTTTCTGGAGGCAGCCCTGCATAAAATATCCGATAAAAACTTGTGGATGATGAGTTATCTTCTACAAAATTATTATTATTGAGGATACCTACTACCCTGGGAGGCATTTCGGAAGATGCTCCTGCAATTGGGGCTCCATTAACGAATTGATGGGTAGTTCCTGCGTCTTGGTGTCTCGCACCAGTAGTCCAGTAATCACGGAGCGGGTGTTTAGAATTCACTTTAAAGATAGCATAACTTTCTTTGCCACAGCCGCCAACAGTTTTTGTTCTTTTGGTTTCGCAATACGGGCTGGGACATTGTCCTGTGCCTCTCCAGGTAGTTCCACAACCGCCATTTTGCGGGTCACAAGTATTGACTTGATTACAACGAACTCTTCCCACTACTACTTGGAAACTATCGTTTCGGTAGGTGGGGTCATGTAAATTTCTTTGCCAAGATTCCATCCCTACTGATGAGGCCCAATTTTGAGGATTGTTATAAAGTCCAAAATCTGTAAATTCCCACCACCATAAGAAATCTCTTCGGCCACAACCTCGGGCTTTACTCATATCGGGGCCGCTCGCACCACCTCCTGTTCGTCCTGCTTCTCCAAAAGCAATTGGATTACAGATAAAAATTCCTGAATCTCCTGCATTGCTGGTTTGAACATGGGTGTTTCCTGTCATAAATCTTCGCATCATCATGACAATACGGCCCGCATTTTGCTTAAAATTGCTAACTATCTCGGGCATTTGAGAATTATCTGTGGCTAATCTTTTGGTAGAATTTCTCCGAGAACCTGGATTTTTGAGGTAGATTAAGTCATAAATGTCTCGTAAAATTTTTACACCCACGGGGCGGTTAATTGGATTGTCTCTGTATCCCATAATATCACCTTGCTAAATCTTCGGCTACGCCTACGCCACCTGCTTCAATAGTTGCAGTATGTAATGTGTAACTAATATCTTGCATCCATTGATACGCTGCATCATCACCTTTTCTGCCATTGTATCCTGCGGGACGAGTAGCGTAGTTAGCCGCCCATTCCATAGCCAGCAGAAATCTGGTAGTAAATGTGTATCGTTGTCCTTTTTCATTTTGTGTTCCCTTATATCCAAAATGAACATTCCAATTCATGGAACAGGTCATTAGAGTATCGGGACAAAGTTCCTCACAATATCTGGCATTTATCCAATTGCCGTTAATTTTGTAAGCCATGATTGGCTCAAATCCATCAAATGATGTGCGGTTATCAAAAGTCATGGCTTCAGTAACCACTGCGTTGCCTGGAGAAAATGTTCCTTCTAAACGAGTTGCTGTCCCACAAACTTCACAAGTTCCTGCTACGGTTTGATTACCCTGATATTGTTTGCACCCTTCACAATAATGAGATGTGACTCGTGATAAAATATTTACGGTTTTCCAATTGTCAGGATATGGTTGGTCGGTGTCAGGATTATTATGTTGCACACAATAACTAACAGGTGGGTAAATTTGTGGCCCTCGTCCGTATCCCATCAATTGTTGAAACAAAGGTGTTTCTTCAATAGCAATAGTGGGGTTATCTGCTTGTCCAGGATTAAAATCTCCTTGAGATAATCCTGTGGATGCAGGTGGGGTGTAACGGTTGTCTTCCATAGGTTGTCCAGAAGAATTGAAACCCGTAGTAAGTAATTGGGCCATTCTCATACGATTTGGCTCGTCAGTATAGGGCGTTCCTGCAACCCGAAAGAAACTATCGGCAAAATGCCCATAACTCAATGTTTTAATCATTTCTCTTCCAAAGGCAGTATCTTCAATAAAATTATTGCCTCGTGAAACATTGAAGTTCACCATTATGTCAGAAATTACATTGCTCCAAGTAAATTGTTCATGAGAATCTACGGGAAGTGCTCTAACTTCTTGAGTCCAATCTGAAACTCGTCCTGGATGCACGGTTATGTGTCCAATTTCGTGTGCCACAGTAAATGCTACTCCAGCAGCAATATATTGGGAAGGAAAGCCATGGTAGTTTTGTGGGAGGGTCCATGAAACATAATTTTGCCCCAGATTAATTTGTTTCATATCGGTGGCTGCGCCGTGCATATCACTTTTAGAAACATTTATGGGTGCAGAAGTAGTTCCTGTAATGTAACGAAGATTGTCCAATAATTCTTGGGTTTCAGGAGCCAGATTAGTAGCACCGTCCCGAAAAATCTCGTCCATACCTAATAGTAGGTAGTCTTGCTATTTAAAATTACCTAACGATTTCGGGGTTGTAGGGCTTCGCCTAAAATTCCCAAATATTCTTGACGGTCGGATTTTGTAATGTTTCCTGCATCTCCCACACCTGAGTTTCCAATACTCCTACGAGAATACGCTTTTCTATCATCCATTGCTAATAATCCAATCGTTCCTGTTTGACTGGTGAGTTCGGCTCCTTGTTGGGGATAATATTGTCCTAAGTTAGAGGTAACGGTAGCAGTAAAGATAAATGTCATGAATCTACTTCCTGATGATGATTCCAAAGCCTCTTCATTAGAGGCAGGAACAGAACGGAGACAAACCCACAAACGCAAGAAATCATTATCTAATGTTTCGGTGTCCCATAGATTAATTCCGCTATCTCTTACCAGATTGCGAGCAGGGCGGGTAATTTCCTGTTGGTTATCTCCAAAGCCTACTGTGTAACTAATATCTCCTGAGACAAAGTTGCTTAATTCTGAGTGCGGGAGGGCGAAACAACCCATCAATGCTTCTCCTTTGCTCCAATCAATCGCTTGCGATTGACCATTAACGACATAAGTTCGTGAGTCGGCGTAACTACTATTCTCCTCATCTAACTTGAGCAAGTCTCTGGCGGTTTGCATAAATTCTGAGAACGAACAGGCTTCATTACCATTTTGATTTTCTGGGTTGTAAATAATTCTTCCTGTATCTGATAAAAGTTTAGCACTCATACGGTTGGAAAAGGCTGTAATTGATTGATGGAAACGCCCATAATCTGCGGAATCTGTTCCTAATTGTCCATCTTTAATACGGCCTATCAATTTCACTTGTTGATTGCTCAATGCCTCATGACCTTTTTCATTGCCGAAATGAGGTGAAGAAATGTTTAATCCTGACAAACGGCTTCCGAGTTGTTCAAGCATCCCTGTGAAATTATCTCCTGTATTGGTGAGGGCTGCCCAAGTTCCTAAGGTATCGCCATAAGTAGGCATAGTTAGTCTCGCCATTTCTCCCATGGTTACCAGATTAGGACCGACGGCCTGTTCATTAACTTCTGAATTAAAGTATGCTGCCTTGCCTTGTCCAATTCCTCCGCTCAAACCTGCGGCGTAAATGGAAATCTCTTCATCACAAAGGGCCACCAAACGAGCCTTATCATCTGTAAATAGGTTGTTATTATTGACAATTTGGTATCGCACCGCATACATATCATTGACGCAAGCATCACCCATGTTTCCAGAAACGGGGTTGTTGATTTGTTGCATAAAATTTTCATACATTTCAGGATAACCGCCCGTGTTCTCTTCTCCGTAAGAACGCAGCATGGTGTTGCCCATCCTTTCAGACTCTGAAACCATGGTGGCGATGTGCCAATGAACAGGAGTGATACTTCTTGATAAATCAGCATTTCCAATCATTTGGGTTTGCATAACTTTCAAAACTTCTGTTTCATAATTGTGGCTATAATCTGAAGATTGAAGAATACTAACACACCGTTCGTAAAATGAATCCAACATTTCTAACAAAGATGCTCCTGAGCCTTGTCCAATATTTACATCTCGGTTAATATATCCACGAACTACCATTTCACGGAGGAAATCTTGTTCTGAATTGTAAGCCAACTTAGAAGCCACTCCTGCTGAGATACCCTTGGTATTTCCATCCATGTCAGTCATTCCTTCACGGCTGCGTCCGATACGGTGAGCAACAGTGTAAGGGATAGCATCTACAATATCCTCTCGGGAAACATAAGACTTTCCTCGGAGGAAGGCAAATGATTTAGACAATTTGATAATAGAATTAGTGAATCGGAATCCCAAAACACGAGTGAAAATTGCGGGTAATTGCGACTCAGGGTTGGCTCCTTTTAAGGTTTCTGCGGTAGGTTTCGGCACTCCTGCTGCGAATGCTCGGGTTCCTTGTCCTAATACTGCGGCTTCTGTTCCATCCTGTCCTGAGGTTGTGTTGGTCGTGGTAGAGAAATCAACCAATGGTGATTCGTGAGGGTTATTAATCCAAGAATAAGTTTGTGTTTCGCCCACAGGTAATTCGTGTTGGCGAGTTCGGTAGGCTTGTGAAAACAATACGGAGATAGCAGAAACATCCCGATAACCGTCATAAGAGCCACCACTTTGAACCATAGAAATTCCTGTGGCATCATCTTCAATCATGTCCCAGATATTTCGGATTTCATGGAATCGGAAAGGTGCTAAAGCATCGGTCAGAGTAAGATTTCTGATTAGTTGCTCCACAGGTCGTCCTGCACGACTACTCAAAATGTTATATCGTCCACCTAATGATACCGACTTGAATAGAATTTCCATGTCAATTCGGTCAGTAAATGCTAAATCGTTTCCTTTTTGGTGAGGGTTGGTATCCATCCAAGCCACAAAATTAGGAGAGTCAAACTCTTTTCCACGATATTCTACTTTTCGTTCAGCAATAAGGCCCAGAATTGCGTCTTCCATTCCAGGTTTAGAACGGTTGGCTTCGTTAAAGAACTTGATTGGTTGAGTAACAATTGGACGAGGAACTGGTTCAAAGTCAAAGGTATTAACATTGGCTCCCTTGGCAGGGTCAAATGATTGAGTTTCACGAATCTCCATACCATACAGAACTTCGTCGGCTCGCTTTTCAAAGTCTACCTTAGCAATACCAATTTCTCCCAGCATTTCAGCAGACAAAGACTTCCATTGTAGGGCTCCTGGTGTGGCACGAGCATCAAAACAAGTTTCGTGCAAAAATTCTCTGAGCCAATAACCTTCATTACGGCCAGCATCAGTCCAAAGTCCATCTAATCCTGACTCCGAGATGTATCTTTGAATAATTGAACGACCTGAGACTTGAGAACTGTTTGTCATGTTTTGTGAAATGTCATCCATTAATCTTTGAACATTAGCACCATTCATTTCTGGATTGGCTAACCTCATAATTAATTTCTTTTGATTAACTCCCTCACCCTCAGTCAATTCTATGGTATTTGGGAAAACGATAGAGCCGCCATTTTCCTCACAAATTTTAACAGGCTTGACTAAACGCTTTTTACCAATTCCATCGGGAATTATGGCTAATCCTGCTTCATCAAATGAGGGCCAAGTGTTGGAATCATCTACCGTGGTGTTTAGAGGCACATCTACAAAGTAATGTTGGAGTAGTAATTTTCGGAAAGATTCAGGTTGCAAAGCAAATTTAGAATATGATTCAGTATCGGGTTGTAAGAATTTAAAATCATACAAATAAGCACCAGACATAACTTGATTGGGTGTTTCTCGGCTATCTCGTCCTGCATATTGGTATCCACGACTACTGGATTTAGGAGCCTTCCAAACTGAGAATCTCCAAGATTCCCACAAATCATTAATTTCAGGGCGAGCCGCATTACCATAAATAATAGAATATTCCTGTCCTGCGGGTAGTAGGGTAGGGGAGTAGATGTTAAATCTGGAATCATTACGGGCAAAAAGTTCATTATTACTCAGGGCCACATAATCTCGGGGTGGTGCCATTCGCATAGAGGTGTTGAAACCGTATGAATTGCTTAACAATGTGGCCGCACACTCAATAACTGTGGTTTTACCAGTTCCAGGAACTCCTGACAAACGGCAAGTAGAATCTTTCATTAGCCATGCCGCCATAAAAACTTCTAAATGTCGGTAATCATCAAAAGCGAACACCTTTCCAAGAGCCGCAGAAAGGGAACGGACTCGTAGTAAAGTATCTCCGAGATTTTTACGCTTGGCTCCCGAAGAGTAGGTAGAAATATAGGATTCTAAAACTGGGTCTAAAGCACGACCCATCAAAGCACTACTATAATTTCCAGAAGTTGCTAATGAATTACGGATGATTTCGCCATAGCGGAATGCTGATTCGCCAATTTCTGTGGTTAGGCGGTCATCATCGGAAGGAATTCCCATCACGGTTTCACAAAATTCGGAAGTTATGTTTGTTCCTGCTTGGTCGTAAATCACCATAAATTCAGCAGCATTGTTTTCGTTGTTAAGAATTTCAATGCGTCCTACTTCAAATGGAATATCTGTGATGCTTATTTGGTCATCAAAAGACTGTGCTCTTTGGTTAAAAATCTGCTCTAATTGATTAACGGCTTCGGAGCCCAAAATTGAAACGGATTCTCGGGCAACGGCTGATTCGGGACTGGCACTCGGGTCTCCATCGCCAGGAGGTGTATCACGACCTGCCTTTTCATCATATTCTTTTACTACTTCATCCACACCTTTTTGAGCCGCCATAGCGTCGGGACCCATAATTGTTGGAGATAGTGGTTTTTCTGGTCCATCGGCACCTTGGCTTAAGTTTTCATCGGTCATAATTAGTCCCTCCTAATGTTTAGGTCAATCTTCATTACTTTAAAACCTTCAGAAGTTTCGGCTAAAACAAAGTAATCTTTAGAAGTGGGCGAGGCTTTGAAAGCAATGCTTCGGGTGACTACGGCTCCAGATTCATCACGATTTGTAAAACGGTCACTTTGTTTTTCTCTTCGTCGGGACAAACGGCGGTTATTCCACGCCTCATTTGCTGATTCATTTAGAACTAAGATTACAGGAGCAGGTGGTGAAAGTTCTCCACCCTTAATGGTTCCTCCTACTAATTTTCCGTTCGGGTCTTCTAACCACAATTCTCCTGTATCTTGTGTGGTAGGAATATCAATGGTTCCTACCGTAGTGTATAATCTAACTCCCCGAGCCACTAATGTTCCTTCTACTGTAGTAGCGGAGTCTTTATCATAAGTAATATATTCAATACTACCTTTAGGAACATCTACTACTTCTCCTGCGGTATTCTTAAATTTGAGGTGTTGTTCATCTCCTGGCAGAACAAAGGTCTTTTTACTACTGGAGCCGAAGTATTCGGAAGAACTTCCTCCAATAACTTCTATGTCTAAAACTTGATTCCAAACAACATCTTCAATTTCACCTTCATCATCCAAAATGTCTGTAGGGCTAATAACTCCTGTGGCAGAGGTTTCCTGAGGGATTTTTCCATCTACTTTTTCTAAAGTCAAAGAAAGCAATTTAGGTGCCAAATATTCAGGGTGATAAGTTTCGTATTCACGCACATCTACTTGGACATCAACAGGTTGAGGGTCAAAGTTAAAAATTACATTGTCGCCGCCCGCAATTGGGGTCAAAATAGCATCAGGATTGTCGCCCCAACTTTTCCAGTTGAGAGAAGGGTCAGAAATTTCGGAGTTGCCGTAAAAACGACTCATCTGTGTGCGAATAACTGCGGGAACATCGGTAGCAGCATTGACACTAACTGAGCCTGATAGTCCTGCGGAAGAGGCATTTAAGTTGCTCCAAACCAATGTGTCAATTGGCTCTCCATCGTCTTTATTTAATAATCCTCCAAATCCTTTGACCCCGTGAGGGTAAATAAGTGCTTCGCCAGCAGGAATGACTGTCATCATGCCTCCATAGGTGTTGGTAGAATCATTAGAGCCATTTGTTATATCCTCAGGCCCAATTTGTAATTCTACCCCATTCCACATAAGGGCTACTTCCTTTCCTGCTTGAGTGAGGGTAATGACAAATGCTTCTGCGGTATCTTCTCCTGTGAAATCTCCTGAGGGTTTAGCCCAGGCCACTTGAACATCGGTAACTAATGCGGCTCCTTCGTCATCAGCAATACGAACTGGGAATTTATTAACTCGGTATTCCTCGGCTCCTGCACCTCCAACTACACGGAAGTAGGCAGATTCTCCCATCTTGAAAGAGAATTGGATTTGTGGTGTTAAGAAAAATGGTTCGTTAGCGTTATCATTACTAACAGCCACAGTCTCGGTAGTATCGTCCATGGAATCGTCCATCATGAAAGCGTCCACATCTTGTTCCGCAACAGGTTCGGAAATAACTACTGCATTAGTGGGTTGCATTTCACTATCATAAATGGATGGAGTTAATGTAAATAATAATCTGCCTTCATAGGGCCAGTATTTATTTGGTGCCTGATTTTCATTCCAGGCTTTTAATGATAGAGCAATTTGTTCGTCAGGAGTGGGTGCTTCAGGAACAATAAAGAATTGTCCTTGGTAGCCTGTCGCTCCCTTAATTTTTACACCTGTAATTTCTACGGGGGGAGCATCAATTATCATGTCGGATTCGTCAATAGTAATTTCAGGAACTACAGTTTCCTCAATATTTCCTGTTTGTCCAACTTCAGAAGTTTCTCCTGTGGCGAGTGATGACTCTCTCCCAAGGTTTAATTGGTCTTGAAATTCAGGAGTGATTTCTCCTGTGGATGCTAAGTTAAGAATTTGCGCCGTAATTCGGGAACTCTCTCGGGTAAAATCGGACATTTTTCGGTTACGAGTAGGTTGGTTAAAACCATCATTATCTTTGGAGGAACCTTGGCGAACCAGAGAATAACCATATGGATAAGTTACAGCACGGCCACCGAAACGACCTCCCAAAGCAGTTCGCTTTCCTGCGGTGTAAAGGTTCTGCAAACCCGTTCTACTAAACATAGTATCATTATTGAATTGGGTGTCAAAATCGTTAGCCACCAAAAGAGTATCTACAGCCTGTAAAACATCTCCGCCTTGTGCGAGTTCTTTTCCTTTAAAACCCTCTAACATGAGGTAAGCATAAATGGCTTCCATATTGTCACGGGGAATATTCACCATATCTACACATCCTCTTCACTGATATATAAGTTTTCTCTTATTTGCGATTAGATAGAGCGTCCTTCGGAACGAAGTTGTAAAATCAATTCAGCACGGAAAAATTGATACAATCTTTTAAACCAATGCAGGTTGCGTCGGAAAAATAAACAAACATTGTTAATTTCGGGGTATTTGGGAGCATATACTTCTAAGGCTTCTAAAAATTCTTCAAAACCTGAGTTGGCCCAAACTAATACTCCAGCATCAGAAACTTGTTGGAAAAACTCTTCATTGACAATCATGCGGTCAAATAACTCGGAGGCTTCTGAAGTAGAAGAGTCGGGAATATAGTGAGGGTTCAAATCAATAAACCGTTGTGATAGTTCCAAATAAGAGTGCAAAGAAATATTACGCAACCAATTTAACCAATTGATTATTTGTTCCGAACAATATCTGGCCCAGACGGGATTAATATTCATGGTATCACCCAAAATAATCTTCAGGAACTTCCGTTAAATCTACTGCTTCGTAAATATCTCCTGTCTCACGGTGTCGGTAGGTATTGGATGATTCATCAAATTCTAAGTCCTCATCATTAATTTCTTCCAGTTCTTCTTCGGCATCCTCAATTTCAGTCGCCGCAGGGTTTTGGAGTTGCTCCTCCGAAACACCATAATTTTTCATTAAATCATCAACAGATTCTAAGACTCCCAAAGCAGGAGCGGGTTCAGGAATAGTAGCATTGGGTTGGTAACTTCCAATAGAATCAGGGGTGGCTAAATCATTAGCAGCAAAATTTACTTTACTATTATTGGAGATTTTCTTTTGTTCGGATTGCATGGCTCTTTGAATTTCGTCCATACCACTCAACACATCCATATCTGTTCCTGTCTCGGAATAATTGGCTCCTGCCGTTCCATTGGTGCGAGATTGACGGTCAGATGACACATCACTCATGGAAACACCTGCTTCTTTGGCTAAGGCTTCAATTCCTGAAATACCAAAGTTATTTTTCTGGGCAGAGGCTGAATAAGTTCCTTGTAATCCAGTAAGTCCCGCAGAATTATTAGCGTGTTTAGGAACTCCTAATAAAGAATCCCAATCAACGGGTCCATCCGTAAATGGATTGGCTGGACGAGGAGTATCGGCAACAGGTTCGGGTTCAGGCACTTCAGTGGATTCTCCAATTTCGGTTCCCACGAATAAATCGGTGTGGTTTCCTGATTCTTGGGCTTCCCGAATGCGTTCTAAAAAGGCTTCATCATCAGCACTCAAATCATTGCGTCGGCCTTGAAAATATTCAGCGGCGGAACGAAGCACAGGAGCCACATCTGTCAAAAATCCTAACATCCCTGTGGCACGACTAACTGTGGGGTTGGTAGAAACGGATTCACCCACACCATATTTATCTAAGAAATTAACCAATGGAACCAAAACCTTTTCGGTCATATCTCCATCCAAATTCAATTGTTGTCCTAAAGAATTTAAATCTCCATCAGCAGTTAGTAGTTCCACTAAAGACTTGGCTTCAGCGGGTGGTGCTGATGCAGTTTTAGCGGGTTGAGGTTCGGGAGTGGCGTTCCGAATCACATCATCAAAATCAGACATAATACTCACTTGTGTAGTTTCCTTCTTAAATCTTCTGTCGGAATAGGGCTTCTAATCCAATTTTTAAGGATTCTATCCAAGCCAAGTGAGGGGCATTAGCCGAACGAATATCTCCAGATTCAATTGTTTTAGCCACATCTCGTAAAGATTTAGCCAACAAATTCTGAATAAATTGTTGTTCATTTTCGGCTCCTTGCGATGCACCTTCAATAAAATTACTAATATCATCAGTTAATTTTCGCAATTCTCGCTCTTTAGCCGAAGTTTTTAGTTTTAGCACTTCCCAAATAAAATCGGATTTTGCCATGAGTTGGACTCGTTCTTGTAATGTTCCTTCGGAATCTAAAATGTCCACTAACGAAAAGAATGATTTTTCTAATGATTGGGATTGTTCGGAATCGGTAATGCCTAATTGAGCCATAAATTCTTCAAAATGTTGAGTCAAAGCGGCTTGCTTTTCTCTTTCTAACAACCGTTTATAGGTATTTAGCATGGTTTTCATTGATTTTAAATCCAAAATATCGCCTCAGTATTGTGGGCCGTTACCTTCATTAAAAGATTGTAAGAACCAGTTATCCCATTGTTTCCTACCTTGTGGTTGTCTGGGTCGTTGCTGCTGAGAATCCCTTTCGGCTCGCTTGGTTTCACGAGATTCGGCTCTTTTAATAGCAGACTCGGCTTCATTAAGTTGTTTTTCAATTTGTCCAATTTGAGAATTAATAGCGTCCATCTTGGATTTATAATAATACATAGTCCCGACCACACCTACTAACATTCCACCGACAAATCCGACAGCCATGTTACTTTTTCCAACTGCGAATCCTGCGGAAGCAATTGGAGCAGCCTCAGCCTTTTTAACGACGGGCGGGGCCGTAGATTCCGAACTTCCTAATCCTCGGCGGCCAATTTCTGAGTGGATGCTGGTTAAATCAGTCTTAAACTTAGAGAATTCTTCGGAAGATTTGATGTCTGAATCGGCCATGGAGCCCATTAAATCCATAATTTCTGCATCGGAAAGTTCGGACAATTTAATGTTTTTCTTGACTGAGATTTCTTCGGCTGCGAAAACACGGTTATCTTCGGAAGCCATCCAAGAAGCAGAAACTTGAGGTTCTTCTATAATACAATCAGTAATTTTACGGAATCCACGGATTCCTTTGCCTCGTTGCCCTAAAATGTATTTTCCTGGGCCTGTTTGGTGAGCAAAAGACACAAAATCTCCAATAGAAATTTCATCATCTGAAACAAGAACATCTTGAGTTCCAGAGTTTTTAACTCCTTTTTGGTAGCGGCGAATAAACCAGACCATAATGTAGTTTGTGCGGTCTTGTTATATGAATCTTTGGGCTGTTTCGGATTGAATTGGGTCCGAATATCCGAATTAACTCCAGAGTTGAGCCAAATTCTCGTAGCAAGAATTAATGGTTTCTGGCGATGGCTCAGAAACTTCGGGCATCATAGATTCTAAAGATTCAATAGTGCGAAAGATTTGCCTCCACTTGAGTTCACGCATTTTATCGTAAATACCTCTTTCAGTGGCTCGGTCTTCGTAGCCTTTTTGAACTAAGTATTTCTCTAAGGCCAAAACATCTAATCTCCATCGGATTCCTCCTTTTCGGTCTTTGGCTTGAGCGTGTCTAAAACAAGGACGGTTTCGCAAAATACCAACTACTTCACGAGATGTATAACGGCGGGGTTTGTAATCTACCATGTAAGAAGAAATCTGGGTAGAATATCCATAACCATTATGTTCTAATAAATAATCTACAATATCTAAAACCAATGTTTCAGTAAGTGGTAGGGGTCGGCGTTTGGATTTGGGTTTTTCCGCAGGAACTTCACTCATCCTTTTTACCTCCGTGACGATTAAAATCTTTGCGGTTTCCACAAATGGGGCATCGCAAAGGACAATGAGTAGTGGTCATAAAATGACTACAATTACCGCAGGACCAACCATTCATGATTATTCCTCTGAATCAGCACCGTAGATAACTGGAACTTCCATGGGCTCATCCAAGTCCAACGCATTGCGAACCATATTTGCCTTTTCTTTATCATATTCTTCACGAGCCTCTTCCAAAGTAAGTCCACGAGCCTTACAATCCATAATAAATTGTTTTTTATTCTGTTCAAAACTCATGAGAGCCATAATATTAGTAATAGATTCATCAATTTTTTTATCTTCATCTGTGGCTTCACGAGAAAACAAGGCATCTACTTCACGAGCGAGAGACTCTTTGGTAGCACCTCCGCCTACTGGAACGAATTCTTCTATATCATCGTCACGGATAGCACCGATGGAACCTTCTGAAATTCTGTCTATCATTTCTTCGGCTTGGCTGCGACTAACTGGAAATCCTGCTCGTTCCCAATATCTAAGTTCTGTCATAACTCAGATTAGTCACTTATCCTATTTGAATGTTCTGTTTTAACTGCATGAACTGTTTTACCCAAATAAATGGCTACGGCTATGTCCGAAGCGTCGGTAGTAAGTGTTCCTGAAAGATAAAATTGGTATCCTTGTCGCTGACGAATTTCAATAATGTGCTTAAAATCATAAACCCAAATAGGAATCGGGCGTGGAAAATCAGGATTCATATAATATCCACCCACCTGCTAAATTATTATTTTTAGCAGAAAAAAGTCTTCCTGTGCGATACCCATTAACGCTACGGACTGAATCGGAGATTAATCTACCCCGACACTCTAATCCCCAAGGAGGGGCTGAAAATTCGGTTCTTATCCGAAATGTTTCGGATTCAGAAAAGTCTACAGGAGTAACTTGCATAGTTCCTGTGGATGAATCCCAAAGAAGTTCGGCAATTATCAAATGTAATCCTGTGCCTGATGATGAAACACGATACCAAACTCGGAGAGGATAACGAGAAGATAATTCGGCCAAAGCATTTAATACGATGGGGTCAGTAATGCTAACATCATCCCAATCAAAAGTAAGCCACATAGTTTATCTATGCGTGACTTTCTATTTAAGCATTTTGCGATTACCAAAGTTGTGATGAACTGGAGTCAGGGTCGGTTAGACAGAATCCAGACATATTCGGCTCGTAAGTAAATGGGGTGTATTGTGGGTCAGTTTCAGCCTCATTGGTTTCGGTGGTTTCAAAAACCCATTCATAATCCGCAGAAATTGGATTAGGTGGTGTAGAAGCATCCTGAGCAACCGTTTCATAATCGGCAATCCAAGTAGCGTGGTCTAAGGTATCATCATCACCACGATATTTTTGTTGTGTAGCGACAGGTTGGCTACGAAGGCAACGACCATCTTGGGCTTGGCGAGAACTACCTTCCACAGCCTTGCAAAGTAATTCATCAATAACTATGTCTTGAGATTCATCAGAGACATCTACTTCATCTCCGTTAGCATCATAGACATAGACTCCATTTGCTAATACAGCGTTGTTAGTAGGTGCTTCCGTAGTTGGTAAGGCGATACACACATTAGCATCTTCTGGGTCAGCATAGTAGCCTTCTGAGCAAGTGCAAGTTCCCTCAACTCGTTCCATGTTAGAATCGGGACAATGGACTTGAGTATAATAATATCCGAGTCCCAGACCCATAACTCCAATAGTAGCAATCAATGGTGTGGCGTTCATACTATATCTTGGTCGGTTTCGCTATTTAAGTTTTGCGAAATGAAACGAGTAATAACTGGGTTACGAATTGCCACAAACCACCACACAAAATAGAGGCTGGCTAACGATAATCCTGTGAGCCACAATAAAATTATCCAGATAATTAGTTCCAACTTAATTTCACTCCATTAGACACCTTGCGACGATTTGGCTTTCCAGCCTCGGCGGGAATTGGGACCTGATAGTGGGGCGAAGTGCCTCCCATGTTAAAGTCCTCCCAGCGATACAAAGTTTCCTTATCGGTGACTTTCCATTTAGCAGTATCTAAAAACGGAACTGAGACGGTCACAGAATTAGCGGTAATGATGAGGGATTTTTGAGGAGTGAAAGCAATTCCTTTAGAACTCCAAAGAATTTTTGCATAATCTAATAATTTGTTTCCACGAGGTTCATAGGGCAAACGAGATACGCCTACTAATTTGATATTGTGGTTGGCACAAATTTCAGAATATTTTTGAAGGTATGGTTGTTGAATATCATATTCACATTTGATTAATTGGGTAGCAGGGTTGGGATTCTCTCCTTCAGCAGCCTCCCAAGTTTTGGGTCCGAAATTAGGGATGATGTTGTTCACCACAATGTTGTGGACTGAGATATTTTGTCCTTCTAAAAATCGGATGGTGCGGTAGCATTCTTGTAATCCTGCTTCCGAAGCAATAGAAACTAAATTAACACTGACCCATTCGCTACGAAGTAATGACTTAAGGCGGTCAATTTTATCACAGACTTCTTCTAACAAATCAGCCAATTTTCCTGCGGTTTTGTCTCGCTTAAACAACACTCCTTTGAAATTTTCAATCTTGGCTTTCATACGAAGTATTTTCAAAAGAAATGTTTTGATGTAATCGGGAGCAGTTAAAGCACGAAGGGTGTGTCCTGTGGGAGCCGTATCAAATACCACTATATCATAATCACAAGACTGAGTAAGCCGTAGAATCTCTTCTAAGGCAAAATACTCGTCCATCCCAGGAAATCCTGCCATATCCGAAAATAATTCGGCATCTAATCCTGGCAACATTTTAGAGAATGTTTCCGTGGCGGCTTGATTAAGTGTGCTGGTGAAATTCATAGCCATGCGTTCAGCGTCTATGTTTTTAGCCCATAAATTGGAACTAATTTTGGTAGCGGTCGGGCCAACGGAAACTCCTAAAGTATCGTCGGTGCTATGGGCTGGGTCAGAAGATACCAAAATGGTTCGGAATCCTTGAGAGGCCAAATGTGCGGCAGATGCGGCGGAGACGGTAGACTTCCCTACGCCTCCTTTACCAGTGTATAACAAAAGTTGAGCCATGTGTTATGGTAGTCTCGTTGCTATTTGAATCTTCTTAAGACCATTTACTGACAAATTCTTCGGATAATACTTTGCTATCATCGGCTACAATCCAATTTTCAACAAAGTTACCACGAATAATTACATTGTAAAAAGTGGCATATATTTCGGAGGCCAATTCTGAAGGATAAAAACTGGCTGATAACGAAAATAATACTACTCGGTCATCTTCATAGGCCAAATCATCAACTTTAATATTGATTCCTTCGCCCAGATATGGCCCTGAATAGATAACTTCTGAATCTAAGCAAACAAATATGTGGAAATAATCTGCATATTGTGTTTCTTCAGGGGCAATTATAATCTCTGTTAATTCTACACCAGCAGGTATTTTGGCTGATGTCATAACCAACAGGTCTTCGGTTGAACTAACTGTGATACGGCGTTCATATTCGGACATGGTCATCCCGATGATAAATTATGTTTGTTGCTATTTAAACTTTTAGCGGTGTTGCATCATGAATCGTCGTTTTCTTTCGTTTTAGGGTCTGTTTCTTCCTTTTTCCGTCGTTCATCAACCGTTTCTTTTCTGGGAACAGGGGTTCCATATAAACTCTCTCCTTGCAACCATTGAGCATCACTACTTATTTGTCGTTTTAATTGTGAATCTTGGTCAGGGAAAGAATTCATGTCACGCAGATTTCTCTCAATAAAATCATCTTCTATGAAATCTTGTTCAGATACCAAAAATTCTCCTTGAATAATTTCTTCTAAACCATTAGCAATAGCAGATTGTTGGCGACGACGACGACGAAGTCTTCCTTGTCGCTCTTTGTCTATTAACATCTTGCGATATTCAGCCTGTTGTGCATCAATCCAGGCTTCAACTTCATCATTACTCATGTTTAGCACATCATTATTGAGGATTTTTCTTTTATACCATTCCACATTTTCTACTGTGACTCGTAGACCTAATTCTTGAATTACTACTGCCACTAAAGAATCTATGTTATCATATAATAAATAATCTACCCACACTCGGGCAGTTCTTCCTGTGGTGCCTTGTAATTCATAAGGTTGGAAACCACGAACTTGTTGAGTTGTGGGTGAGCCTGGATATGTCGGAGCATCAATTAAAATAGATTGGATGGCTCTTTGTCCTAATTGAGTAGTATCTACTTCTCCTCCCCACAATACCAATCCATCTAAAAAGGGTGTCATGTTGCGAGGAATATAATAGGCTGACTTGTTATCAGCATCTAAGTTGGGAAATTGGTCTGTTTGGTCAAGGTATGCGACTTGATTTGGTGGTTGGCGGTCAAAAGCAGAATTACAACTCAACAGCGTTCCGCCTGTGGAATCTGCAAAAGTATAGACCCATTGGTCACGGTCTACATCCCAACCGCCAGATACTGGAATTCGGGTGGAGGAACTGGGAGATTTAATAATGGCGGAGTTAATGGAGTTTCCGAAATTAATGATGTCAGCCCCTACTTTTTGAGGTTCTAAAGCAGATGCTCCTACAATAAAGCGAGGTGTGGGGTCGGGATTATAAGTCATAGTTACTGTGCCAAAATCATACATTATTACTTGGGGTCCATCTGTAGCGGTGTATCCCAAAAATCCGTAGGCAATATTGGCTGGTTGTCCTGTGAACGCTGGTTCGTTACTGGCACCGTAAATTTGTTGATTAGGAGGTCTAATTCCTGCATAAAAATTAATGGGTTCTGGGGCTCCTGTTAAAGTAGGGTCTTTTTCCAGTGTGCGTTCTAAGCCTTTGTCGGGTATGGCATCCAGAAAATATGGCCCTAATGTGTATCCTGGGGCATTAAGGATTGGAGCATCTAAAAATTCTAAACCTTTGGAAATAAATTCTTGGTCTTGCGTAAATGTTTTTTGCTGAAGGGATTTGGCATACCATTTATCGGGAAGTGTAATTCCTGCTACGGTTTCTATGGGTCCTCCCTTAACTCCGAAAGGCCACAGCCCATATTGTTGTGAACCAGAATTCAATTGAACAGCATTAAAAGCAGCAAAATAATTGCAAGCATAAATTTCTGCGTTAGTGCTGGCTCCGTGAGTTACTCTATCTATGCCGACCATAATTTGTAGTTGAACGGGGTCCTGAGTTCCAGATTCAGAAGAAAAACTGGGAGCGATAGCAGTTCCGTAGGCTCCATTAAGGTTATAGGCGGCAACGCTGGTATCTATTTGCCAATTTCTATCTCCTACCATCACCGATATATCTCCTGTGATAACTGGTGTGCCTGATTGTTCGTCCAGAAAATCCCAGGCCGATAGGTGAGGGGTGGTAAAATCTACGGCTCCTGCTCCTGTATCATAAGCCGCCTCTCCTGTTATCCAAGCAAGGTTTTGTTGAGCATCATAGGGGATGGGAGCCGTATTGACACACACTACATCATGAATTCTTGTTAAGTAATATCCGTTGCCGTAAGAATCCAAATCAACAGAGGTATAACTAACCGCATTGGTATTGGGTGAGATAGCAACATCTGTTAAATTTTTAGCAGAGATGGGGTAGAGTCTGGTGTCTGGCAATCCTGCTCCGACATTGGCAGCACCATTTTGAGAAATAGTAATGCTGGAGCCTTCGGCAAACGCTATCTTATACTTAGAGATTGCTTGAAGCGGTTGCAAGTCAAGTTGTCCCAGTTCAGGAGGTGTAATAATGAATTCAAGATAACTAATCCAAGCAGAATAATTTTGTCCTGTTAATCCACCCTCTACTGCGGTGTTAATGCGACTGTGACCTCCGACTACTAACTTAATTGTTTGGGCTCCTGATGAGGATTTGGCAGAATCAATAGCATAAACTCCTGGAGTTGAGTCAGAACCTATTCCTGTGAGTCCTGGGTCTAATTCATACGGCATACGGCATAAATAAGTCCACGCAAGGTTAGATTGGTCAAAAGGTTGATTGATAAAACCAAAATCTTGGAGGAATCCAGGATTTAGCCAATAGAGAGGAGAATTTTCGGGTGGGCCATCGGGTCCATCTAAAGTAAAAGCATCTACGAAATTAATATTGTGGGCTCGGATAAGTGTGACAAATCCATCCCATGCCCAGGCTCCATTTCCTCCATCAAGGTCTGTAAAAAATGCACGATAACTTCCACAAATGATGTAGTGGTCTTGAACATAACTGGTGTTGCGAATAATTATATCAAATTCTGCGTAATCCGCATCTCCCGCTTCAGGAATTAAAATATCAGCATTAGTAGTAGATGAATCACCTCGTCGTGAGGCACCCACTTCTGAAAATAAATTAAAGTTACCTTGCAGTAAGTTCTTAGACCAATCAGTTAGGGTGCTTAAAGCAGATACATCTAAATTATATGCCAGACCCATACCTTATTTTAGTTGATACTGCTATTTCAATCTTCGCTATGCTACCGAGGTCCAACCAAAATCAGCATCTGTGGGAAAATCTTCAATAGGTTCTACTAAAGCGTTAGCCAAGAAATAGGTAATGTCCCAATCAGTTCCTGGCGGTATTTCTATTTGCCAACCTGCGGGGTCCATAGGTTGGTCGGCTAAAGTAATTGAGTAAGGTGCCGCAGTTCCTGATAATCCTACACCTGGGCGGCCATCTGGGTCCAAGAAATATGATGTGGTGCCGACGACAAAATTGACATAACCTCCTGGGACCCAATCGTTTCCAACTCCCCATAATCCTGGAGTGGAGCCAAAATATTGTAGGACTACAAATTCTGAGGGTTTAGTGCGAAGTCGGTTCTTGATAGTGGCCGTTCCGATTTTAGAATAAAAAACTGATTGAGGTGTATTCTCTAACAGTTCCAAATCTTTAGGAGGAAGATTTCCCAAATCAGCGACTTCCCATTGGAAACCTTGTCGTCTGATAGCCATGGTAATAATAATCTCTCTTGCTATATCAATCTAATTGGTTATTCTGCCTATTTGTTGCTCCGATACTTACGCATTTTTTTGTTGCGAAACTGAGTGGGCTGTCCCGTGATTTGATGCTGCTGGTCTTGCTTTTTCTTTTCTTTTTTCTGGGCTGCCAAAAGTTCTTGTGAGTCCTTAGCATTCAGGTGTTTCACCCATTCGGGTGTTTTGGATTCCGTAGGGATTAGTGAAGGTAATTCGGACGGAATCTGAAATTCGGGCAATTGGGAACTGCGGAAACGAAGCAAACCCGTGAGTCTTTCCTCTTCGGCTTTCAATAATTGTTCCCAAGTAGTTTTCATTCTTTCCACCTAATTGATGCGAAAAAAGATTTAGGGCTCATTCCTGCTTCCCTCAATATTTCTGAATCCTTTCCAGAAAATACGGCTACAATTTCTTTGGCACCTTTAACTTCTATCGGGGTTGCTTTACGAGAGCCCCATCGGGCAAATTGTAGCGATTGTTTAAATCCAAAATCGGAAAATATTTTTCCCCAAACTCTGCTACGAGATGTTGAGGCGGAATAACGGATGTAAAAGTTGAGAATCTTTAGCATTCTGGTTTCAAAAGCAGTTAGTTCTTTCTCTTCTTCGGAAGCAAAATCTTGTGTTTGGGAATCCATCATTCTTTCAATCAATTTATTACTTAGGTTTTCATATTGTTGAACCAGCATAATGAGTTCTTCACGACTCATCTGAGAATAATCATCCATGTTATTGCCTCTTTACCAATTTTTAGGGACTAAATCTGATGCACCTAATTGTTTAGCACGAAGTTTAATGAATTTCTTAGCCTTAGCCTTATTAGATTTCTTGGCTAATCCCCAAGTTTTGATAGCATTTTTCAAATCAGACTTGTTTCGGATAGGAAAACTTCCATCAGGTAGAGCGTGTCCTTTCTTGGCTAATTTTTCTCGTTGGCTTTCGGTAAATTCTGCTTCAGAAACCGCAGCGATGTCTCCTACTTTGCTGACTACTTCTGTGACTTCTTCTTTAATTTGATTGGTGGCGGCTTCAGTATCTTTAGAACCCTTCATTTGAAATGATTTGACTCCACCGAAAATTAACAAACCGCCGACAGTTACCATTCCAATAGTGTTCCAATAAGAAACTGTGCGGAATGAACGATACGAACGAACTAATAATAGTCCACCCGCAGAAATTCCGACGACACCTGCTATAATGTAGGTATTAACTTTAAACTCTTCAGCCATGTAACTATTTTAGTGTCGCTGTTATTTAAGTTTTGACATTAATTCCTTAACGGTTAGAGTAAATCCATCCCAGAATTCCTCCCAATACAACTCCTGTGGGAATTGCCATGTTTGATTTTTCATCGGTTTCGGGGCCTTTTGCCAATCCGATTACTCCGCATCCGATTCGTTTTCCTGCATTTCCAGTTTTTAATGATTCGGCATCTCCGCCTAATCCTAAATCATCTCGGTCAGCATGGACAATAATCATGCGTCCTACAATGCAATTTATTTTATTCATATTTAATGATATGGTGCGGGTGCTAATTCGGCCTCGTGAAGTTCCATTTTCTGAAACTATGTTGCCTAAATCGCCTAAGTGTCGGGTGGAACTGTCTAATCCTCCGTGAGTTTCATTGTATGGATTAAAGTGAGAGCAAGCCGATTCACAACCATCCGTCAAATCTCCGTAATTGTGAACATGAAATCCATGTTCTCCATCTGACATTCCCGTAATGTGATAATCAATGTGCAATATTTTTCCTTCTTGGGTAAAACGAACTACTCCTGCTACCCCGTTATTATTGGGAACTAATACGGCAACCGCATGAGATGTCATGTTAATCAGTAAGTTTTAATTCCTGCTTGACGGAGATACAAAAATGCCATAGCACCACCAGCAATCACACCTGCGGGGCCTAAAACCAAACCAACAGGGGTTGATTCTTTACGAATAATCCAAGGAATTGTATGGATAGTTTCTGCAACTCCTGTAAGCATCATGCCTAATGCAAGGGTATATCCAATCAAATGGATAGGTTTTTTCTCTGTTTCGTAGTATATTTTGGGATAGTTTTTCATATTATTCACCTTATTTTCTCATAAACCATGCTGCCCCACCTGTGAATACGGCCAATCCGAAGAAAGGCCACCACAAATTTGTGGTAATTGGTTCATCAACTTGGGTGCTGGTTTGGGAGTAAGTAACTACACGATTGTTAGTAGTTGTCGTAGTTCCACCATTTTCTGTGGAATCGTAAGTGCAACTTCCATCGTCGGAATTGGCGGAAGAATTGTAATTGTTTGCCGTAGAGTCCGTGCATCCTGATACTGTAGCGGGTGGTGGAGTCACAGATGGTCCAGTTACTGAAGTAATTATAAATGCCGTATTATATGGGCCTACGGTCTGCATGAGTGGTCCAACATACGGGGCGGAATTGGTTGCTGACCAAGCCACACCATCAGCGGTTCCAGAAATTGTGAATCCTTGTCGGGGAGTTATTTTGAATCGTGCTGCCTCTCCTGAATAATTAGAACTCAAGTATTCAGAATTTGGTCCTTGTAAGTTGAATTTTTGTGTGCGAACTCCTTTTTCGGTAAATAATCCTGTGCCACACTTGACCAGATAATCCTCATTACCTCTTGACACATCACCGAATGTAGGTGTGCTAAAAGAAATTGGCAACTCATAATCTGTGGTGGTGTCTACTACGCAAGAACCATCATCAAAATTAGCCGAAGAATTGTAATTATCTGCGGAAGTGCAGGTGCATCCCTCTACTAAAGCAATACAAGAACCATCATCGGTGTTAGCACGATTATCATAATTCAAAGCCGTCGCATCGGTGCATCCCTTGTAGATACAATTTCCTGCGGAATTAGCATTTTTATCATAATTGTCTGCTTCAGAATCCATACATCCAACAATATTTACGGTAGCCGAAGTAATTTTTAAGAAATGATACTGACCTGGTGCTACGGTAAATGTAGTAGAGCCTGACCAAGACTGAGGAGAAATTGCATCTCCTTCTTTGAGAGCATTCATGCTAACGCCCCATCCTAAAACCGAAGAGATATTATCTTTGAAGGCGACTGTGACTTGAACTGCTTCGGTTTCTTTGTTGCGAATTACAACCGTTGATTTGTGTCCATCATAGAATACTCCATATCCGAAACTACCGCTGCCTGATTTAACTTCAGGCTCCCAAGATTCTGAGGCTCCTGCCCAAGTTGCAGTAACTTGTAAATAATCTGCTATATCGGCAGGTAAATTTTCTGGGTGGTTGGTCCGATAACTATTCTTCCAAGTAGTGGGTGGTGCAGAAGTAGCCCTCAATACTACTGACTCAGCATTGTAAATGCCTGTCCAATAATTATCTATGGCTGCTATTCCTAACATTTAATCACCTATTGTATTGGATGGCTAACAACGAAACGATTCCGAGGGCTGTTAAACCCAAAATCTTCGGTGTGTCTAACTTAGAATTAACTGGCTTGATATTTGAACTTTGCGCTGTAATAGCCGATACTTGTTTAACACAATGACAATCTGTGGAAACACAATCGGTAGCACCTCCGACAAAAACTGCATCACTATCACTACAACGAGTGTGATTTTCAGGACAAGTCATTGATTGGTAATTATCATAAACTTCGGCTGTTAATCCTCGGTCTTCCCACAATTTTTTAAAGTCAGAATAACTGGCACTGGAAAATTTCTGTCCCGATTCATTATACATCCGAGATTTAATAAATTCATGATAGGTCAAACTACAATCTACTATGGCTTGAAGTCTGCCTGAAGAATAAGTGTGGTCTAAATCAAACTTCATTGTATCACCTGAAAAATTAAATCTTGATTTCTACTATAATTGATGATGAACCCGTGGTCATTGTTCTCCCAATAATTTAACCATATTTTGTGTATTTCGGGTGTCATAGGAAGGTATGTCCAATAAACATAATCTGCTACAGAATATTTTTCTTGGCGGCGAGAATCCTGAATTGTGCAATACTGCAATATATCATTGGTTTGTAACCAAGCACTCGCTTCTTCTATGAGCATTGATTCCTCTTCATCAGTGATGGGTAAATCAATATTTCCCAAATCCCCCGTTCTCTGGACATAGAAGAAAAATGGTAATTCTTGTCGGTCAGGCCAATCTTCATAGGCTTCTTCCTGAATCCATCCTCCCACACCAGGGAGTTTGATGCGGTAATTTGGAGGGAACCTTTTCATCCACTCAGGCAATAAATCGTAATCATTCATCATTAATCCTCCTGATTCTTGGCCGAGATAACGGTAGAAACTAAGATTCCTACCGCAGTTAAGCCCACAATTCCTGCTACTAAACCTGTTGCTGCGAAAGATTTTTCGGGGGTGGGGTCTGGGGAGGGGGTTGTTTTTGCTTGCTTATCCTTGACACATTTGCCCAATAATCCTCTTTTATACCCTGCTTTACACAGGCATTTACCTGCTTCTGGGTCGTATGTGCTGGCGTTAGCGTCTTTATCTGTGCAATACT
>JAAHTG010000410.1_pt1 | contig 39223 bp, 22 predicted proteins | sample 6116081 | NCBI WGS metagenome assembly JAAHTG01 (sample SAMN13939989, study PRJNA603662) | sponge metagenome | isolation source: marine sponge | host: Mycale hentscheli | place: New Zealand | collected 2005 | reverse complement strand
AGATGGTTCTAGTGGTTCATCTGGTACTTCAGGTATAGATGGTTCTAGTGGTTCATCTGGTACTTCAGGTATAGATGGTTCTAGTGGTTCATCAGGTACTTCAGGTTCTTCAGGTACTAGCGGTTCATCAGGTACGTCAGGAAGCTCAGGTACAAATGGTTCCTCTGGTTCATCAGGTACCTCAGGTTCATCAGGTACCTCAGGTTCATCAGGTACTTCAGCTCCCGGTTTAACTTCAGGTACTTCTGGTTCATCAGGCTCATCAGGCAGCTCAGGCAGCTCAGGTACATCAGGAAGTTCAGGTACTAGTGGTTCATCAGGTACTTCAGGTGATACAGGTAATGCTGGTTCTTCAGGTTCATCAGGTACTTCAGGTTCATCAGGTACTTCAGGTTCATCAGGTGCTACTGGAGATGCGGGTACAAGTGGTACTTCAGGTACATCAGGAACTGGGGGTGGTATCTCTACTGTTTATACAAATGTAGTTAGATATGAATACACTTCAGGTAGTGATAAAGCCCAATTATTATCAGCAGGTACTTTATTTGGTGGTTTAAGCTGGACTCGTTCAGGTACTACTTTAACAGTTACTTCTACAGGACATGGTTTAACAACTGGTGATTTTGTTGTATTAAGAAACTTTAACGTAGATTATACCCACGTTTCTATTACTTCAACAGGTGCTAATACATTTACCTGTACAGTAGCCGATTCAGGAGATACAAGTGGCTCAGCAGGTGCTTATATTCCAGCTTTAGATGTTTCAACATTAAGTGACACTGCTATTACAGTTGAATCTCCAACCTCAGGAAATGTTCAGTTAATATCAATGATGGTTTACATTAATGCTTCAAACACCGATCCTAAAACTTTAACTGTTCCTTCAAATGCCCTATCTAATGGTGCTGGTGGTAATAACTCACTAAATACTAGGATACCACCTGATATTAGAGCTTATAATGTAGGTGCTGCTACTTCAGCATGGTTATCAAATACCACAGTTACCTTTAGTACATCGGCTAATCATAATGTATATAGCCTATCAGGAGGTTTAGATACATTCGGTTCAGTAATGTTTACTATGCAATTCTAAAACAAATATAATAAGTGTTAAAGAGCCCCTCATTTGAGGGGCTTTTTTTAATATTTATACCAGAATATTCAACAACTTGTATACAATATAATCACATGGCCAGACAATTATTTTTTGGTAAGATAAATAACTTTACCTCATTTGTAAGTGGTTCTACTTCGTTCAATAATGGATTTATTAGAATTAGAGGGGATTTTAGTACAGCATCTAAAACTATCACTAATGTAGTAGATGTATCAGGATACGAAGGAATCTCAGCAATTAAAGTAGGTCAACAACTTATAGCCTCAACAGTAATGCCTACTGCCACGGTAATTACCGCAGTAGACGCTGGAGCAGGAACTATTACAGTAGAAGATTTCCCCTCAGCAAATGGAACTAATTCTTTAGCTAGAATTCAACCTCAAGAAGGTCAAGCTTTTATTAGATCGGGCTCACTAACTGACCCACAAAATTTAATTAGAGTTAATGATATTACAGGTAGTGAAGATAGTAACTATACTAATTCTTCTTTATATTCTGTTTTAGGTCAAGCATCTGATGGAACCTCTAATATTCCTGGACGTTTCCACAAATATGTAATTACAGATATTCTTTATAGAGATAATGTTTCTAATGAATTTTCAGCTTATGTAACATGGAGTGAAGAAACCCAAACACAAGCTGAAAGTGGAGATTTTTTCTCTACAACCGCTGCTATTTTACCTATAGTAGCTCTTACTAATACTGAGTCTTTAGCACCTATTTTTTCAAAAGCAGGTGTAACAGGTATTACAGATTTACCTGCTGGTTCAGATGCTGCAGGATATCAAATTGAAATCCAAGAATTTTTTGATAATTTAGTAATTACTGATATTTACCAAACTGGTTCTTTAGTAGCAGCTAACGCAGCTAACATTAACTTCAGTGGGTCTGGTGTTCAAGTAGAAACAAGCGGTTCAGACGGCGTACTTATCCGTATTGATGGCGGAGGCGGTGGCGGAGAAGGCACATCAGGTACCTCAGGCACATCTGGTTCTTCAGGTTCTTCAGGTTCATCTGGCTCTTCAGGCACTTCAGGCTCTTCAGGCAGCTCAGGCTCAAGTGGCTCAAGTGGTTCATCAGGCTCTTCAGGTACTTCTGGTGTAGATGGTTCATCAGGTTCATCTGGTACTTCTGGTGTAGACGGTTCATCAGGCTCATCAGGTACATCCGGAGAAGCTGGTTCAAGTGGTAGCTCAGGTACCTCAGGTAGTTCAGGCTCTTCAGGTACTTCCGGTACAGATGGTTCATCTGGTAGCTCAGGTACTTCAGGTAGTTCAGGTTCTTCAGGTACATCCGGAGAAGCAGGTTCAAGCGGTAGCTCAGGTACCTCAGGCTCTTCAGGTTCTTCAGGTACATCCGGAGAAGCTGGTTCAAGTGGTAGCTCAGGTACCTCAGGTAGTTCAGGCTCTTCAGGTACTTCCGGTACAGATGGTTCATCAGGTAGCTCAGGTACTTCAGGTAGTTCAGGCTCTTCAGGTACATCCGGAGAAGCAGGTTCAAGCGGTAGCTCAGGTACCTCAGGTTCTAGTGGTTCAGATGGCTCTTCAGGTTCTTCTGGTACTTCAGGTATTTCAGGTATAAACGGATCATCTGGCTCATCAGGTACTTCAGGTTCATCTGGTTCTTCTGGTACTTCGGGTTCAAGTGGTTCAGATGGTACTTCGGGTTCATCAGGCAGTTCAGGTACTTCGGGTAGCTCAGGTTCTTCAGGTACATCTGGTATTTCAGGTGTAAATGGTTCATCTGGTAGCTCAGGTACCTCAGGTTCATCAGGTAGCTCAGGTAGCTCTGGTTCATCAGGTAGCTCAGGTACTTCAGGTAGTTCAGGCTCTTCAGGTACTTCAGGTATTTCAGGTATAAACGGTTCATCTGGTTCTTCAGGTACATCTGGCTCTTCAGGTAGTTCAGGTACTTCAGGATCATCAGGCTCTTCAGGTAGTTCAGGCTCTTCAGGCACATCGGGTTCATCAGGCAGCTCAGGTACCTCAGGTGTTTCAGGTATAAATGGTTCATCAGGTTCTTCGGGTACAAGTGGTAGCTCTGGCAGCTCAGGTACTTCAGGTTCATCAGGTTCATCAGGTACTTCTGGTTCAAGTGGTAGTTCAGGCTCATCAGGCAGCTCAGGTACTTCAGGTATTTCAGGTATAAATGGTTCATCAGGTTCTTCTGGTACCTCAGGTTCATCAGGTAGCTCAGGTAGTTCAGGATCTTCAGGCACCTCAGGTTCATCAGGTAGTTCAGGCTCATCAGGCTCTTCAGGTACATCTGGTATCTCAGGTATAAATGGGTCTTCAGGTTCTTCTGGTACCTCAGGTTCATCAGGTAGCTCTGGTAGCTCAGGTTCATCCGGCACTTCAGGCTCATCAGGCAGCTCTGGTAGCTCAGGCTCTTCAGGTACATCTGGTATTTCAGGTATAAATGGATCTTCAGGTTCTTCAGGCACAAGTGGTAGCTCTGGTAGCTCAGGTACCTCTGGTAGTTCAGGTTCTTCAGGTAGTTCAGGCTCTTCAGGCACATCGGGTTCATCAGGCAGCTCAGGTACTTCGGGTATAAGCGGTATTAATGGTAGTTCAGGTAGCTCAGGTACTAGTGGTAGCTCAGGCTCTTCAGGTACTTCAGGTTCAAGCGGTAGCTCAGGTACAAGCGGATCTTCAGGTTCATCAGGTACTTCAGGTATTTCAGGTATAAATGGTTCATCTGGTTCTTCAGGTTCTTCAGGTTCATCTGGTACTTCAGGCTCATCAGGCAGCTCTGGTAGCTCAGGTTCTTCTGGCACTAGTGGCTCAAGTGGTAGTTCAGGTTCATCAGGTTCATCAGGTACTTCAGGTATTTCTGGTATCAATGGTAGTTCAGGTAGTTCAGGTACAAGCGGTAGCTCTGGTAGCTCAGGTTCATCTGGCACTTCAGGCTCATCAGGTAGCTCTGGTAGCTCAGGCTCTTCAGGTACCTCTGGTATCTCAGGTATAAACGGATCTTCAGGTTCTTCAGGTACTAGTGGTTCATCAGGTTCAAGTGGTACTTCTGGTTCTTCAGGCTCATCAGGCAGCTCTGGTAGTTCAGGTACAAGTGGATCTAGTGGTTCATCAGGTACTTCAGGTATTTCAGGTATAAATGGTTCATCAGGTTCTTCAGGTACAAGTGGTAGTTCAGGTTCATCGGGTACTTCAGGTAGTTCAGGCTCATCTGGTACAAGCGGTAGTTCAGGTTCTTCAGGTACTTCAGGAATCTCAGGTATAAATGGTTCAAGTGGTAGTTCAGGTACTTCAGGTAGTTCAGGTTCATCGGGCAGCTCAGGCTCTTCAGGAACAAGCGGCTCATCAGGTTCTGATGGTACTTCAGGTTCAAGCGGTAGCTCAGGCTCTTCAGGCTCATCTGGTACTTCAGGTATTTCAGGTATAAACGGATCTTCAGGTAGCTCAGGTACTTCAGGTTCATCAGGTTCATCAGGTACTTCTGGTTCTAGTGGTTCATCTGGTAGCTCAGGTTCTTCTGGTACTTCAGGCAGCTCAGGTAGTTCTGGTTCATCAGGCAGCTCAGGTAGTTCTGGTTCATCTGGTACTTCCGGCTCTAGTGGTTCATCTGGTTCTTCAGGTTCATCTGGTACTTCCGGCTCTAGTGGTTCATCTGGTTCTTCAGGTTCATCAGGTACATCTGGGGTTTCAGGTATTAACGGATCTTCAGGTAGTTCAGGTACAAGCGGTAGTTCAGGCTCATCAGGTACAAGCGGTAGTTCAGGCTCATCAGGTACAAGTGGTAGCTCAGGCTCATCAGGTAGCTCAGGCTCATCAGGCACCTCAGGTAGTTCTGGTTCATCAGGCAGCTCAGGTTCTTCTGGTACTAGTGGTTCAAGCGGTACATCAGGTAGTTCAGGTAGTGCTGGTACAAGTGGTAGCTCAGGTAGCTCAGGTTCATCAGGTTCTTCAGGTACTTCAGGAATCTCAGGTATAAATGGTTCAAGTGGTAGTTCAGGTACTTCAGGTAGTTCAGGTTCATCGGGCAGCTCAGGCTCTTCAGGTACATCTGGCTCAAGCGGTTCAGCAGGTACATCTGGCTCAAGCGGTAGTTCAGGTTCATCAGGTTCATCAGGTACTTCTGGCTCAAGTGGTTCATCAGGTTCTTCAGGCACTTCAGGTTCTTCAGGTTCAAGTGGTACTTCAGGCTCATCAGGTAGTTCAGGTACAGCTGGTAGCTCAGGTAGCTCTGGTACCTCAGGTGTTTCAGGTATAAATGGTTCAAGTGGTAGTTCAGGTACTTCAGGTTCATCAGGTTCTTCAGGTACTTCAGGTTCATCAGGTTCTTCAGGCACTTCAGGTTCATCTGGTTCATCAGGTAGCTCAGGTACCTCGGGTATTTCAGGTATAAACGGATCTTCAGGTAGCTCAGGTACTTCAGGTAGTTCAGGTTCATCTGGTAGTTCAGGCAGCTCAGGTACTTCAGGTTCTAGTGGCTCTTCAGGTTCTTCAGGATCTAGTGGTTCTAGCGGTTCAAGTGGTACCTCTGGTTCATCGGGTACTTCAGGAAGTTCAGGCTCGAGTGGTAGTTCAGGTACTTCAGGATCATCAGGTTCATCAGGTACAAGCGGTAGTTCAGGCTCATCAGGTAGCTCAGGCTCAAGCGGTACTTCAGGTATAAGCGGTATTAATGGTAGCTCAGGCTCATCAGGCACCTCAGGTAGTTCTGGTTCATCAGGCAGCTCAGGCTCTTCTGGTACATCTGGCTCTAGTGGTTCAGCAGGTACATCAGGAAGTTCAGGTTCATCTGGTTCTTCTGGTTCATCAGGTACTTCAGGAAGCTCTGGTACTTCAGGTAGTTCAGGCTCATCAGGCAGTTCAGGTTCTTCTGGTACTAGTGGTTCATCTGGCTCATCAGGTACAGCAGGTTCATCTGGTAGCTCAGGTACTTCAGGTATCTCAGGTATCAATGGATCTTCAGGTTCATCAGGTACATCAGGCTCTTCAGGTTCATCAGGTAGTTCAGGATCAAGCGGTACATCAGGTAGCTCAGGAAGTTCAGGTAGCTCAGGCTCTTCAGGCTCTTCAGGTAGCTCTGGTACTTCAGGCTCATCGGGTACATCAGGTAGTTCAGGTTCTTCTGGAACTTCAGGCTCTTCAGGTAGTTCAGGTTCTTCAGGTACATCAGGTTCAAGTGGCTCATCAGGTAGCTCTGGTTCCTCAGGTACATCAGGAATCTCAGGTATAAATGGTAGCTCAGGTAGCTCAGGCACATCAGGTAGTTCAGGTAGCTCAGGTACAAGTGGATCTTCAGGTTCAGCAGGTACAAGTGGGTCTTCAGGTTCATCAGGCACTTCAGGCTCTTCAGGCACTTCAGGAAGTTCAGGCACAAGTGGTAGCTCAGGCAGTTCAGGCTCCTCAGGTAGTTCAGGCACAAGTGGTTCTTCAGGATCAGCTGGTACTTCTGGTTCAAGCGGTTCATCAGGTAGCTCAGGTAGCTCAGGTACAAGTGGTATCTCAGGTATAAACGGATCTTCAGGCTCAAGCGGTACTTCAGGATCATCAGGTTCAAGCGGTACTTCAGGAAGTTCAGGCTCATCAGGTAGCTCAGGCTCTTCAGGAACAAGTGGTTCATCAGGTACATCTGGTTCTTCAGGTACTTCAGGCTCAAGCGGTAGCTCGGGCACTTCAGGTTCATCAGGAACTTCAGGTAGCTCAGGTACTTCAGGCTCATCTGGCTCAAGTGGTAGTTCAGGTTCAAGTGGTACTTCAGGATCATCAGGTTCAAGTGGTACTTCAGGAATCTCAGGTATAAATGGTAGCTCAGGCTCTTCAGGTACTTCTGGTTCATCTGGTAGTTCAGGTACAAGTGGATCTTCAGGTTCAGCTGGTACCTCAGGTAGTTCTGGTTCTTCAGGAACAAGTGGTTCAAGCGGTACAAGCGGTAGCTCAGGTACTAGTGGATCTTCAGGCTCATCAGGTAGCTCTGGTTCTTCAGGTACATCAGGCTCATCAGGTACTTCAGGTAGCTCTGGCTCATCAGGTTCATCAGGTACGGCAGGTAGCTCAGGTAGCTCAGGTACCTCTGGTATAAGTGGTATCAATGGTAGTTCAGGTAGTTCAGGTACCTCAGGCAGTTCGGGTTCATCAGGTTCAAGCGGTACTTCAGGATCTTCAGGTTCAGCTGGTACATCTGGTTCATCTGGTAGCTCAGGCTCTAGTGGTTCATCTGGTACTTCAGGTTCATCAGGTACATCAGGTTCATCTGGTACTTCAGGCAGTTCAGGCTCATCAGGTTCATCTGGTAGCTCAGGTACCTCAGGTTCATCTGGCTCAAGTGGTAGTTCAGGTTCATCTGGCACAAGCGGTATTTCAGGTATCAATGGTTCATCTGGTAGTTCAGGTACTTCAGGTTCATCAGGCAGTTCAGGTACTTCGGGTAGCTCAGGTACATCAGGCTCAAGTGGCAGTTCAGGTTCATCTGGTAGCTCAGGCTCATCAGGCAGTTCAGGTACTAGTGGATCATCAGGTACAAGCGGATCATCAGGTACAAGCGGATCATCAGGTACAAGCGGTAGCTCAGGTTCTTCAGGTACTTCAGGTTCAAGCGGTAGCTCAGGCACAAGCGGATCTTCAGGCTCTTCAGGTACTTCAGGTATTTCAGGTATCAATGGATCTTCAGGTTCATCAGGTACTTCAGGCTCATCAGGTACGTCTGGCTCTTCAGGTACTTCAGGCAGTTCAGGTTCATCAGGTAGCTCAGGTAGCTCAGGTACTTCAGGAAGTTCAGGTACCAGCGGTTCTTCAGGTACAAGCGGATCATCAGGTAGCTCAGGCTCATCAGGTAGTTCTGGTACTAGTGGTTCTTCAGGTACTTCAGGTTCATCAGGTACTTCGGGTAGCTCAGGTTCAAGCGGTAGCTCTGGTAGCTCAGGTACTTCAGGTATTTCAGGTATTAATGGTTCTTCAGGTTCAAGTGGTACTTCTGGTTCAAGTGGCTCATCAGGAACTAGTGGCTCAAGCGGTACATCAGGCTCATCAGGTAGCTCAGGTACTTCAGGTAGTTCAGGATCATCTGGTAGCTCTGGTACTAGTGGTTCATCAGGTACATCAGGATCATCTGGTACATCAGGTTCATCAGGTACTTCAGGCTCATCAGGTTCTTCAGGTACTTCAGGATCATCAGGTTCTTCAGGTACGTCAGGTAGTTCAGGTTCAAGTGGCACATCTGGTATCTCGGGTATAAACGGATCTTCAGGTTCATCAGGTACTTCAGGCTCATCAGGCAGCTCAGGTACTTCAGGTTCTTCTGGTACAAGTGGTTCATCAGGCAGCTCAGGTTCATCTGGTAGTTCAGGTACTAGCGGTTCATCAGGTACTTCAGGTAGTTCAGGTACATCTGGTTCATCAGGTTCTTCAGGTACATCAGGCTCATCAGGTAGTTCAGGTACTAGTGGTTCTTCAGGTACATCTGGTTCATCTGGAACAAGTGGCTCAAGCGGTTCAAGCGGTACTTCAGGTATCTCGGGTATAAACGGTTCATCAGGTTCCTCAGGTACATCAGGTAGTTCAGGTAGCTCGGGTACTTCAGGTTCATCAGGAACATCAGGTAGTTCGGGTACTAGTGGTTCTAGTGGTTCTAGTGGCACATCAGGTTCATCAGGAACTTCTGGCTCTTCAGGAACTTCAGGTTCATCAGGAACTTCTGGCTCTTCAGGTTCATCAGGTAGTTCAGGTTCATCAGGAACATCAGGTTCATCAGGTAGCTCAGGTACAAGTGGCTCAAGTGGTTCTTCAGGCACCTCAGGTATCTCAGGTATAAACGGTTCATCTGGTTCTTCAGGTACATCAGGTAGTTCAGGTACTAGCGGTTCATCAGGTTCATCTGGTAGTTCAGGCTCTTCAGGAACATCAGGTAGTTCAGGTACAAGTGGTTCATCAGGAACGTCTGGTTCTTCAGGTACAAGTGGATCATCAGGTAGTTCAGGCTCATCAGGTAGTTCGGGCACATCAGGAAGTTCGGGTACATCAGGTAGCTCGGGTACTTCAGGTTCATCAGGTTCATCAGGTTCAAGTGGTTCATCAGGCACTTCAGGAATCTCAGGTATAAATGGTTCGTCTGGTTCATCAGGTACTTCAGGTAGCTCAGGTACTTCAGGTTCAAGCGGTACTTCAGGATCATCAGGTTCAAGCGGTACTTCAGGATCAAGTGGTACAAGTGGTTCATCTGGTACTTCAGGTTCATCTGGTAGCTCTGGTAGTTCAGGTTCCTCCGGAACAAGTGGTTCAAGCGGTACAAGTGGCTCTTCAGGTACATCAGGTAGCTCAGGTACTTCAGGCTCATCAGGTTCATCAGGCAGTTCAGGCAGCTCAGGTACAAGTGGTATTTCTGGTATCAACGGATCTTCAGGCTCAAGTGGCACTTCAGGATCAAGTGGTTCATCAGGAACTAGTGGCTCAAGCGGTACATCAGGTAGTTCAGGTACATCAGGCTCATCTGGTAGTTCAGGCTCTTCAGGTAGCTCAGGTACAAGTGGTTCTTCAGGTACTTCAGGTTCCTCAGGAACAAGTGGTTCATCTGGTACTTCAGGCTCATCAGGTTCTTCAGGTACTTCAGGCTCATCAGGTTCTTCAGGTACTTCTGGTTCTAGTGGTTCTTCTGGAACTTCAGGAATTTCAGGTATAAATGGTAGCTCAGGTAGCTCGGGTACTTCAGGTAGTTCTGGTACATCTGGTTCTTCAGGTACATCTGGTTCTTCAGGTACATCTGGTTCTTCAGGTAGTTCAGGCTCTTCAGGTACAAGCGGTTCAAGCGGTACATCAGGAAGTTCAGGTACTTCAGGTTCATCAGGTACTTCAGGCTCTTCAGGCTCATCAGGCTCATCTGGTAGCTCAGGTACTTCAGGTAGCTCAGGTACTTCAGGTAGCTCAGGTACCTCTGGTTCATCAGGTTCAAGCGGTACATCTGGTATCTCAGGTATAAACGGATCTTCAGGTTCATCAGGTACTTCAGGTAGCTCAGGTACATCTGGTTCATCAGGTACTTCAGGTAGCTCAGGCAGTTCAGGTACTTCAGGTTCATCTGGTACTTCAGGCTCATCAGGTACCTCAGGTTCATCAGGTACATCAGGTTCTTCTGGAACTTCAGGTTCATCAGGTAGCTCTGGTTCAAGCGGTTCTTCAGGAACTAGCGGTTCAAGCGGTACTTCAGGTTCATCTGGTACTTCAGGTTCATCAGGCTCATCAGGTACTTCAGGAATCTCTGGTATAAACGGATCTTCAGGTAGCTCAGGTACTTCAGGTAGCTCAGGTACATCTGGTTCATCAGGCACATCAGGTAGCTCAGGTACTAGTGGTTCATCTGGTTCATCTGGTACATCGGGTTCATCAGGTTCATCTGGTACTTCAGGTTCATCTGGTACTTCAGGCTCATCAGGTACTTCAGGTTCATCAGGTACAAGCGGTAGCTCTGGTAGCTCAGGCACATCAGGTAGTTCAGGTACTTCTGGTAGCTCGGGTACAAGTGGTAGCTCTGGTAGCTCAGGTACCTCAGGAATTTCAGGTATAAACGGGTCCTCAGGCTCATCAGGTACATCTGGTAGTTCAGGTACAAGTGGTAGCTCAGGAACTTCAGGTTCATCAGGTACTTCAGGGTCATCAGGTAGTTCAGGAACGTCAGGCTCATCAGGTACTTCAGGTAGCTCAGGAACATCAGGTTCTTCTGGTACAAGTGGTTCATCAGGTAGCTCAGGCACATCAGGTAGCTCAGGTACTAGTGGTTCATCAGGTACCTCAGGTTCATCAGGTACATCTGGTAGTTCAGGAAGTTCAGGTACTTCAGGAATCTCTGGTATAAACGGATCTTCAGGTAGCTCAGGTACTTCAGGTAGCTCAGGTACTAGTGGTTCATCAGGTACCTCAGGTCCAGCAGGTATTCAAGGTTCATCAGGTAGCTCAGGTACATCTGGTAGTTCAGGAAGTTCAGGTACTTCAGGTAGTGCTACAATTACCAATTTAGGTAATAATAGAGTATTAACCTCAACTGGTACACAAGGTGAAGCAAATGCTGAAGCTAATTTAACATTTAATGGTACTACATTAACTGTAACAGGTGGTATAACAGCTACAATTGGAGCAGGTACTGATAACTCAGTAGTAGTTAAAAATGCTTCTAACCAACTTGTAACAGACGAAATTGATTCTAAAGTATGGGGTGGTAGATTAGTAGATTCTACAGGTACTCCAGCAGCAACCCAAATTACTATTTGGAATGATGTTGATACTATAGAAGCAGCTAGTGGAGTTACATGGGATGGTAATGAATTCAACATCCAAGGTGTATTAGTAGCTAATGAGAAAAACTTTGATATACCTCACCCAACAAAAGAAGGATGGAGATTACGTTACTCTGTACTCGAAGGTCCTGAAAGAGGTGTTTATGTTAGAGGTCAAATTAGCGGAAGTAACACTATTGAACTCCCAGATTATTGGAGTGGGTTAATATACGAGGATAGTATATCAGTCCAATTAACTCCCGTAGGAAGTCCATGTACTCATTATGTAGATACTGTTACAACTTCATCAATTTCAGTAGGATGTCAATGTGGAGAAGTTAATGCTTACTACATAATTCATGCAGAAAGGAAAGCAGAAGACCCAGTACTAGTTGAGTACCAAGTTAAATAATTGTATATTTATATTAAATTAATAAAACATGGCAAAAAACGTTAAAATAGTCCCGGATTCAGGTAGCCTTGGTGGTGGGTTATATTTTACAGATGGTAGTAATAGCTTAGAAATGAAAATAAGCGGAGACACTCTCACCACAAGTGCTGGGGGTACTTCTCTTATGACTATGTCAGGGAGTACTATTGATATAGATAATAGTACTGAATTTATCCTCCCAATTGTAAACTCCACCCCATCTAGTGCTCCAATAGGTGCTATGTTTTTTAATTCAGGTAATAACGAGTTAATTGTAAAAAGTTCAGCAGGATTTGAAACAGGTGGTGGTACTAAAGGTGCCATAGGCCCTCAAGGTCCAATTGGTCCTAAAGGAAATATCGGTTTATCTCCAATAGGTCCACAAGGTCCAATAGGTCCAAAAGGTATTAAAGGTACCTCTCCAATTGGCCCACAAGGTCCTCAAGGTCCAAAAGGTAACATTGGAACTTCTCCTATTGGACCACAAGGTCCTATCGGACCTAAGGGTATTAAAGGAACATCCCCAATCGGTCCTCAAGGTCCTATTGGACCTAAAGGTATAAAAGGAACTTCTCCTATTGGTCCTCAAGGTCCTATTGGACCTAAAGGTAATCAAGGTCCTATTGGTGCTATTGGCCCAATTGGTCCCCAAGGTCCCATAGGTATAAAAGGTACCTCTCCAATCGGTCCTCAAGGTCCTATTGGTCCTAAAGGTATAAAAGGAACTTCTCCTATTGGTCCTCAAGGTCCTATTGGACCCAAGGGTATTAAAGGTACCTCTCCAATCGGTCCTCAAGGTCCTATTGGTCCTAAAGGTGTAAAAGGTACCTCTCCAATCGGACCTCAAGGTCCAATCGGTCCTAAAGGTAACACTGGTTCATCTCCAATCGGTCCTCAAGGTCCAATTGGTCCTAAAGGAAACAAAGGAACTTCACCAATCGGTCCTCAAGGCCCTATTGGTCCAAAAGGTATAAAAGGTACCTCTCCAATTGGTCCACAAGGTCCTCAAGGTCCAAAAGGTAATATTGGAACTTCTCCAATTGGTCCCCAAGGCCCAATCGGTCCCAAAGGTATAAAAGGTACCTCCCCAATTGGTCCTCAAGGTCCAATTGGTCCTAAAGGTAACACTGGATCTTCTCCAATTGGCCCTCAAGGTCCTATTGGTCCAAAAGGAGTTCAAGGTCCTATTGGTGCTATTGGTCCAATTGGTCCTCAAGGTCCCATAGGTATAAAAGGAACATCTCCTATTGGCCCACAAGGTCCTATCGGACCCAAGGGTATTAAAGGAACCTCTCCAATTGGTCCACAAGGTCCAATCGGTCCTAAAGGTAACACTGGTTCATCTCCACAAGGTCCACAAGGCCCGATTGGCCCAAAAGGTATTAAAGGAACCTCTCCAATTGGCCCACAAGGTCCAATCGGTCCTAAAGGTAACACTGGTTCATCTCCAATCGGTCCTCAAGGTCCAATTGGTCCTAAAGGTGTAAAAGGTACCTCTCCAATCGGTCCTCAAGGCCCTATTGGTCCTAAAGGTGTAAAAGGAACCTCTCCAATTGGCCCACAAGGTCCAATTGGCCCAAAAGGTATAAAAGGTACTTCTCCAATTGGTCCTCAAGGTCCAATTGGTCCAAAAGGTAACACTGGATCTTCACCAATTGGTCCTCAAGGTCCTATTGGTCCTAAAGGTATTAAAGGTACCTCCCCTATTGGACCACAAGGTCCTCAAGGTCCAAAAGGTAATATTGGGTCTTCTCCAATCGGTCCTCAAGGTCCAATTGGTCCTAAAGGTGTAAAAGGAACATCTCCAATCGGTCCACAAGGTCCTATTGGACCTAAAGGTATAAAAGGAACTTCTCCAATCGGTCCCCAAGGTCCTATTGGTCCTAAAGGTAACACTGGATCTTCCCCAATTGGTCCTCAAGGTCCTATCGGACCCAAGGGTATTAAAGGAACCTCTCCAATTGGTCCTCAAGGTCCTCAAGGTCCAAAAGGTAACATTGGGTCTTCTCCAATCGGTCCTCAAGGTCCTATCGGACCTAAGGGTATTAAAGGAACATCCCCAATCGGTCCTCAAGGTCCAATTGGTCCTAAAGGTAATACTGGTTCATCTCCAATCGGTCCTCAAGGCCCAATTGGTCCAAAAGGAGTTCAAGGTCCTATTGGTGCTATTGGCCCAATTGGTCCTCAAGGTCCTATAGGGATAAAAGGAACATCTCCTATTGGCCCACAAGGTCCCATCGGTCCTAAAGGTAACATTGGAACTTCTCCTATTGGTCCTCAAGGTCCAATCGGTCCTAAAGGTAACATTGGAACTTCTCCTATTGGTCCTCAAGGTCCTATTGGTCCAAAAGGTAACACTGGATCTTCACCAATCGGTCCTCAAGGTCCAATTGGCCCAAAAGGTATAAAAGGAACTTCTCCACAAGGTCCTCAAGGTCCAATTGGTCCAAAGGGTAATATTGGGTCTTCCCCAATCGGTCCCCAAGGTCCTATCGGTCCTAAAGGTGTAAAAGGAACCTCCCCAATTGGTCCTCAAGGTCCAATTGGTCCTAAAGGTAATACTGGTTCATCTCCAATCGGTCCACAGGGTCCTCAGGGTCCTCAAGGTCCACAAGGTCCTGTAGGTCTTATTGGCCCACAAGGCCCAATTGGTCCAAAAGGTAATACTGGTTCATCTCCAATCGGTCCTCAAGGTCCTATTGGTCCTAAAGGTAACACTGGATCTTCCCCAATTGGTCCAATCGGTCCTAAAGGTAACACTGGATCTTCCCCAATTGGTCCAATTGGTCCTAAAGGTTTTTCTCAACCTGCTGGAACAAATGCAAACTTTGCTATTATAGCTGCTGATGGAGTAACCCATACCTTTGAATTTTCAGAGGGTGTTCTAACAAATTATACTACTTAATCATTAAGCTAAATTAAAATAATAATACCTCAATGGCTAAAAACATTAAAATAATTCCTTCATCAGGAAGTTTAGAATTTAATGATGGTTCTTCAGATATAATTTCATACAAAATATCTGGTTCTACTATATCTCTAAATAGTAATGATAAACCTATTTTAGAATTTGAAGATGGGGAAGTTATTAAACAGATTAATATAGATAATGATTCTGAATTAATTTTACCTATTCAATCTGGAGCCCCTAGCAACCCTCCCCCAGGTACTATTTTATTCGATTCTAATACTAATAGTATAGTTGTAGGAAATAATGCTTCCCAACCCCTAGATTTAACAGGACCTCAGGGTAGTCAAGGTCTTCGAGGTGCTATTGGTCCTATTGGTGCTACAGGTGCTCAAGGAGCTCAAGGTATCCAAGGTAATATAGGTGATAGAGGTGAAGACGTAGCTCAAGGTGCTATTGGTATTATAGGCCCAAAAGGTCCAATAGGAGCAACAGCCCCTCAAGGTGCTATTGGTATTCAAGGTGCTATTGGTTCTCAAGGCGAAGGAGTAGCACAAGGTGCTATTGGTATCCAAGGTGCTATTGGTCCTCAAGGCGAAGGAGTAGCACAAGGTGCTACTGGTATTCAAGGTGCTATTGGTCCTCAAGGAGCCAAAGGTGGAGATAGTGATAAACCAGGCCTAGGAGGAATTATAGGCCCACAAGGTCCTGGAGCTCCCCAAGGTGCTATCGGTATTCAAGGTAACATAGGTAACCAAGGTGAAGATGTAGGGCAAGGTGCTATCGGTATTCAAGGTAATATTGGCCTTCAAGGTGATGCCGTAGCTCAAGGTGCTATTGGTATCCAAGGTAACATAGGTGACAGAGGTGAAGGAGTAGCACAAGGTGCTATTGGTATTCAAGGTAATAAGGGTCCTGTAGGAGATGGTGTCGCTCAAGGTGCTATAGGTATTCAAGGCCCTAAAGGTCCTGTAGGAGAGGCTGTAGCACAAGGAGCTCAAGGTATTCAAGGTAACATAGGTGATAGAGGTGAAGAAGTAGCTCAAGGTGCCATTGGTATTATAGGCCCGAAAGGCCCAATAGGAGCAGCAGCCCCTCAAGGCGCTATAGGTATTCAAGGTGCTATTGGTCTTCAAGGCGAAGGAGTAGGACAAGGTGCCATTGGTATTCAAGGTCCCAAAGGTCCGGTTGGTGCTACTGCCCCTCAAGGTGCCATTGGTATTCAAGGTAACATAGGTCTACAAGGTGCTAAAGGTGGAGATAGTGATAAACCAGGCCTAGGAGGAATTATAGGTCCTCAAGGTCCTGGAGCTCCTCAAGGTGCTATCGGTATTCAAGGTGCTATTGGCCTTCAAGGTGATGCTGTAGCACAAGGTGCTATTGGTATTCAAGGTCCTAAAGGCCCAGTTGGTAATGCCGCTCCTCAAGGTGGACAAGGTATTCAAGGTACTATTGGTCAAGATGGAGATGGTGTAGCACAAGGTGCTATCGGTATCCAAGGTCCCAAGGGTCCAGTTGGTGCTACTGCCCCTCAAGGCGCTATAGGTATTCAAGGTGCTATTGGTCTTCAAGGCGAAGGAGTAGGACAAGGTGCCATTGGTATTCAAGGTAACATAGGTGATAGAGGTGAAAACGTAGCTCAAGGCGCTATTGGTATTCAAGGTGCTATTGGTTCTCAAGGAGAAGGAGTAGCACAAGGTGCTATTGGTATTCAAGGTCCTAAAGGTCCTGTAGGAGATGGTGCTCCACAAGGTGCTATTGGTATCCAAGGTAACATAGGTGATAGAGGTGAAGACGTAGCTCAAGGCGCTGTTGGTATTATAGGTCCTAAGGGTCCAATAGGAGCAGCAGCTCCACAAGGTGCTATAGGTATTCAAGGTGGTATTGGTCTCGCAGGTGAAGGAGTAGGACAAGGTGCCGTTGGTATTCGAGGTAACATAGGTCTACAAGGTGAAGGAGTAGCACAAGGTGCTATTGGTATCCAAGGTAATAAAGGTCCTGTAGGAGATGGTGTGGCACAAGGAGCTCAAGGTATTCAAGGTAACATAGGTGACAGAGGTGAAGACGTAGCACAAGGTGCTATTGGTATTATAGGCCCGAAAGGCCCAATAGGAGCAGCAGCTCCCCAAGGCGCTATTGGTATCCGAGGAGCTATTGGTTCCCAAGGTGAAGGAGTAGGACAAGGTGCTATCGGTATCCAAGGTCCTAAAGGCCCTGTAGGGGATGGTGCCCCTCAAGGTGCTATTGGTATTCAAGGTAACATAGGTCTACAAGGAACCAAAGGTGGAGATAGTGATAAACCAGGCCTAGGAGGAATTATAGGTCCTCAAGGTCCTGGAGCCCCTCAAGGTGCTATCGGTATCCAAGGTCCTAAAGGTCCAATAGGAGCAACAGCCCCTCAAGGTGCCATAGGTATCCAAGGTCCTAAAGGTCCAATAGGAGCAACAGCCCCTCAAGGTGCCATAGGTATCCAAGGTCCTAAAGGTCCTGTAGGAGATGGTGCTCCACAAGGTGCTATTGGTATTCAAGGTAACATAGGTGATAGAGGTGAAGACGTAGCTCAAGGTGTCATTGGTATTATAGGCCCAAAAGGTCCAATAGGAGCAGCAGCCCCTCAAGGTGCTATTGGTATTCGAGGAGCTATTGGTCTCGCAGGTGAAGGAGTAGGACAAGGTGCTATCGGTATTCAAGGCCCTAAAGGCCCAGTTGGTGCTACTGCCCCTCAAGGTGCTATTGGTGTTCAAGGTACACAGGGACTACAGGGTCTTAAAGGTGAAGATAGTGATAAACCAGGTGTTCAAGGTAATAAGGGTCCTGTAGGAGATGGTGCTTCACAAGGTGCTATCGGTATTCAAGGTCCTAAGGGTCCAGTAGGAACAACAGGTGCTCAAGGTAATATTGGTCCTAAAGGTCCAACAGGAGAAAGAGGTGCTACAGGTCCTATTGGTCCTAAAGGTACCACAGGTGATACTAACCCACAATATCCAGGTGTTACAACAAGCCCTACAATATATGGGTTAAACAATGCAGCAGGTTTTAAAACTGACCTTTCATTTACTAATGGTTTATTAATAAATCAATCCGAAGCATATCAAAATTATTACTATGGTGATTTTGATGGTGTTAATGATAGAATCACAGCTAGAGTTAATGGTTCTTACGATAACTTAACTAGTTTTGATTGGAGTATTAGAGTATGGGTTAGAATGGATCAAACCTCAGCATCTAACCGTGTTTTATGGGATTTTAATAATAACTCAGGTACTAGCACTGCTAATCGTCTTTTCCTTCAGTATAATTCATCAAATAATGCTCTTGTTATTCGTATGAGAACTAATAGTAGTAACTTTGGAAAATGGTGGAGATTACATGAAAATAATTCTGCTACAGGTACAGGAACAAGCTCTTCAAATACATGGTTAAGCTCAAATAGAGGTAATGTTAATGGTGATAATATGTGTATGATTACTGTAACATATGATGCATCTCAATCTACATCAAATAACGCATTTAAAATATATTGGAATGCTACTGAAATGACTACTAGTTACCTACAAGATAATGGTTCTAGAACTAATAATACTATGTCGTACTTCGTATTAGGAGGTCAAAATAACACAACAAATGGTTCGTGGAATGGTACTCAAGATGAATGGGCTTTTTATAATAAAGTGCTAACCTCAACTGAAGTTAGTAACTTATATGCTTCAGGGGCTAGAGCTAAAGCTGCTCAAATTATAAGTACTACTAATTTAATTACAAATTTTAGTCTTGATAGTGGGGTTAACGTAACTCAATATAATAGCAACTTTTATTCTACTGTTGTAAGCGGGATGACTTTTCAAGCTTATGGATTTTAATTTTTGAATTATGGCAAATAAATATTACATTATAAATTCATCATCATATGCTGATGTAGAAGATAATTTAGAAGGTTTAGCTCATTGGAACGTAAGTAGGAGTCAATGTATTGTAGAGGTAGCTATAGGGTATAACCCAACCAACTACCTGAATAAATTTCTAACACCTAACGAATGTCAGGATTATATTAATCACCCAATACGACAAGCTGAATGGTATCAACCCGATATAAGTGAATTATAAGTAAATTTTAAAAAAGTTATGAAATTAGTTATATACGCGGGGTACTATTCCCCACCCTATTCTCCTGAAACTATAAACGAAATTGGTTTAGGAGGTACAGAACAATGTATTATAAATTTAGCTAAAACCTTAAAATCCCAAAATCCCATTTGGGATATTTGGGTCGTTGGTAGTGTTGTTTATGGAGATTATGATGGGGTAATGTATAGACCTACACAAGACTTTAAAAATGAAGTTAAATCTGTAGATACTATAATTGGTGTTTCATACATTCATTACATTAAAGAATTTGAAGACATACAATATACCAACTCAATATTTTGGGTACATAATACCGATTATTTTACGTGGTGGAATGGTAAGGAATTACCCAATCATCGTGAACTTTTACTAGATTTAAAACTAAGTTCTATAGTGTGTCTAACAGAATGGCACAAAAATAAATTTATAGAACAATTCCCAGAAACTGAAAATAAAATCCAAGTTATAGGTAATGGAGTCGATACCTCTAAATTTGTAATAGGAGAGAAAAATCCAAACCAATATATTTATACTTCACATTGTGAACGAGGCTTATCTAAAGTATTAGAAGACTGGCCCCTAATCCTAAAAAATAATCCAAAATCCCAATTAAAAATATCTACCCCAGAATATGGTTTAGAATATTATAATAGTTATTTTAAAGATTTAGTAAATAATTTGGAGGGGGTAGAATTTCTTGGTACATTACCCCAACATGAACTATACAAATTAATGGCAGAAAGTTCATATTGGTATTACCCTTCATCATATGAAGAAACCTTTTGTATTACTGCTTTAGAAATGTTAGGACATAAAGTCCAACCTATTACTTGGGAATGGGGAGGATTAAAAGAAACTTTAAACGGTTTTAATACTTTTAACGAATCTGAAAATATAGATTGGAATAAAGTAAAAAAATATTTAGATTTAAAAGACTGGAAGCATTTAGGAAAAACAAAATGGTTAAATATTTTAAAAATGTCTGATATAAAATTAGATCAATTTACAGTTATAACTCTTAAACCTCACAATAATCAGGAGTTATACGATAGATGTAATAGTATTACTTTACCTCACCCTCATACTTATATTTTAAAACCTGGATTTGATTTCCGAAAAATGACTTCGGAAGATTTATCTAAATTTGGAGTCAATAAACATTCCAGATGGAATATTGAAAGTAATGTTAAATGGTATAATCGTGACGTAACTGATGGTGAAGTAGGTTGTGCTTTATCTCATATAGATGCTTGGGTAGAGGCCTACGCTTCGGGTGTAGATTACTTAATGGTTTTTGAAGAAGATTTTAAAGAAGAGCAAAAAGTCCCATGGGATCAAGTAAACCAACTCCTTAAAAAAGGTTATGATCTTATTTATTTAGGAAGATGGGGTGTCCTTCCTGAAGAAGAAACAGAAATAAAAGAAATTCCTGGATGGGTAGATTCTGATTATTCATATGAAACTCATTCTTATATTTTATCTAAAAAAGGAATACAAATCCTAGTAGAAGAATATATAGACCAATTTAAAAATGAAATATTTGCTTTAGATGAATTTTTTCCTATAACTTATGGAAAAACCTTCCGTCAAGATATATTAGCTGAGTACGCAGGTAAAACTCGTTTAAAAGTAGCATCTCCTTTAATTAAAGATATTACAAATAATACGGGTACAACTGGTTATTTTTACCAAAAAAATACTATAGGACTTACAGAATATAATAAGGAAGACTACCATAATATTCTAGATGATAGTGATTGGGAAGGATGGTGTAACAAATATATAAACCCACACCTTAGAAAAGGTCAATACCAATTAATGGTAGATGAAATAGGTCCTAACATTATAGAATTTCCATTATTTACAGAACAATTTTGTAATGAAATAGTAACATTAGCTGAAGAAAATACGTGGGTAACAGATAGACATACGTTTTACCCTACAACCGACCAAACTATGGAAAGTCTAGGTATGCAACCTATTTACCAACGGGTTTTAGAAGAATTTGTTTATCCTATATGGATTTGGTTCTGGGAATTAGCAGGTAATGATTGGAATACTTTAGGTAGTGAAAATTTTATTGCTAAATATGATACTAAAAACCAAGGAAGTTTAAATTTACATCATGATAGTTCTTTAATTACTTTAAATGTTAGACTAAATGATGATTTTAAAGGTGGGGGAACATATTTACCCAAATACAAATTAACTACCCAACCCAGAAAAATGGGAAATGCTATGTCTCACCCTGGAAAAATTACTCACCTTCATGGAGGCCGTCCTGTAGAAGAAGGTACAAGATATATATTAGTAACATTCACATCAAATAAATAAATGGATATACTTTACTCATTCCCATTAGATTTCGAAAAAGAAGTCAACCAATGTAATTATTATTGGTTTGAAGAAGGTTTTACATCTAAAGAACTAGATTTAATTGAACAACAAGTACAAGAAATTCCTTCACAAGCAGGAATAACTGAATCGGGTAACCAAGCTGAAGGTGAAGGTTTAGAATCTCGTAATTCTATGATTAAATGGGTTCCGTTTAGTGATGAAACTAAATGGATTTACGATAAAATTGGTATGTTAGCTAAAACAGCTAATGATGATATGTTTAACTTTGATATTCAAAGTATGCCCGAACAAATTCAATATACTGAATATTATGGTACTAATAAAGGTCATTATGATTGGCATATGGATATTGGTACTGAAGGGTTTATGAAATTCCGTAAAATCTCCGTTACAGTCCAATTATCAGATTCAGATGAATATGAAGGTGGTGATTTACAAATTTGGTCAGGTGGTCAATATCCTAATACTGCCCCACGTGGTAAGGGTAACGTTGTAATATTTCCCTCATTTATGATGCATAGAGTAACTCCTGTTACTAGTGGTACTAGAAAGTCATTTGTTTTATGGTTAGGGGGAGGACATTATAAGTAATGAAAGTAGCAATTTGTTTAAGTGGGGAATCCTTTGATTACATTTCAATGTATCATTGGTTAGAAGAAAATTTTTATTCTAAGTATGATTGTGAAACCTATATTCATACTTGGGATAGTGCTAGTAATACTGATGAAGTTTTAAAATTATATGAACCTAAAAAACATTATTTCCAATCAATAATCCCATTTGATGATAATAATGAATCTTTAAACGATATTTTAAATGAAGCTTATTCAACTCATGCTTGTTTTAATTTAGTAAAAGAAAATGTTTTAGAATATGATTTAATAGTTCATATAAAATTTAACTATATTTTTAAGTTTTCTAAAGAAAATTATGATAAATTTGTAGTTTGTTCACCTCAAGTTTCTGAATATTATGGTGACTATTTTAGTTTTATTCTATACTATACTTTTATAGATGAAAATTACCAATACCAAGAAGATAAAGTTGACAATGAATTACAAAATCTAATTAGATATCATTTAACCCAAAATGGTTTCTCAATAGACACCTTACACACATTCCCAGAATGAAAATAGCAATGACTATAAGTGGGCAACCACGTAGATTAGAATCTGGTTTTTACGAATTAAATAAGCATTTTTTATCAAAACATGATATTGATATTTATATGCATTCGTGGAAAGACGAATATTATTATAAATACCACTATGGACAACTAATGCATAAATATAAAGCTGATATGTCAGCTTATGATAAAGCACTAGAATTATACCAACCCAAAAAACACTTATTTGAAAAAGGTATTAGATTTGATTCTTATGGTATTGAAGATGTAGGTAGGTTTGATAGCCATTTTGGTATGACTTTATCTATAAAACGAGCATGGGACTTACTAGAATCCTCAGGAATTAAATATGATTATGTAATTAGAGCAAGATTTGATTTACTATATTCTCATTATAATGTAGTTGATCATCCTTATTTAACCGATATAACTAAACTAGATCCCGATAAAGTTCATTCTTTTAAAAAAATATATGACCCGGAAGGTTACCAAAATATTAACGACCAGTTTGCTATTGGGGGTTATGAAGTAATGAAAGTTTATCATAATTTTTTTCCTCACTTAATTGATTATTATTTTAGAAATCCTGAATATAAACAATTTATGAATGATGCTAATTCAACTCATTTATATGTAGAAACTTCTTTAATGCGATATTTAAGAGATAATAATATAAATGTATCTATAGAAGAAGAGCCTAATTTATACGAAGTCTTACATAGTGATAAATTTATGGCATACTGGGATGCTGCTCGAATAATGAGATAATATGAAAATAGCTTTACTACTTAGTGGTCAGCCTCGTAGATATCGTAACGGGTATAAAGAACTAAAAAAATGGTTTTTAGATCGTTACGATATAGATGTATATCTTCATGCTTGGGAAGCTAAAGAATTTCATAAGTTTAATTTTTTTAATGGAGGTAAATTAGAAAAAATCCACCATGTCGATGAAAATTTATATGATAATTTAATTAATTGGTATCAACCTAAAAATTATTTATTTGAAAAATACATCCAATTTGATGAAAAAAACATAAAAGGTCAAAACAACCAACGTTTAAATTCCCAAATGGGTATGTGGATGTCCCTAAAACGCGCCTGGGACTTAGTAGACAATTCAGGGATTAAATACGATTTAATTTTTAAAACTCGTTATGATCTTCTATTTACCCATAGAGTAGCTAATAATTGTTCTTTATTAAAAGATTTAACCCAATTAGACCCTAATTACCTCCATTATTTTGGATACGCTGATGACTGGCCTCATACAGCATATCAAATGAATGATCAAATTGCTATAGGTGGATACGATGTAATGAAGACCTATTGTAATTTGTTTCCCCAAATGCTTAATACTATATTTATAGATCCTTCATATAGTAATGATTACGAAGATACTTTTATTAATGAAACCTTAATTTTTCACTACTTAAAACAAAATAAAATTCCTATGTCCCCTATAGATTCCGGGTTTAATGGTACCCGAGGTATAGATTGTGGATGTGATATAATGAGATAATATGAAAGAAACTAAAATTTTTGGTCATGGTCCTTACGTAGGAACTAGTGGTTATAATAATCATACTCGTGATTTTTTTAGAGGACTATCTAAACATTTCCCTTTAAAATTTCGAAACTTTACTGTAGGAAAGAATTGGTCAGGGATGAGCGATGAGCCTCATAATGAGGAATACATTACAGATCTAGACAAAGAAATTCTTCATACTCAAACTTACTTTGATCCTAATGGCAATTTTCAGAATGATAAAATGTATAGTCAATATGGTGAAGATTTTAAACATAATTTAAATTTAATTTTGATGGAAACTAACCATCATTATTTTTATGACAATTATATAGGACCTAAAATTGGTTATAATGTATGGGAATCTACAGAACAACCTAAAGGATTCTTTGAGCAATGGAAAACATTTGATCAAATGTGGGTTCCTTCTAAGTGGCAAGCTGAATGTACTATTAAACAAGGTGCAGATCCTGAAAAAGTAAAAGTAGTACCCGAAGGAGTAGACACCAATACCTTCTACCCAGAAGACCCCCAAACTACTTTAGATTATGTAGATGGTAGGTTTAAATTTATTCATTTTGGTCGTTGGGATTATAGAAAATCAACTAAAGAAATAATTGAAACTTTCCTAAAAGAATTCAAACCAGACGAACCTGTAGATCTTATTTTGTCTATAGATAATATGTGGGGTAAAGATTTAGATGGTTATGAGACTACTGAAGAAAGACTTAAAGGATTTGATTTAGAAGACCCACGTTTAAAAATTAAACATTTCCCTTCACGTGAAGATTATATTACGTACATGAAAAACGGTCACGTATTTTTATCTTGTGCCCGTAGTGAAGGATGGAACCTGCCTTTAATTGAAGCTATGGCTTGTGGTACCCCTGCTATCTATTCTAACTGTTCAGCTCAATTAGAATTTGCTGAAGGGAAAGGTTTACCTGTAAACGTATTAGGTGAAAAATCAACTCAAGGAAACAACTATTCTAATTTTGGAATTAATCTAGAAGACCACCACATCCCAGGTAACTACTATGAACCTGACTATGAAGATTTAGCTCGTGTAATGCGTGATGCTTATGAAAATTATACTGATCACAAAAAGCGTGCTGTTGAAGAAGCAAAATTAATTCATAGAGACTTTAATTGGGATAGAATAGCTGAAATTGGTAGAGATACTATTCAAGAATTTATGGATAATTATGTAGCTCCTCCTACAAAACCCAATGAAATTTTAGTTTCATATATGGAAGGTCCTAAAGTAGAAATTTTAGGAGATACTTTTGAAGAATACTTAGTTGAATTTATTGATGGTAGTACTAATGAAGTAGTTTTTAGAGATACTATTACTAATAATATGTGGACTGCTTGTGGGAGAAAATATTATACTCCTTGGATTATTAAAGTAAATGGAGAAATAATTGATACTTTTAATCTAGAAAATAAACGAGTTTTAATTACTTTAGAATCTAGTGCTATTGGTGATACTATAGGATGGACTCCTTATGCTGTTGAGTTTGCTAAAAAACATAACTGTAAAGTAATCTTATCTACATTCCATAATAATTGGTTTAAAAATTTAGAAGCCTATAAAGACATCGAATGGTTAGACCCCGGTAACAGTATTGAATGTGAAGTTGTATATAGACTTGGATGGTTTAAAAATGATGAAGGATTCTGGAAAGATGTAGATAAACACCCTAACCAGGTTAATTTATATCCTATGCAACAAACTGCAACTGATATTTTAGGGTTAGAATTTAAAGAATTAAATCACGGGATTGACTTTTCTAAAGGTAAACGTCCTATAAAAGAAAAATATATAGTAATAGGTCCTCAATCTACAGCAGGATGTAAAGAATGGCCTTATGCTAATTGGTTATCTTTAACTAAATTATTAACCCAACAAGGATATACAGTAGTAAATTTAACTAAAGATAAATTAGAAATTCATGGAGCTATAAACTCATGGAACCAATCTTTTGATACTATTGCTAACTATCTCTTCCACGCCGATCTATTCATAGGATTAAGTTCAGGACTTTCTTGGTTTAATTGGGCGTTAGGTAAAAAAACATTAATGATAAATGGGTTTACTTCTACCGAACACGAATTCCAAACTAAAGTTGTTAGGGTAAGAAATGAAAATGTGTGTAATTCATGTTGGGTAAATCCTAATTTTAAATTCGACGCAGGGGATTGGGATTGGTGTCCTATATGGAAAAACACAGATAAACAACATATTTGTATGAAATCTGTTACTCCTATACAAGTTTTAAATAAAATTAAACAAGTTTTAACTAGTAAAAAATAATTTAATATTTATAAACATGGAAAAAGTGTTATTAAAAAAAGAAGAAATTGATATTATTAAAAATATCCAACAAACCGAGTTAGATTTAGTAGATCAATTGGGTCGTGTAGAATATCAAATTCAAACTCTTAATTTGCAAAAAGATAATTTAAAACAAGAAGTTATTAACTTACAAACTAAAAGTCAAGAATTTGGTGAAACCCTTCGACAAAAATATGGAGATGGGAATATTAACATTGAAACCGGAGAGTTTACAAAAATAGATTAATTTTTGAATCTCTTTTGAATATTTATAACAAAATAATAATTCTAACACAATGGCAGAAACATTAGTATCACCTGGTGTATTAGCAAGAGAGAATGACCAGTCATTTATCACGCAGCAACCTATTCAGGTAGGAGCTGTTATCGTAGGTCCGGCAGTAAAAGGCCCTGTAGAACAACCTACGATTGTTACATCTTATAGTGATTATCAAAACCGATTCGGAACTACCTTTGAAAGTGGTAGTTTAGAATATACATTCTTCACTTCAATTTCAGCTTACAACTATTTTAACAATGGTGGTAACGCTTTATTAGTAACTAGAGTAGTATCAGATCCTTCAAACTGGGATTACGCATCCGCTACAATTCAAAATAGCGCTAGTACTGCTGCTGCTTTTGAGATTGAATCTATCGATAAAGGTGCTATCTTTAATAATACTAGTTCTGAATTTTCTAACGGTGGTTTAGATTCAGGATCTGCAGATAATATTAGATGGGAAATTACTTCACGTAATGAATCATCTGGTACTTTCTCAATGATAGTTAGAAGAGGTAACGATAATACTAATAATAAAGTAGTATTAGAATCATGGAATAATTTATCTTTAGACCCAACCCAAGATAACTTTATTACTAAAGTAGTAGGTGATGAGAAATACAATTATATTTCAGCTGATAATTACTTACAAGTATCTGGTTCATACCGTAATGCTTCTAGATACATAAGAGTTAAATCTGTTACAACTACTCCTAATTACTTAGATAACGCAGGAAATGCTAAAGATCAATATACAGGATCTATTCCACAATTAGGATCGGGTTCATATGGAGGTTCATTTGGTAGTGGTGCTGGTACAGTAATTCCTTCAAGTAGAACTATGAATATGTATCAAAATATTAATGCTACAGATTCACAAGGTTTAGTAGGGAGTGATTACACTAATATGTTAAATTTATTATCTAATCAAGATAGTTACCAATTTAACTCATTATTCATCCCAGGTTTAACTAATGATACTCACACTTCTCAAATTACTACAGCTATTAACAATACTCAACAAAGAGGAGATAGTATTCTAATAATTGACCCAGTACCATATTCGTCCACTATTACTAGTGTAACTCAAGAAGCTAGTGATAGAAATACTTCATACGCTGCGATGTACTGGCCTTGGTTACAAGTAGCAGATCCTGATTCATTACAAAATGTATGGGTCCCAGCATCAACTATGATTGCGGGAGTTTACGCATATAACGACAGTGTAAGCGAGCCATGGTTTGCTCCAGCGGGTATTAACAGAGGAGGATTAACTAATGTAATTCGCGCTGAAAGAACTTTAACATCAGCTAACAGAGATACTTTATACGAATCTAATGTTAACCCAATTGCTTCATTCCCTGGAACAGGTGTTGTAGTATACGGACAAAAAACATTACAAAAACAAGCTTCTGCTTTAGATAGAGTAAATGTTAGAAGATTATTAATTGCTCTTAAGTCTTATATTGGACAAGTAGCTCAAACGTTAGTATTTGAACAAAATACAGCAGCTACAAGAAATAACTTCTTAGCAGCGGTTAACCCATACTTAGAAAGCGTACAACAAAGACAAGGTTTATACGCATTCAAAGTAGTAATGGATGATAGCAATAACACCCCAGATGTGATTGATAGAAACCAATTAGTAGGTGCTATTTATTTACAACCAACTAGAACGGCTGAATTCATTTACTTAGACTTTAACGTATTACCAACAGGAGCTACCTTCCCTAGTTAATAAGTTAGAATAACTAATATTTATAATAGAATAAAATAAACAACAATGGCAGTATTAGATCCTAACGAAATATTCTTTACAGCGTTTGAGCCAAAACAAGCAAACAGGTTCATCATGTACATGGATGGATTCCCAGCATACATTGTAAAAGGTGTAGGCGCTGTAAGTTTAACTCAAGGAACAGTAGCCCTAAACCATATTAACGTACAACGTTTTGTTAAGGGTAAAACAACTTGGAATACAATTCAGTTCACATTATTTGACCCAATTACTCCTTCAGGTGCTCAAGCAGTAATGGAGTGGGTAAGATTACACCACGAATCCGTAACCGGTAGAGATGGTTATTCAGATTTTTACAAGAAAGACTTAACATTTAACGTATTAGGTCCTGTAGGTGATGTAGTTTCTGAATGGGTTATTAAAGGTGCCTTAATTACTGAAACTAACTTTGGTGAATATGGTTGGGATACAGAAAATACTGCTGTTAACCTAACGATGACAGTACAACCAGATTACTGTATCTTAAATTTCTAAGAAAATTTCGTAATATTTTTAAAAGGAGCTTGGCTAATGTCAAGCTCTTTTTTATATTGAATACGTATACACGATAAACGTTATAACTAATAAAAATTATGAGTGAATTTAAATTTCCAACTGAGGTAGTAGAACTACCTTCTAAAGGGTTAATCTATCCAAAAGATAATCCTCTTTCATCTGGTGAAGTTGAAATGAAATATATGACTGCTAAAGAAGAAGATATTCTTTCAAATCAAGCATACATTCAAAAGGGTATTGTATTAGATAAACTATTAAAGTCCCTTATTGTAAATTCAAATGTTAACTATGATGACTTAATTGTGGGTGATAAAAACGCTTTATTTATGGCAGCTCGCATTTTAGGTTATGGAAAAGATTATACATTCGAATATAAAGGGATGGAATATACTGTCGATCTTACTGAATTAAACCCGCGTCCTTTTGACGAAAATTCAATTACCCAAGGTGTAAATGAATTTAGTTTTACATTACCTACTACAAATGTTAGTATTACTTATAAAATGTTAACAGGCCATGATGAAAAGAAAATTGAACGCGAATTAGCAGGTCTTAAAAAATTAGATAAAAATAACTCAGCAGAATTATCTACTCGTTTAAAATACATGATTATATCAGTTGATGGCGAATCTGATACTAAAACTATCCGTGAATTTGTTGATAACTACCTATTAGCTAAAGACTCTCGTGCTTTAAGAGAACACATGAGAGAAACCCAACCTGATGTAGATATGACCTATGTTTTAGATAGTGGTGAGGAGGTCACGATCCCCATTGGGCTTAACTTTTTTTGGCCTGACGCTTGATACCGCTCCTCAATTTAGATTAAATTTATTCCAACAGTTACACCAAATAGTTTTTCATGGTAAAGGTGGGTATGATTGGGAAACTATCTATAATATGCCTATTTGGCTTCGTAAATTTACTTTTAAAGAAATAAAAGAATTTTATGAAGAAGAAAAGCAACAATACGAAAAATCTAAAAGTGGTGGGTCTCAAACCTTAATAGATACAGATGGGAAAGTAAAATCCCCAGAATTCTTAAAAAATGCTAAACCAAAATCATCTTATAATACGAAGGCGTCGAAAAGTTGACGCCTTCAATATTTATAACAAATAATTCTACATGGCTGACGCAACAAACGAAACTAGAAAACAAAATGAAATGCTAGATGCCCAACTTAGCATAGTTGAGCAGCTAAAAAGGCAAGCACAAGAAAGAGTAGTGTTTGAAGGTCAAGTTTCTGATGAAATAGCCCAAGAAAATGATTTTCTACGTCAAAATTTTCAAGAAAGAAATAGAATAGACAAAGAAGCAACTAAACAACTTACTACTCAAAGAGAAATTACAAAAGCGACCCGAGAAAATTTAGGAGTTGCTAGATCTATTCAAAATGTAACTGCTAGTGAATTAGGTTCTAAAAAACTTCTTGATAAAATAGAAAAAGATAGAGCTAAAACTATTAAGAATAACCTTTTTCTTCAAAAACAAGTTCAAAATCTAATTAAAGAAAATAATAATCTTGAACAAAGAATAGCATATAATAAACATCAAGGTAATACTGAGGCTGTAAAATTTCTTCAAGACCAAAAAACAGCCAATGATGGTATAATTGATAGTCTTGAAGCTCAAGTTGGGTTAGGTAGTAGATTGGTTAATGAATTAGATCAAGTTAGAAATACAAGTTTAGCAATTGCTGATGATGGATTTTTATCTATGTTTAATGGTATGAAAGACATAGTCAATCTCATCCCAGGCCTAAGAGAATTGCTTCCCGGTTTTGATCAAGCCGCTACATCTTACAGAGAAGCCCTAGTTTCAGGGGGAGGTAGTTTAAAAGAAATTCGTGAAAAAAATTCAATCCTCTCAGGTAAAACTGGTGGAGAAGGTTTAGACGCTTCTTTTGTAAAATCTCTTCCTCAAGAAATGCAAGAGCAGTTAAAGGATAAAAGTGGGGGGATGTTAACTGGTACTGCAGCAGTTGCAAAAGCTAAAAAATTAGGATTAGAACTTCAAAATCCACTTAAAGCAGCTGTTTCATCTTTAAACAAGTTTATGAAAAAGTTTTTACTTCTTCAACTTGTAAATACTCTTCTTAAAGCTGATACAGTCACAGGAGATTTATCTAAAAGTTTTAATACTACCTATAAAGAAGCTCAAATGATTTCATTTGAGATGAATCAAGTAGCAAATAGATCCGGAGATGTATTTTTAACTGGTAAAAAAATAGCAGAAACTCAAATGTTCTTTAACAAAGAACTTGGTACTACAGTTATGTTAACTGATGAACAGTTAACTACAATGACTAAATTAAGGGAAGCCGCTGGTTTTACTAACGAAGAATTAGCAGGTATAGCTAAAATCTCAATTACTACTGGTAAAGAAATGGAAACCATTACAGGTGAAGTATTAGCTCAAGCTAAAGTTTCTGCAACAAGATTAGGAGTAGTTTTAAATGAAAGAGACATAGTAAAAGATATTGCTAAAGTTTCAGCTGCTACAACATTATCATTAGGTAAAAGTGGAGAAGCAATTGCTGATGCCGTTACAACTGCTAAAGCTTTAGGTATGGAATTATCTAAAGTAGAAGCTATATCAGGATCAATCCTACAATTTGAATCTTCTATAGAAGATGAATTATCAGCTGAATTATTAATTGGTAAAGAACTTAATTTAGAAAGAGCAAGATTTGCGGCTTTAAATAATGATGTAGCAACTGTAGCTAAAGAAATAGCCTCTCAAATGGGTACTTCTGCTGATTTTGGGAAAATGAATCGTATCCAACAAGAAGCTTTAGCAAAAGCTGTTGGTATGAATAGAGAAGAATTAGCTCAAACTTTATATGTTCAAGAACAATTAGCAGGAGTAAGTGGAGAAGAAGCTAAAGAAAAAGAAAGAATTTTAAATGCTCGAATTGCTGAAGTAGGTTTAGCCCAAGCCCAACAAGAAATGGCAGAAGAAGGATATGAAACCTTAGAACAACAAGCCTCAGTCCAAGATAGAATTAAAGCTATGACTGAAAAAATCAGTGAAGTATTTGCTACGATGGCTCCTGTTGTATTAACTATAGCAGATGCTATAATGTTAATTGTAGAACCTATTGGTATGATATTCCAATTAGTTGGAGCTATAGGTGATGGTTTTACATGGATAGGTGAAAAAGTAGGCGCTTTAATTCCAAATTTAGGGATTTTAGGAGATATCTTAAGAGTAATAGCAGGGATTGGAATTGTTTACGCTGCTTATATGGCGTATGCAGCGGTAGCTACAGCTTTAGCAGCAACTGTATATGGAGGAATTGCAGCCCCTATCGCGGGTGCTCTTGCCGCAGCTGCAGTCACTTCAGCTGGATTCGGTTTACTATCAGGTCTCTCAAAAGCAGATGATTTAATGTCAGGACCTACAGCAGGTTCAGGATATGGAGATAGAATATTAGTTGGTAAAGAAGGTGCTTATGCCTTTAATAATAGAGATACTATCCAAGCCTCTACTCAAGGGTCCCCAACATCAGGAGGTGAAACTAATGTAACAACTAAACTATATGTTGATAATCAGAAATTTGCTGAAGCAAGTTCTTTAGGATTCAGTAAACTTTAATATTTATAATAAAACATAAATTATGTCACTTAAAAACAAACTAACATCAGGTACTTCAAATCTAACTGCATTTAATGGAGTAACCCCTTCAACAATGCCAGGAGCAAGCGATCAATCAAAATTACATAATGAGTATTCACTTAATGGTAGTCCAAACTTACCTTTAAAACCTTCTCCATCACAATTAGATTTAAATGGAATTACTCCTGCTAAATACACAGATAATTTACCTGGATAATAGATGCCTTTAGTAGATTTAAAAACTAACCTTAAATCTTTAAGGTTTGGGAAGGATAGAAAAGGTGGTGGGGACAGCAACCAACCTTATATCCAAACAGGCATCCCAGAAACTCCTTTGGAAGCAGCAATAGCTTCTCCATTAGGAGTTAATGATTTTATCTTACGCGGAGGTTTAAACTCAGCTACGGATGCCGCTGAGGATGTAATTAGAATAGGAAAATACTTTTCAGATTTAAATCCCCCAAATGGTATTTTATTTACTGCTAAACAAAATTTATTATCTAGAACCTCACCACGTACTCAAACCAGTGGAATATTAAATGAAGGTACTTATACACCTTTATCTACAATATCTCAAGCAGGTGTTAACGCTATTGGAGGTCATCTAAATAAACAAGGTTTAAATCCTTTTGCTTTAACCGGTGCCTATTCTAATAATGATAACTTATATGGGGTTAAAGTAAAACCCAATCAACCCAAAGAAAATAATAGATTAGTAACAATCCATAACCTAGTTACAAACAGAAGATCAGCATCTAACTGGAACTTCTCAGGAGTAGATATTAATGTAGGTCCTAATATGTTATCTTATGGTGGGGGTCCTGGATCTAATTTAGGAATAGGGAGAACCAATATTAGATTTGCTTCACCTGAACAAAGAACAGGACTTGAAAATTCTAATTTAGCTGGAAGTCCTTCTCAAACACAACAATTTATAGCCCCTACTTTAGATGGAGGTACTTACGATTTTAGTGTGTTTAAACGACCATCACGCCCTGAATTAGAACCTAATTATTTTAATTTAATTTTTAATAAAGGGGTAACTAGTGATTATATTAAAAGGGAAGGTGAAACTATCCCTGAGTTATATGATGGTCTTATTAATGAAAATGGTCAACTTATTCGTGGAGGTCAAGATGCAACAGGTAATCAAAATTCCCTAGCTGTAACCCGCCCCGGATATTTTTATGGCAAACCGGGAGCAACAGGTCAATCTCCTTTTATACCTAGTAATTATCTTCAATCTTTATCTTTAATTACTAATGGAGGATTAAACACATTAGACAGGAATTGGAACTCAGTTTCTAAAATATTTTCTACTCTTACTGATCTCTCTGAAGATAATCAGATAAATAATCAAATGAGTGGTGAAGGGGAAATTCTATACAACCCTTCAGTAACCCTAAATGGTAATTTTTCTGAAACCGACATTTCAGTTACCACTAGAGATGGTTCAGCTAGTCTAACCCAACAACAACTTTTAAATAAAATTCTATCTAGAACTAATGGTACTACTCAGGTTAGTGATTTTAGAAGAGATATTAATGAAGGAACTATTGGAGTTGAAAACTATGCTACAGCTAGAAAAAATGGCACTCTAACATCCTCCCCAGACTATCGTAACCCTAATGTTAGATTTGAAGGTAGAGTTAACTTAGGAGATCCTGGTAAAAAAGGATTAATTAGAAATAATTATACAAAAGGAGCTGTAGGGCTTGATGGGAAAGTAAATGTTGTAGACAAAATTAATGCAATGTATATGTACAATGCAGAAAATGTTACTACTAGCAAAGAAAAAAATGATTTTGTTAAGTTTAGATTTGGTGTAATTAACCCTGACCAACCTAAAGAAAAAACTTTTGTACATTTTAGAGCTATCTTTGATGGTGCTATTACTGATAACATGACTGCTAATTGGGATAGTTTTAAGTATTTAGGTAGAGCCGAAGATTTTTATAATTATACAGGATTTACTAGAAGTGTTAGTTTTAGCTTTACAGTAGTAGCTCAATCTAAACCTGAGTTAGCTATAATGTATCAAAAATTAAACTATCTTCAATCTAGCTTAACCCCTAATTATAATAAATCTAATGGTTTTATGAGAGGTAATATTCATCAACTAACTATTGGTGGTTATTTTTATGAACAACCTGGTGTAATTACTTCTTTAAATTATACTATGCCAAATGATTCACCGTGGGAGATAGCTATTCCTTCTAATTTCTTAACAGCAGACTCAGCACCTGATGGTTCAGGTATAAAAGCTGACCCATCAGTAAAAGAACTTCCACATAGAATAGAAGTTCAGGTTGGATTTAACCCAATTCATACGTTCCTTCCACAAATAATAGGATCAGCTTATGATACAAATAACCCTGATGGTATTTTTGGTAAAGGTAGTATAGATCAAAGATATATAGCTTTAGCAAGTGAAAACTCAGTTAGTTTATATACAAAAGGTGCTCCTTATAGAACAGAAATAAATGAATACGATGATGAAGAAGGTAGTACAGGAGGTGAAGAATAATGGCTAGATATAGTAGAACAAATATAATTAAAAATACTGAGGGTAAACGTTACTATAACTCTAAAATTTACCCTGAAATTCCTAGAAGTGATAATGATTTATACGTTATTACCTCTTTTGGAGACAGATACGATTTACTAGCAAATAGATATTATAAAAACTCAAGCCTATGGTGGGTTATTTCCTCAGCAAATCCAGAATATATAGGTTCACTTTATCCTCCTATAGGAATACAACTAAGAATTCCAGCAGATATTAGTATAGCAACTCAAATTTAAATAAGTTATGGCAAAAATTAATTATAGTGGTACTAATATAGTTGGGGCACCATTTAAAGATTATGTAGACCAACAAATTAATATTCGTCAACAAAAATTAGGTAAATCTAATAAAAGTAATGAAGATATAGCTTGGCAGAATGCTAAAAGTGGCTTTGTAGCCTTAGCTTCTTCTATTAATATTGAAAATAGCAAATATCTTAAAGAAACCCTTATTTATACCCCACCATCAAAAGATGTTGGAGTTGGTGGTCAAGATACAACTGGAGTTGCTAGTGGAGTAATAGACCCTGCACTATCGGGAGAAAATAGATATTATACAGAATTATACGCTTCAGAATATATAGATGAAAAGGAAGAAGAAGCTACTACAGAAGGATTTACAACTAAAGTTAATGAGGTTTTAAATAATGACGGTGAAAGAAGAGTTAAACTATTAGAATTAGTAGGAGATCCTCAAGATTTTTTTGGTAATCGCTTATCCCGTGAAATGGTTTTATATGGAGGAACCGCATACTACCCCGAACCCCTATCTAATTATACTACCCCAGAATTTAAATTTGGTATAACAGATAAAACCAATGCTTTTGATAATTCCGTATATGGATTTGGAGGAACTAACCCCGATGGGTTTAAAGCTATGCCAGGTATTACTTCATTTGATATTAAATCTAAAAACATGGGTTCTTTAAGAGAAGCTACTGTTACTATTAGAGCTAATAGTGAAGAACAATTTAAAATGATTGATAATCTTTACTGTAGGATTGGTTATACTATGTTTTTAGAATGGGGTAATTCTTTATATTTTGATAATGAAGGTAATTACCAAAACCAGTCATCTCTTCCTACTACCCTAATTCCTATTTTTTTAAAAGGTAAAGTAAAATATGAGGGTGAAGATGAAGAAGATTTACTTTCATCCCCTAGAAAATTCATAGAGCTAATAGAAAGGTTTAGAAAATATTCTAATGGGAACTATGATGCATTCTTTGGAAGAGTAAAAAACTTTAGTTGGGAATATATTGCTAAAGGTGGTTATTATGAAATATCTTTATCTTTAATTAGTTGGGGGGATATTATAGAAAGTTTAACTATAGATTCTCAATATGGTCACACTACTGGTGAAACTGAATCTGGAGAAACCTCAGATAACACCTCAGCTTTATCAACTTTTTTAAGCATAGTAGCATCCCCTAGAGGTAATGAATACACTAAATTAAATGGTGATGGGGAAATAACAAGAAAGGAATTTAGTCCTAATACAAAAGATGATGCTATATATAGAACTTATTTAACTAATGCTCGAACTCTTGTCCAACAAAATAGTTATTTTTCCTCTATATATGATGCCGGATCTACAGAAGAAAGTGATTATATTCCTGAGCTAAATTATATTCGTTTAGAAAGTTCTATAGATAAAATTGTAAGTAGTTATGCTCAATTCGCAAATAAAAATTATTATTATGTTCGTTTAGGAGATATATTAGATTTTATTAAAGATAAATTATTACTATATTCTTCTGGAGGTAACAACGAACCCATTATGGATATAGATACAGATATGAATAGAAACATTATGTATCATTCTGGAATCAATATATCAGCTGATCCTAGTAAGGTAATGATAAGAGCATCTTTACCTTATGATACAGATACTTTACGAGGAATGATTGATGAAGAAAATGATGAATGGACTCATTTCCTTAATAGATATTCCATTTTTGATACTGAAGATAATAAACTAGAATATTTTTTATCTAAAGTAGATCCTAATGATCCAACTCAATCTTTTCCTTTACACGGGAAAATAATGAATATTTATTTTGAGTTTGGATATCTTATGGAAACCATTAAAGGGTTAAGAGATGAAAAGTCTACTAAAATCCCATTATTTGATTTTTTAACTAAACTATGTGATACCGCTAATAGTTGTTTAGGAGGAGTTAATAAATTAACTGTTAGATTAGAAGATGATAGAGTAATAAGAATTTATGATCAAAATCCTATTTATGGAACTCAAGCTTTAGAAGGTGAAGGTACTACTATTAATTTATTAGGTTTAAGACCAACCCTTGCGTTTGATGAACCTGGGGAAATATTATCTCATGGAAGCTTTGTAACAGATGTTAATATTAAAACTCAACTCACTAACGATTTTTCTACTACAGTTTCTGTAGGAGCTCAAGCTCAAGGTCAAGTAGTAGGAGAAGATGCTACTGGTTTATCTATGTGGAATTATGGTTTAGTAGATAGATATTACCCTAAAAAAATTGACTCTCTTAAAAAAAATAAAAGCCAATCAGAACCTACAATACAAGAAAGAATTGAAAAAATAAGAAGCCAACTTAAATTTTTATGGTTAGGATATGCTGAAGCTAACTTTGAATTGACAAAATTAGTCCCAAAAGATGATTCTTCTGAATCCCGAGTTCCTTTAAATACTACTAATAATATATCATATAAACAAGTTAGAAAAATGGTATTTAAACATTTCCCAATTGATAAAATTGGTGATTTTGTTAAATTACAAAAAGATTGGCTTGCAGAGCTTATTAAGTTAGAAAATGATACTAGAAATTATAATGCTCTAAAGTCCCAAAAAGATATTTTTGGCACTAACCAAATAGGAATGATCCCTATTAACATCCAGATTACAATGGATGGAATTTCAGGAGTTAGAATTTATGATAAACTTGAGCTAGATACTAGGTTTTTACCAAATTATTATCCCCAAACCTTATATTGGATAATTAAAGGTGTTTCTCACGAAATTAGTAATAATAAATGGTATACTAAATTAGAAACTATTGCTGTTCCTAAAATTCGTGAAGAACAAAATTTAAAAGAGTTACTTGTTGCTGAATCTCTTCCACTTAATACTGAAAGTTTTGCTAGAGAAGATGTAGGAGGTCCTGCAGTCTTTGGAAGCAGTGGAATTACATATACTCTAGAAGAATTAACCACAACTTCTCAACCTTACGATAATACCCCTACACCTGAAGCTTTATCCTCTCTACAACTTTTAGATGCTAATATCCTTCAACCAATTACATCACAATTTGGTAAAATAGGAATCACTAGTGGCTATAGAGGCCCAGCAGTAAACACAGCAATTGGAGGTGCTACAAATTCACAACACATGAAAGGTGAGGCAGTTGACTTTACTAAAGTAGCTAGTGGTGCTCCTTTAAATCAAGTATTTACTTGGGCAGCCCAAAACTTAGATTTTGATCAAATAATTTGGGAAAAAGGAGATGATGGTAACCCAAGATGGATTCATATTAGTTATAATAGTAATCCTAAAAAATCAAATCGTAAAAGATTATTACGTTTCTTTGGAAATAGTAGATATGTAACTTGTAATGAATTAGGAGAAATATAATTATGTATTACCCAAAGAGTCAAATACAAACCGGATTTTATAGCAACGGAGAACTTGTAGAATCAAGTAACCTTCGCCCTTATAAAGGACCTTACTTTAACACCTCAGATGGTAAATCGTTTACAGGTAAAACTCTTAATGACGGTCCTAATCTTGAATTAATCCCGATTTCACCACAACTTGAAAAACGAGCACCAACTCAAGATTTTGAAGAAGGAGGAGAATGGGAAAATGAAGACCCAAGATTTTTACCACCTAATTCTCGTTACAGTGTTACAATAGGAGCTATACGTGGATCAAAAGTATACTCCCCAGTTGCTTATTCTCCTATACTAAATGCTAACAATATAGCAAACGGAGAATTCCAAAGATTTATAGTAAAAAAGTCAAACGAAAATTTATTTATAGAAGTAAATAATACTAACTTTCAATCTGCTTCTAATTCTCCATTATATTATAGAATCCTTTTACCTTGGGTTATTTCTGGAGAAAAAGAACAAGTTAGGACTATAAATTATAAGCAAGTTAAAGCTATTGAAAAATTAAATAAAGTTGAGGGTTTGGGAGAATTCTTAAGACATGACTACCTTCGATTTTATCAAGGTTGATAGTATAAAAAATAGGTTGTATATTCAAATAAGTGTTTTGGTTAATAGAAAATAAAGAACAATTTGAAGTTTTAAAAAATA
>JAAHTG010000267.1_pt2 | contig 39326 bp, 31 predicted proteins | sample 6116081 | NCBI WGS metagenome assembly JAAHTG01 (sample SAMN13939989, study PRJNA603662) | sponge metagenome | isolation source: marine sponge | host: Mycale hentscheli | place: New Zealand | collected 2005 | reverse complement strand
GTATTTTAGGTCAAAAAGTAAATATAGAAGCAGTCACAGAAGTGTATTTAATCTATTGGTGACAAACTTCTTGTCCTAATGTCATTTGTTCTTGAGAAACGGTTAAACCGACACAAGAAACACCGTAATTTTCAGCTGCATATTTCATAAAACTACCCCAACCACAACCAATATCCAATAATGTCATGCCTTGTTGTAAGTTTAATTTACGGCAAATTAAATCTAGTTTTGCTAATTGAGATTCTTCCAAAGTTTGAACATTTTGCCAATAACCACAAGTGTAAGTCATGGTTTTGTCTAACATACTGATGAATAAATCATTTCCCAAATCATAATGATGTTTTCCTAGTTGTAAACTATTCACTAAGGTTTGAAAATTCATTAATTTACCGACCATTTTTTGCCATAAAGCCGTAATGTTATTTGCTGCTACTTCTTCTTGTACTTGTCCTCTTAAAAGATGATAAAAAAATTGATCTAATTGTTCGCATTCCCACCAGCCTTCAACATAAGATTCACCTAATCCTAGTGAGCCTTGTAAGAATATTCTCGGATAAAATTGAGGATTATTTATGTGAATATCCCAAGGACGATCGCCATTAACGATTATATTGGCAGAAGCTAAATTTGTTTTTATATATTTTTCTAGTTGATTCATTAACAACATTCGTTATGATATATACCTTTTTTGATTTATTAACAACTAAAACGATTTTAGAGAATCATATCTAATACCTTATACTTAAAGACTTATGTAAAACAAACAATTTATGGCAAAATCTATAAAACTAATTACTAATAGCTGAGAATCAAACTTCTGAAGAAACTCAAATGCTGTATTTATTCTTGAAGATTGTCTTATTTAGGTTTTTGACTTGTCAAGTGTTATAGTATAGATTTACAATGTTTATTCGGCATATTCTGTAAATATACAAATATTGTTAAATTAATTAAGTAGTCTAGAGAATTAAATATAAATATAGTGGCTAACTCAAAATCTGCACTCAAAAGAATTCGCATTAATGAACGTAATCGCTTACGTAATAAATCATATAAATCTGCGGTTAGATCCTTAATGAAAAAATATTTTCAAGCAGTAGAAGTTTATTCAACTTCTGGTGATCAAGAGCAAATGCAAGTAGTTCAAAATTGCATGTCTGACGCTTACAGCAAAATTGATAAAGCCGTCAAAAAAGGAATATACCACAAAAATAACGGTTCTAGAAAAAAAGCAAGATTGGCAAGAGCATTAAAAAATGCTCAACCTCAAGCTTCTTAATAATTGGTATGATCCTCCTAGCTGTTGGTTTCCAAATGAAATAGGAAATGTTGAGAAATAAAACAGCGATCGTCCCTTTATCAAACACTCACTCTTGAAGTGAAAATAATGGATAGCATGGTAGCCTTCGCAACCAGCATTTAATTGACAATACAAACAGTAATGCAACTTATTGATACCCACGTTCATGTAAACTTTGATGTTTTTCAAGAGGATTTGGAATCAGTGTCTGCTCGTTGGCAGTCCGCAGGAATCAAAAAATTAATTCATTCCTGTGTTCACCCTGAAGAGTTTGAAAGTATTCGACAGTTGTGTGCAAAATTTCCAGAATTGTATTGTGCAATAGGTTTGCATCCTTTAGATGTCGATAAATGGCAGGGAGAAAAAACTTACCATCAAATATTAGAAATCGCCCAATCTTATCCAAAAGTTGTTGCTATTGGAGAAATGGGTTTAGATTTCTATAAAGATGACCAAAAAGAGTTACAAAAAGAAGTTTTGTGGCAACAGTTAGAAATTGCACAAAAATTAAATAAACCAATTATTATTCACTGTAGGGATGCGGCAAGTGTTCTACAGGATATTTTATATAAATTTAACCAAGAAAAGGGCAAGATCACAGGTGTAATGCACTGTTGGGCAGGTAATCCCGAAGAAACTCAGGGTTTTTTAGATTTGGGCATGTATATCAGTTTTAGCGGTATAGTAACCTTTAAAAATGCTAAAACAGTACAAGCTAGTGCTGCTATTGTACCAATGGATCGTCTTTTAGTCGAAACAGACTGTCCTTTTTTAGCACCTGTACCTTATAGAGGAAAAAGAAATGAACCCTCTTATGTAGTCCATGTTGCCGAAAAAATAGCCCAAATAAAAAATCAATCATTAGAGACTATCGCTCGTGAAACCAGCATAAATGCCTGCAAACTATTCAACATCTGAAATATGAGTTGAAAAAATTTTTGACATCCTTGTCAGAGTCTTGATCCTCAAGCTCAATCAGCTACGAAAATTAAATAACGGATAATTGACTAACCTATGACTACTCAAGAACTGTTACCAGATTTAATCGAAATTCAACGCTCTAGCTATAAGTGGTTTTTAGAGCATGGTCTCATTGAAGAACTCAACAGTTTTACTCCAATCAGCGACTATGCAGGGAAGCTAGAATTACATTTGATTGGAGACAAATATCGTCTTAAAGAACCCAAATATCATTTAGAAGAAGCCAAAAGAAGAGATGCCAGTTACTCTGTTCAAGTTTATGTCCCTACATTACTTTTAAACAAAGAAACAGGAGAAAGAAAAGAACAAGAAGTTTTTATTGGTGACTTGCCTCTAATGACCGATCGCGGTACATTTTTGATTAATGGTGCAGAAAGAGTCATAGTCAATCAAATTGTTAGATCCCCTGGAGTTTATTTCAAATCAGAGATAGATAAAAATGGAAAAAGAACTTACTCCGCTTCGGTAATCCCCAATCGTGGAGCATGGTTAAAATTTGAAACAGATAAGCATGGTATTGTTTGGGTAAGAATTGATAAAACCCGTAAGATTTCGGCTCAAGTATTACTAAAAGCAATGGGATTAAGCGATCGAGAAATAACTGATCGTCTACGTCATCCCGAATTTTATCATAAAACCTTAGAAAAAGAAGGAAATCCTAGCACTGATGATGCTTTGATGGAACTTTATCGTAAATTACGTCCAGGTGAGCCCCCTACAGTAAGTGGTGGTCAAGCCCTACTCGAAAGTCGTTTCTTTGACCCTAAACGTTACGACTTAGGTAAAGTGGGACGTTATAAAATTAATAAAAAACTACGTTTAAGCGTTCCTTACCATACCAGAGTATTGACGATCGAAGATATCTTATCAGTTGTGGATTATTTAATTAATCTCGAATTTGATATTGGTAACACCGATGACATCGACCACCTTGGTAATAGAAGAGTCAGAAGCGTTGGAGAACTATTACAAAACCAAGTACGTGTGGGTTTATCCCGCTTAGAAAGAATCATTCGTGAAAGAATGACCCTTGGTGATCCTAATACCTTGACTCCTGCGGCATTGGTTAATCCTAAACCCCTCGTAGCGGCAATTAAAGAATTTTTTGGTTCTTCTCAATTGTCCCAGTTTATGGATCAAACTAATCCCCTCGCAGAATTAACCCATAAACGTCGTATCTCAGCCTTAGGACCGGGTGGTTTAAGCCGTGATAGAGCGGGTTTTGCCGTTAGAGATATCCATCCTAGCCACTATGGTCGTATTTGTCCTGTAGAAACACCTGAAGGCCCAAATGCAGGTTTAATTGGTTCATTGGCAACCTATGCTCGAATCAACGAATATGGTTTTATTGAAACTCCCTATTACAAAGTAGAAGACGGAAAAGTCCGTCGAGATTTACCCGTAGAATATTTAACCGCCGACGAAGAAGATGATAAAAGAGTGGCCCCTGGAGACTTATCCACCGATGAACAAGGACATATCTTAGGTGATAATGTACCGATTCGTTACCGTCAAGAATTCTCTACCACCACTCCTAATCAAGTTGACTATGTAGCCGTTTCCCCAGTACAAATTGTCTCGGTGGCAACATCTATGATTCCTTTTTTGGAGCATGATGACGCTAACCGAGCTTTAATGGGATCTAACATGCAACGTCAAGCTGTACCTTTATTAAGGGCAGAACGTCCTTTAGTTGGAACTGGTTTGGAAGGACAAGCCGCGAGAGATTCAGGAATGGTAATTGTTTCTCGTCATGATGGAATTATTACTAAAGTTGATGCGAAACAAATTACCCTCAAACCCAAAGATGGTCCTGATATTGTTTATAATTTGCAAAAATATGAACGTTCTAACCAAGATACCTGTTTAAATCAACGTCCCTTAGTTGACCAAGGAGAAGAAGTCGTCGCTGGACAAGTTTTAGCCGATGGTTCAGCCACAGAAGGTGGTGAACTAGCTTTAGGAAACAATATTACCGTTGCCTATATGCCTTGGGAAGGTTATAACTATGAAGATGCTATTTTAATTAGCGAAAGATTAGTCCAAGAAGATATTTACACTACGATTCACATTGAGAAGCACGAAATAGAAGCTCGTCAAACGAAATTAGGACCAGAAGAAATAACTCGTGAAATTCCTAATGTTGGCGAAGAAGCTCTTTTTAACCTCAACAGTCAAGGAATTATCAACGTTGGTTCATGGGTAGAATCAGGAGATATTTTAGTTGGTAAAGTAACTCCTAAAGGAGAATCAGATCAACCCCCTGAAGAAAAATTATTAAGAGCTATTTTTGGAGAAAAAGCCAGAGATGTTCGGGATAACTCCTTACGTCTACCTAATGGGGAAAAAGGCAGAATTGTCTATGTTCGTGAATTTACCCGTGAGAAAGGTGATGAATTACCTCCAGGGGCAAACATGGTAGTCAGAGTTTATGTCGCTCAGAAACGTAAGATTCAAGTGGGAGACAAAATGGCAGGGCGACATGGTAACAAAGGAATTATTTCCCGAATTTTACCAAGGGAAGATATGCCTTATATGCCTGATGGTTCTCCTGTGGATATTGTCCTTAATCCTCTGGGTGTGCCTTCTCGGATGAATGTGGGACAAGTATTTGAATGTCTACTCGGTTGGGCTGGAGAACATTTAGGTTATCGCTTTAAGATGACTCCTTTTGATGAGATGTATGGAGAAGAGGCTTCCCGTAATACCGTCAATGGTTTACTTCGAGATGCAGCCAAAAAACCCGGAAAAGATTGGGTATTTGATGAAGATAACCCCGGTAAAATTCAACTTTATGATGGTCGTACTGGTGAACCATTCGATCGTCCTGTGACAGTGGGTAAAGCCTATATGCTCAAGCTAGTTCACTTAGTTGATGACAAAATTCATGCTCGTTCAACAGGCCCTTATTCTTTGGTTACTCAGCAACCTTTAGGAGGTAAAGCTCAACAGGGTGGTCAAAGATTTGGTGAAATGGAGGTCTGGGCATTAGAAGCTTATGGTGCGGCTTATACTTTACAAGAGTTGTTGACGGTTAAATCTGATGATATGCAGGGGCGAAATGAAGCTCTAAATGCGATCGTCAAAGGACAACCAATTCCTCGTCCGGGTACTCCTGAGTCCTTTAAAGTACTGTTGAGAGAATTACAATCTCTTGGTTTGGATGTCTCTGTACACAAAGTAGTTGATGGAGATGAAGAAGCAGAAGTAGATCTAATGGAAGCAAGTCGTAGTATACCAAAACGTCCTACTTACAAAGAAAATTTAGCTAGTTTAGGTCAAGATGACGATGAATATTAAAACAATTGATAATTGACAATGATTTTTTACTGAATTACTGATTGCGATCGTATTAGGGTTAGTCTTAGCTAACCTTAACTCAGTAATTATTTAGTTTGTCACAACTCTTAACTATTAACTTTTAACTCTTAACTATTAATCATGTCTTCTAAACAAACTGAGAACAAACGTCCAACTTTTTATAATAAAGTTATCGATAAAGGTGCTTTAAAAAAACTAATCTCCAAAACATTTACCGCTCATGGTTCAGCCCGTTGTGCGGCGGTTTGTGACGAACTGAAAACTATTGGCTTCCGCTATGCAACTCAAGCGGCTGTTTCCATTAGTGTGGAAGACTTAAAAGTTCCTCCGATTAAAAAAGAAATGTTAGCAGAAGCAGAATCGACCATTAGAGATACGTTAACTCGTTATGCTAATGGTGAAATTACGGAGGTGGAGCGTTTCCAAAAAGTAATTGATACTTGGAATGATACTTCTGAATCTCTAAAAGATGAAGTAGTTCGTAACTTCCGTGAGTCAGATCCTCTGAATTCTGTCTACATGATGGCGTTTTCTGGAGCAAGGGGAAATATTTCTCAGGTACGTCAGTTAGTTGGTATGCGTGGCTTGATGGCTGATCCTCAAGGGGAAATTATCGATTTACCGATTAAAACAAACTTTCGTGAAGGTTTAACGGTTACAGAATACATTATTTCTTCCTATGGTGCGAGAAAAGGTTTAGTTGATACGGCTTTACGTACTGCTGACTCTGGTTATTTAACCCGTCGTTTAGTAGATGTTTCCCAAGATGTAATTATCCGTGAAACCGACTGTGGCACTCAAAGAGGTGTTGTGGCTAAACCGATGAAAGATGGTGAGCGTATTTTGATTCCTTTGTCTGATCGATTATTAGGTCGAGTTTTAGGTGAAGATGTTATTCATAAAGAAACAGGTGAACTTGTTGCTAAATCTAATCAGGATATCGATGCACAATTAGCAATAAAAATTGGTGATGCGGTAGATACTGTCAAAGTAAGATCTCCTTTGACTTGTGAAACTGCTCGTTCTGCATGTCAAAAATGTTATGGTTGGTCTTTAGCCCACGGTTCATGGGTCAATATGGGTGAAGCAATCGGTATTATTGCCGCTCAGTCTATTGGTGAGCCTGGTACTCAATTAACCATGCGTACTTTCCACACAGGGGGTGTTTTCACGGGAGAAGTAGCTCAACGAATTACAACTCCTGTAGGTGGAGCTGTTAAATTTGGCAAAAAACTCAAAGTCAGAGAAACTCGTACACGTCACGGAGATCAAAAATTCTTAGTAGAAATTGCTGGTAATGTTCTGGTTGGTAGTAATGAAAAAGTAGCTGTTCCTGCGGGTAGTTTGTTAGCAGTAAGAGAAGGTGAAAAAGTTAGCAAAAACGATCTTTTAGCTGAGGTAATGCCCCAGAAAAATAGATCAACTGAAAAGGTAACTAAAGATGTTGCCTCGGATTTATCTGGAGAAGTGCATTTCGCTGATATTGCTCCTGAAAGTAATACTGACAAACAAGGTAACAGTACTTTAACTGCTTCTCGTAATAATGGTTTAATTTGGGTGGTTTCTGGACAAGTTTATAATTTACCACCTGGTGCTGAACCTGTAGTTAAAAATGGAGATACCATCAAAGAAGGTTCTGTCTTGGCGGAAACCAGACTGAAAACTAAGAGTGGTGGTGTTTGTCGTTTTGAAGATGGTAATCGTGAAATTGAAATTATTACTGCTTCTGTTTCTTTAGATCAAGCAGAAATTTCTCTAGAACATCATGGTAGTCAACAACAATATATTATCCATAGTAACAGAGGCGATCGCTTTGCCCTTAAAGTAGTACCTGGAACCAAAATCCAAAATGGTCAAATTGTTGCAGAATTAATTGATGATACTTATACAACCCAAACAGGTGGTATTATCCGCTATGCCGGATTAGAGACAGGAAGAGGCAACAAAAAACAAGGATACGAGGTAACTAAAGAAGGAACTATTCTCTGGATTCCTGAAGAAAGTCACGAAATTAATAAAGATATTTCTTTGTTATTAGTTGAAGATGGACAGTATGTGGAGTCGGGAACACAAATCGTCAAGGATATTTACTGTCAATCTAGTGGTCTTGCTGAAGTTATTCAGAAAAATGATATTTTAAGAGAAATCATCATTAAACCAGGTAAATTATATTTAGATGTTGACCCCGAATATTTAGCAAGTATTGAGGAGACAGGTATGATTATTCCTCCTGGTACAGAAATTGCTACTGGTACAGTCACAGAAGAAGAATTTTTTGGGGAAGCAGTTGATACTAATGATGGAGTTGGTTTATTATTACGCCCTCTCAAACAATACAATGTCATAAATACAACCGTATCACCTTCCCAAGAATCTTTGAATAAAGAAGGTTCAACTATCAACTTAAAACCTGTTTTACGCACTTTATTTAAAGATGGTGAAAGAGTGAAGAGTGTAGAGGGAATTCATTTAGTTCGTACTGAATTAGTTTTAGAAACAGATGAAGGTATGAGTGCGGATATTGAATTAATCCCCCATGAAAGTGATGAAAATTCTTTCCGTTTACAAATTGTCGTTCTTGAATCTGTAGTTTTACGTCGGGAATTAGAAACTGAACCCAACATTATTACTCGTATCTTGGTCAAAGATGGACAAGAAATTGCCGCAGGTGCAGTAGTTGGTAGTACGGAAATTCTTTGTCTCGAAGAAGGTACTATTCAAGGTATTCGTGAAGGGCAAGAAGCAATTCGTCGTATTTTGGTCGTCAGAGATTCTGATGTGATTAGTCTAGATTGTAAATCTAAACCGACTTGTAAGGTTGGTGATTTTATTACTCAAGGTTCTGCTTTAAGTAAAGGTGTTAACGCACCTGAATCTGGTCAAGTTGTTTTGATCGAAAAAAATAAATTAGTATTACGTTATGCTCGTCCTTATCGTGTATCTGCTGGAGCAATCTTACACATTGAACAAGGGGATTTAGTACAACGGGGTGATAACTTAGTATTACTTATTTTTGAAAGATCCAAAACAGGGGATATTGTTCAAGGTTTACCCCGTATTGAAGAACTATTAGAAGCTCGTAAACCTAAAGAGCCTGCTCTTTTAGCTCGCACCCCTGGTGTTTGTCAGGTAGAATATCGAGATGATGATGCGATCGATGTTAAGGTATTGGAAGACGATGGTACTCTGTCCGAATATCCTTTGAATCTCAACCAAAATATCATTGTTAATGATAATCAACGCATTGAAGTTGGTGAACCTTTAACCGATGGTATGTCTAGTCCTCACGAAATGCTGGAAATTTTCTACCAGTATTATCAAGAACAAGATGATATGAGTATGTATGAAGCAGCATTAGCAGCCTTACAAAAAGCTCAATTGTTCTTAGTTGATCAGGTTCAAGGGGTATATCAATCTCAAGGAATTGACATTTCTGATAAACATATTGAGGTAATTGTCCGTCAGATGACTTCTAAGGTGAGAGTCGATGATGGTGGGGATAGTATTCGTTTACCTGGAGAATTAGTCGAATTACGTGAAATTCAAAAAGATAACGAAACTTTGGCTTTTACTAATAGCGCACCTGTTGAATATACTCCTTTGATTATGGGTATTACAAAATCGAGTTTAAACACTGATAGCTTTATTTCCGCAGCTAGTTTCCAAGAAACTACCAGAGTCTTAACTGAAGCTGCGATAGAAGGTAAATCAGATTGGTTACGTGGTTTGAAAGAAAATGTGATTATTGGACGTTTAATTCCCGCAGGAACTGGTTTTAATGCCTATGATCAACATCAAGAGTGGGGAGGCATTGATGCGAGTACAGGCAAAGATATGAGCTTGATTGAGGATAATCTTCCTGAGGAAATTGCTTCTTTATCCTTGAGTGATGATGAAGATTTTCGCATTGATGATCAATCTGCTCGTACAATGTCTTCTGAGCTTTAATTTTTAGCTTTTTAACCGAGATTATTATAACCCCTCTGCCTAACGACATCTTTTCTATCAAGAGAGAGTAGAGGGGTCTTTTTATTTTTGATTTAAGGTGATTTCTATGAAAAAAACTAATGCACTTATACCCCCTAAATCTCCCAACTTTGGAGGATTTTCATGTTATAAAACTGGCGTTTTTGTTTTGATAAACAACTCAGTAATTGTCAATTGTCAATTGTTTTAATACCCTGCTGTTAGTGATTCCCGACGACGGGTATCAGAAAAACCATAAATAAATTTATCGATTTTCATAATACTTTGAGTACTACCCATTGCTCTTGTTGCCACGACATTATGACCTTTTTTGGTTAATAATTTACGAGTATCTTGATTAATACCTTCTTCGATAAATAATTTATCAGGTAACCATTGATGGTGAATACGAGGAGAAACCGTACCTTGGGCTATATTCATGTCAAAATCGATCACATTGAGTAGTATTTGTAAGACAGTGGTGATAATTCTGCTACCACCGGGGCTACCTGTCACTAAAAATACTCGATCGTCTTTGAGTACTATAGTTGGTGTCATGGAACTTAACATTCTTTTCTCAGGTGCGATCGCATTAAATTCACCACCAGTTAAGCCATAAGCATTAGGTACACCGGCTTTAGCCACAAAATCGTCCATTTCATTATTAAGTAAAATACCTGTGTTGGGGATGGTAATACCACTACCATAACTGAAATTTAAGGTGTAAGTATTCGCCACAGCATTACCATCTTTATCAATTATTGAATAATGGGTAGTATCGTTACTTTCTTTATATTTTAGAGGATTATCAGGGGCAATTTCTAAACTAGGTTTAGTTCGATTAATATTTATTTTTTGACTTAAATTGTTAGCATATTTTTGAGAAATTAAACTGTCAATAGGAACGGAAACAAAATCGGAATCTCCTAAGTATCGAGAGCGATCGGCATAAGCTAATTTCATAGCTTCAGTCATTAAATGAATTGTTTCAGCCGTATTATGACCTAATGCTTTTAAATCAAAAGGTTTTAAAATATTTAATATTTGTACTAAATGAATTCCGCCAGAACTAGGAGGAGGCATCGAGTAAATATTATATCCTTGATAATTACCTTGAATTGGTTTTCTAATTACAGGTTTATATTTAGCTAAATCATCCAAACTAATTAAACCACCACTGGCTTCCATTTCTTTAACAAGTTCTTGAGCGATTTGTCCTTGATAAAAAACACTTTTTCCTTCCGTCGCAATTAATTTTAAACTACGAGCTAAATCAGGTTGTTTAAATATTTCACCAACGATAGGAGGATTGCCATTGGGATAAAAAATATTTTGACTTGCGGGATGTCTATCTAAAAATCTACGGGCAAAGTTGAGGGAGTCGACGAAGTCTTGGGTAACGATAAATCCTTCATTTGCTAATGCGATCGCAGGTTGTAATGCCCTTTCTAAAGAAATAGTACCATAATTATCTAAAGCCATGACTAAACCTGCAACAGTACCGGGTACACCTACAGCTAAAGGACTGAAACGAGATTTACTTTTATCAGCATTTCCCTTTTCATTCAAAAACATGTTGGCAGTAGCTTTCAATGGTGCTTTTTCTCGATAATCAAGGGCAATATTTTGATTGTCTTCTGCTAAATGGATCATCATAAATCCACCTCCACCAATATTTCCAGCTCGTGGTAGGGTGACGGCTAAGGCAAAACCAACTGTCACTGCTGCATCAACAGCATTTCCTCCTTCTTTGAGTACCTGTAATCCCGTTTCTGTTGCCAGTTTTTCTTGAGTGGAAACCATGCCATTGTTGGCAACAACAGGATGAAAAATAGCTTTGGTATCGTAAATGGGAGGGGTTTGAGTACAGCCCGATTGAATGAAAGTTACAAAAATAAATGCAAGGGTGAAAAGAAATAAATAAATTTTTTTTCCAATGATGCTCATGGATGAGTTATGATAACCTTTTTCCCTTTTAGTTTAACCAAAGATTGCCCAGTAAGAATTTTTTGATTATAAAATAAGCATTTTCGTTCATAAGTTCTTAGTTTTGCTCTACATCCAATCAAATCATTCCTAAATTGATATAAATATTATTTTTAAATTATTGTTAATTTCCAGAAATATTTGATTATAACTACAGTTTTTTAATTATTTTCTGTGATAAATATATCTATCTAACAAAATCCTAATTACCTTGAAAAATTTACTAAATCTTAAACATTTCTTTACATTTATTTAATATTTATTGATTAACCTAAAGTAGTGTTTCTTTGAGGGTAAATTTTGTATATTATCAAAGTTTTTCTGATCTCTTTCATCTTATTGTTACTAGGAGATTTCTTTTCTACTTTTTTTTATCATGTACCTGAACATATTTTTGGAAAATTTCATTCTACGGTTCATCATAGTAAAAATCGTAGTTTCATTCACTATGCAGTATTAACCAAAAATCCTTTAGTTTTATGAGATGGATTTTTAGGAGCTCTTCCTTATTTTATATTTATTCCTTGGTTATGGAAGATTTCTCCTGTTGGAATAATTTTAGGAGTAATTCTGGGGGAACTTCACGTTGTTTGGAGACACGTATCTATTATTAATTGGAAAACCCCTGCACCGATAATTAAAATCTGCAAAATTTTATTCATTACAACTCCAGAGATACATTGGTTGCACCATCAAAATTCTAAAATTGCTTTCGGCGATATTTTTACTTTTTTTGACAGTCCTGCGAGAGAATGGTTTCGATATTTGTTAAAAATACGAATTGGTTTTCGTAAGTTAAAACAAAAGAGTATATAAAAGTTTTAAACAAATTCTATCAAAAAATACTATCAAAAAGCTAACAAGCAATAATTGTAAAAATTTTGATGATTTTTATTCTGAATTTTTTACAATTAGTTTTCTAATTGTTATATAGTACGTCTGATGTGAATTAAAAACGACCTTTATTCTATAAGGATTTGAGGGATTGCTAAAAAGTGTTAATCTCGAATAATTAACCAAATGACAGGGGTTTCAATAATTAATACACATTAGACGTATATAGTGGAATACCATATAATAAATCTGAAGGTTATATGGTAGATTTTCTAGCTAACAGACTATAAAATATTTAATTTCTTCCACTATTAATTTCAAATTTATCTGAACAAAAAATCGTATTCAGGGTAAAAAATAAATCCACTGTTCAAAATAAATATTATTTCTTGTGAACTTGTTGATAGATTAATTATATGAAAATAAAAAAACTTTTACTTTTAACTTGGTTCAGTTTAATTATTGTTGGTTTAACTCAATTTAATTTTCTTAACTCTACAGCAAATGAGGATATAAATAAGAGTAAATTCACACCAGAAATACAGCAAATAATTGATAAATATAATCTTAAAAAACCTCGTCGTGGAGATGTGAGATTATTAGTAATAAGTGATTTCAATGGTGCTTATGGTTCGACAGAATACGATCGAGAAGTACATCTGGCTCTCAAAATGATTCCTTTTTGGCAACCTGATTTAATCTTATCTAGTGGAGATATGATTGCAGGACAAAAACCATCTTTAACACCCGCTCAAATTAGGGCGATGTGGCAAAGTTTCGATCGCAATATTGCCCAACCAATTAGAAGCTTAAATATTCCTTTTGGCTTTACTATCGGTAATCATGATGCTTCTGGTGCGGTGGCTTTTGATAAAACAAAATTTTTATTCCAACAAGAACGAGACTTAGCCGTAGAATATTGGCAAAATCCTCAACATGATCCTCAAATTAATTTTATCGCTCGCTTTCAATTTCCTTTTTATTATACCTTTGAACAAGACGAAATCTTCTTTTTAGTCTGGGATGGCTCCTCAAGTAATATCCCTAAAGATAAACTAGCATGGGTAGAAAAAAGTCTATCTTCCCCTCAAGCCCAACAAGCAAAAATGAAAATAATTATTGGACATCTTCCCCTATATGGTATTGCGAAAGGTAGAGACTATCCTGGAGAAGTATTAAATAATGCCGAACAGTTGCGCAAGTTATTAGAAAAATACGATGTACATACTTATATCAGTGGTCATCAACACGCCTATTATCCGGCCCATAAAAGTGATTTACAATTATTGCATACGGGACCATTAGGAGGTGGAAGTCGATCGTTAATTGCAGGAAATACTATCACTATGAAAACAATTACCATTATTGATATTAACTTTGATAATCCTGATTTAACAACTTATACTACTTACAATATGAAAGATTTTGCGATCGTAAATAATGAGCAATTACCTAGATTATTAATGGGACATAATGGTATGATCTTAAGAAGAGATATTGAAATTCAAGACTTGACAAATCAAGAAAAAAAAGCTTGTCTTGATAAATTTAATTCGTCTTATTGTCACAAATAATAAGCTTGAATGCCGTAAATTTATGGTTTAGATTACAGAGCAGAGAGCAGTTGGGAGTCGGGAGAATAATAATATTTTCACTTTTTTTCCCTATCTATCAAATAAGCAACCTAAATTCATCTTAGCTTATACTATATAGCACAGAACGGCTTGATTAGGACATTGATGATTTCTGAAAGTATTGTCAAGATTTTAACCTTTTTCCTTTGCCCTTTGTACTTTTCTATAGCTTTGAACTCAGAACTAAAATGCTTATTTGATGATAATTTCACGCCAAATATTTATATTTCATCAACCTGATAACTGCTATAAATGGTTTTATTTTTATTCTAAATTCATTATGTTCTATAGTTAAATAATGCTCAATAATCCAACTCAAATATCACCTATGATTGTGGTTTGTGGTGGTATTCATTCTCCTCATCTAACTGATGATTTTGTTACTTATTTGTTAACAGTTATAGGACTAAATTTATCGGATCAAATATGTATAATTCCGACTACTAAAATTTTCCCTTATGATGTTTTAAATATCTACAATTTTTTATGCCAAGAATATGGACAACCTCTGACAAGTTCTCCTCTAATTTTTATCAGTTTTAGTGCAGGAGTGGTAGGCAGTATTGGTGTGGCAAGACTATGGGCAAAACAAGGAGGTATCGTAAAATGTTTATTTGCTTTTGATGGTTGGGGTGTACCGTTAATCGCTAATTTCCCTTGTTATCGAATCAGTCATGATTATTTTACTCATATAAGTTGTCAAATTTTAGGTGCTACGGAAAAAGCTTTTTATGCTCAACCTTCGGTTTCTCATTTAGATTTGTGGAGTAATGCTAGTTCGGTGCAAGGATATGAGCAAAATAAAAATGGTCTCGAAAAAATGACGATCGCAAATTTTCTTAAAAAATATCTCATTCAGAATTTATGAATTTTGTATTAATATTTTTTATTTGAAATTACATTTTCCCCAATTTTTGACGAATTATGTACATTTTAGCCTAGTGCGATCGCCTCAAGCTAAAATGCTAAAACCTTTGCTGTGAAAATATTTGAATTTTTTGGAGATGTCTATTGAGTTTTACTCTAATTGAAAATTCCTGTTCTGAAAGTGAACATGGTTTATCTGAATCAAAGACCAAATAATCTATATAGCATGATCATAGTATTATTGAGATTAGTTGCAATTCTAATCATAATTATTCGAAAAATTGTGATTGCTATGAGCTCGCTTTTTGTCGTTGACGGGTCAATTGCCAAAAAATTATTGCCAACTATCCATTGTTAAATTGTCCATTGTCATAATGATAGATCAAGAAAAAAACCGTCCCACATGGAATGAATATTTTATGTTAATGGCAAAATTAGCATCAACTCGATCGACTTGTCTAGCTTTTCCAGTGGGTGCCGTCATTGTCAAAAATCGTCAGGTATTAGCAACAGGTTATAACGGTTCTCCTTCTGGTACAGCACATTGTATTACTCAAGGTTTTTGTTATGAGGGTTTGAGTAGTTGTGATGCGAGTAAATCTTTACCTTCTCGTGCTGTCCATGCTGAAGCAAATGCGATCGCACAAGCTGCCAAACATGGTATTTCAACTGATGGAGCAACAATTTATGTCACTCTCGAACCTTGTCTGACTTGTCTCAAGTTAATTATTTCAGCAGGTATTCAAGAAGTTATCTATGAAACTGATTTTAATGCAGGAAATACATTATTAGTCAGAGACGCTTTTATCGCTGATAATTTAGTCAATTTACATCAAATGACCATTCGAGATGAATTAGCAAATAATGTTGCAAGTCTTCTTGTTCAAGCAACTTCAATAGTGAATAATGAATAGAGTTTTTAATAAGTATAAAAGATCTCAAATAGGCTCTATAGAGAAGAATTCAGTAAACAAGTTACTCAATCATCAAGGGAAAAAGAAGTATCATCATATTCGATCGACTTTTATTAACGATTTTATTTCTCCATACTAGCGATGATTACCTATTCATAACTATAATGATTAGGTGACTCTAACCGATTGTAGATTTTTTTGATCGATTAACTGTCCTATTAATAATTAATTATTCATTATTAATTATTCATTAATCTTACATGTCTTTTAATTCTCTAATTCGATCGATTTCCCAATCTCCCCTAACCACAGATTTAATTGATAAATTAAATAAAGCATCGACTCTACATTTACAAGGTGCATCTCGTCTTCCTAAAGGTTTGGTTTCCTCCGCCCTTGCCCAAACTCAAAACAAAAATCTCCTCATTGTCTGTGCAACTCTTGAAGAAGCTGCCCGTTGGATGGCTCAAATTGAGTTGATGGGTTGGAAACATCATTTTTTTTATCCCACCTCTGAAGCCAGTCCTTATGAATCTTTTGATCGAGAATCCGAGATGATTTGGGGGCAATTGCAAACCCTTTCAGCTTTGCTTAAGGAAGAAATTACCAGTCAACCCTTAGCCATAGTTACCACAGAAAAAGCCTTACAACCTCATTTACCACCACCATCAGTATTGTCCCAATATTGTCTGAATCTTTTTAAAGGTATGACCTTGGAGAGTAAAGACATTGACTTAACTTTGGCAAAGATGGGTTATGAGAGAGTTAACTTAGTCGAAACCGAAGGGCAGTGGGGTAAGCGAGGGGATTTAATTGATATTTTTCCAGTCTCAGCAGAATTCCCTGTACGTTTGGAATGGTTTGGGGATGAGCTAGAAAATATTCGAGAATTTGATCCAGCTTCTCAGCGTAGTTTAGATGCGATCGAAGATTTTAGTTTAACACCGACTAACTACCAAACTGTCATTGGACAGAGTTTGCCCAGCCTGAACTCCATTAAACCATATTTATCGGCTTCTGAACAAGAACAATTAGCTCAAGAAATTTATCCAGAAGGTTTAACTCGTTTTTTAGGCTTTGCTTTTGGAGATCAGGTCGCCTCTATTTTAGATTATTTACCTTCTAACACTATAGTTGAGATCGATGAAATGGAACAATGTCAAGCTCATAGTTGTATTTGGGTAGAACAAGCCCCAGAAAAATAGCAATTAATTAATAATATGAAAGCCACGGATAATGTTGAACCTTTAGTAAAAATTCATCGAGATTTTTTCCAGATATTAGAGTTAATTAAACAACCTCAAATTTATCTAGATGAAATAGCCTCTGATAATCCTGAAAATAAAAATCCCACTTTAGATATATCGAGTCGTCCTCTACCTGTATCTCCCCATCAATTTGCTAAATTAGGAGAACTTTTACGAGGGAAAAAAGAAATCTATGAAACTATTGATTTAAGTAAGTATAATAGTTGGTTGATTTCTGCTCAACCTTCTCGTTCTGTTGCTCTATTACAAGAACATGATTGTCCTGCTCAATTTATTGCTAATCCTCTCGATTTGGGTATTATTGAAAAACTCAACAGACAGAAAGAATACAGCAGTAGCTTTAAAATATTCAGGACAAGCAGAATTGGAAGGATTTATTTTACCTATTTTTCGTATTGTTGTCGTCACAGATAGAGAGTTTTTTGGGCAACATAATTTAGCAACTCCTAGCTATGTCAGAAAACGTCGTCGAGCAGCCTCAAAACAAGTTGATTTAAATAAATTACGTCCCCAAGATTTTATTGTTCATAAATATCATGGGATTGGACAATTTTTAGAATTAGAAACCTATGAAAGTAGAGAATATTTAGTTATTAAATATGCTGATGGAATATTAAGAGTTCCTGCTGATAGTTTAGATTTAGTTAGTCGTTATCGGCACACAGGAGAAAAGCCACCACGACTCAATAAAATGTCGAGTAAACAATGGGAAAGTGCTAAAAATAAAGTTAAAAAATCGATCAAAAAATTAGCTGTAGATTTAGTCAAACTATATGCAAAAAGATCCCAACTAACTGGTTATTGTTATCCCGAAGATTCTCCTTGGCAAAGAGAACTAGAAGACTCTTTTCCTTATCAAGCAACACCTGATCAATTAAAGGCAATTAAAGATGTTAAAAGAGATTTAGAAAGCGATCGTCCCATGGATAGATTAGTTTGTGGAGATGTGGGTTTTGGTAAAACAGAAGTGGCAATTAGAAGTATCTTTAAAGTAGTTACTACTGGTCATAAACAAGTGGCTTTTCTGGCACCAACAACGATTTTATCTCAACAACATGATCATACTTTAACCGAAAGATTTGCTCCTTATCCCATCAATATAGGCCAGGGCAAACGCATCTAAATCTTATAATCCTTATATAGCAAGCATTTGAGATTTTGATTAAAAATAAAAGCGATCGCTAAAACCTTTATCTGGTAAAGCTTTCAAAAATAAGATGCGTTTGCCCTGCAATATAGGCTTATTAAATCGCTTCCGCACTAAATCTGAAATTAAAGAAATTAAACAAAAATTAGCCACAGGAGAATTAGATGTTGTCGTAGGAACTCATCTACTTTTAGGTAAGACAATTGACTATAAAGATTTAGGTTTATTAGTAATAGATGAAGAACAAAGATTTGGTGTTAATCATAAAGAACAAATCAAGGAAGCTAAAACTTCCGTTGATGTTTTAACTCTCAGTGCAACTCCAATTCCTCGTACTCTCTATATGTCTATTTCTGGAGTTAGAGAAATGAGTTTAATCACTACTCCTCCTCCTAGTCGCCGTCCGATTAAAACCCATATTTCGCCTTTTAAACGTCCTGCAATTCCTACTGCCATTCGTAACGAATTAGATCGAGGGGGACAAGTTTTTTATGTCGTATCTCGTATCGAAAGGATGGAAAAAGTTGTGGCCATGCTCAGAGAAATGATTCCTAGTTTAAGAATTGCAATTGCTCATGGTCAAATGCCTGAGGGTGAATTAGAATCGACTATGCTCGGTTTTCATAATGGTGAAGCTGATTTGTTGGTCTGTACCACTATCATTGAATCAGGTTTAGATATACCCAGAGTTAACACAATTATCGTCGAATCTGCCCATCGTTTTGGTTTATCCCAATTGTATCAGTTACGTGGTCGGGTAGGACGTTCAGGAGTTCAAGCCCATGCTTGGTTATTTTATTCTAATAAGCAAAAATTGTCCGATGTGGCCAGAAAAAGATTACGAGCATTACAGGAGTTTTCTCAGTTAGGTTCGGGTTATCAGTTAGCGATGCGAGATATGGAAATTAGAGGAGTAGGCAGTCTTCTAGGAGCTCAACAATCAGGGCAAATGGAAGCGATTGGCTTTGATATGTATACCCAGTTGTTGAAGGAGGCTATCAATGAAATACAGGGACAAGAGATACCGCAAGTGGAAGATACACAGTTAGAACTTCGACTCACCGCTTTTATTCCTAATAGTTATATTAATGATTTGGAACAGAAAATGGATGCTTACCGAGATGTGGCAACGGTTTCATCTCAACGGGAATTAAAGCAAATTAAGGCAGATTGGCAGGACAGATATGGGGAGATTCCTTCTCCTGTGGAGCAGCTACTACAGGTATCTAGGTTAAAATTGAAGGCTAAATCCATTGGTTTTTCTCGTATTAAGCCTGAGGGTAAAAATAATGTTGTCTTAGAAACTCCAATGTTAGAACCTGCATGGGCGTTGTTGTCGGACAAGTTACCTAAACATTTACGCGATCGCTTTATTTATGGTAAAAAGAAGGTAATTGTTAAAGGTTTGGGTATGATGAAGCCTTCTTTGCAGTTAGAAAGTCTTAATAATTGGTTTGATTATTTAACGGAAATTGCGGAGCAATAACGATTAAACTCTTATGAATCAATATCATTTAGATCTATATTTAGAAAATTTATTTGATCAAAATATTTGTATTGATCAGTCTCAATGGCAAGATTGGCTAACCAAATGGTTCAATCACCTAAACTTAGATTTTGATAAGAATAAAACTTATGACATTAATTTAAGACTAACTAATGATCAAGAAATACAGAGTTTAAATAAACTATTTCGCCAACAAGATAAGCCGACTGATGTATTATCGTTTGCTGCTTTGGAAGATAATTTTCCTGATGTGTACGAAATAGAATCTATTGCTTTAGGAGATATTATTATTTCCGTAGAAACTGCTTCAAAACAAGCAAATTTAGAAAATCATAGTCTCGAAATAGAATTGGCGTGGTTAGCCAGTCATGGACTTTTACATCTGTTAGGCTGGGATCATCCAGACGATGATTCACTTAAACAAATGCTGACAATGCAAGGGGAATTACTAAATTCTGTCAGTGTTAATGCACCTTCTATTAAAAAATACTTCTCCTAGTAGAGCATTAATTTTGTTTTGAGGGATAGGCAGTTATATTCAAGGCTCTCCCCGCTCTCTTCTCCCCTGCTACCATAATCTATCATTTTAAACTTGGCGAACTACTAAATTTGAAGTCTTAATTATTAATTACTAACTCCAATCTTCTAAATTATCTGTTGCTTTTTTCTTATGCCCATAAATACCTTTAGTCTGATGTAATCTCCTAGTTTCTATATATAATTGCTCTTCAGTTATCTCCCATTGTTGTAAGATAGATCCTAAATCGTGTTGAATATCTTTAGCACCAGGAAAATTTTTATAACGTATTATTAATCTAGCAACTTCGGCTAAATTGTAATCTGTCTTGCCTTCAACAAATGCTTTTTTGATAATTTCTCGATCGAGATGAGCAAGGGGATGTTTTTGATCTCTAATCATATGCTATTGTAATTCTGGCTTTAACTACAGTTCAATTGTATGCAATCTTACTCTTTATTCGCTCCCGCAAAAATCAATCTTCATTTAGAAGTTATCGGAGATCGTCCTGACGGTTATCATGAATTAGTGATGATTATGCAAAGTGTTGATCTAGGAGACACTCTTCATTTAAGAGCAAATGGTACTGACCAAATCAGAATTTTTTGCGAAAATCCTCAAGTACCTTTGGACAAAACTAACTTAGTTTATAAAGCAGTCCGTTTAATGCAGAAAAAATACTCTAAAGTTAGTAATAATTTTGGTGGTTTAGATATCACTATCGAAAAAAATATTCCTGTAGCCGCTGGTTTAGCTGGAGGTTCGAGTAATGCCGCCGCAGTTTTAGTTGGTATTAATTTAATTTGGTCGTTGGGACTAACTCAACCTGAATTACGAGATTTATCCGCTTTTCTCGGTTCAGATGTAGCCTTTTGTATTTCAGGCGGTACTGCAATCGCAACGGGTAGAGGAGAAAAAATCACACCATTACCAGATTTAAAAGATATTTGGGTTATCCTTGCTAAATATAATAATTTGTCTGTATCTACTCCTCGGGCATATAAAAGCTATCGAGAGCAATTTAATCATCTCTATGTGACCGATTTAGAAGATATAAATGAAAGAACTGATCACATCCATAGTGGTGATTTAGTTAGAGCAATCAGTGAAGAAAATGCAGATAAAATAGGTCATTTATTGATGAATGACCTCGAAAAAGTTGTTTTACCTCAATATCCTGTGGTTTCAAACTTAATTGATGCTTTTAAGGCTCATAATGTTTTAGGAGCAATGATGTCTGGTTCAGGGCCAACCGTATTTGCATTATGTAAGACACAAAAACAAGCACAAATGGTTACAACCAATGTAAAAAAAGAAATCAATGATGCTAATTTAGATTTTTGGGTAACGAAAATGTGTCCTCATGGCATCACAGTAGAGTCAAAAGGGCAAAGTTCCAAGGACAAAGGACAAAGGTAATTTTTGAAAATAGCACCGTTACTACCATCAAAAATATTCACGCCGATCAAGGCGAGGTTTTAAACCCTCGATTTTTTGATAAATTTAAGACAATTGTTCAAAGTTTTAGACAAAGTCTGATCTTCAAAATCATGAAAAAGATTAAAATCATTGTTTCAGGTCAAGTACAGGGGGTAAGTTTTAGAATCTATACTCGCACTGAAGCTAGAAAATTGGGTATTTATGGATATGTCCGAAATCTAGAGAATGGAAATGTGGAGATTCTAGCAATCGGAGGAGAAAAACAAATTAATACACTTATTAATTGGGCTAAATGTGGTTCACCATCGGCTATAGTTAATAATATCGACGCGCTGGTTGTAACTGAAAATATTGAACAGTTTAAAAATTTTGAAATTCGCTACTAGAAAAGTTACAAACGATAATTTTTGCAATTCAATTTAGAACATTTATAATCGTAGGTATTCCAGACAAGAAAAGCTAACGGCTTATGGCTGTCGCTAATTAGGATGTTTAACGTTTTGTTAATGATGATGTCAGCAGAACAGGTTTCTCAAAAAGATATTCACCATAATCAGCTAAATCATCTAAACCAATAAGGGTTAATACCACTTCAGAACATAACCAAATAGTTATAATTATTAATAGTTTTCTCCATTTAATCTTAGACATCTTTTTCTATCATCATTAAAGTATGAACCTAAATTTAATCATCTAATTATTTATAGATACAGAATCATTAAAGTATGCAGTTGAACACTTCAATAGATTTATCTGATGTGATGATTGACGCAAAAAAACTGAATAAAGTTGACTTTTGCGATAAATTTCTTTCAAGTTAAAGATCAAAAAGAGTCTATGAGGTTATCAAAAACCATTATATGAAACTTCTGCTAAGTAGCTTATATAGCAGTTCTAAATGAATTGTAAACTATTAAATATTAATAAATAAATCAGAATGTTATGTCGAGATTTTAACCTTTGCCTCTTGTTCTTTGCTATATAACTTATTCTGGATAAGCATAACAAACAGCATAATATTTAGAAGAAAGATATTGGCAAGCATATTGTTGTAATTTTTCTGCGGACAAACTCTTAACGATATGAGGATATTGCAAAGCTAAGTCAGCTTTGTCTAAAATTTGATAATAACCATATAAGGTTGCTAATTGTTCAGGAGTTTCCGTGGAGAAAATATAATCGTGACATAATGATTTTTTGCAAGTTTTTAATTCATTATCACTGACGGGCTGTTGTCTTAGTCGATCGATTTGAGACCTGATTTGCTCTTCTATTTGTTCAAGATTATTGGTACATGAATAGGCAGTGATTGTAAATAAACTAGAATATTTTTGTAGGGAAAAATCACAACCAATATCCATTACTACTTGTTCCTCTTCTCTTAACTTTCTGGTTAACCGAGAACTTCTACCACCAGCTAAAATTACTGATATCATATCTAATGCGATCGCACTTTCTAAATTTTCAATACCTGAAACCATCCAACCCATAATCATTCTGGGTGTTTCTAAACGTGGTAAAAACAATTTCTGACGACGAATTTCAACAATTGGAGCTTCACTATCAAAATAAACCAGAGGACATTGTGAAGGGTTTTTAAAATTATGAAAACACTTTTCCACCAAAGAGACAGCCTCTTGTTCTCCAATATCACCCACCAAGATAACATTCATATTATTTGGTTGATAATGATTACAATGATAAGAACGCATTTGAGCAGGGGTATGAGTCATCAGAGATGATTCTTCTCCTAAAACAGAACGACGATAAGGATGATGTTGATAAATGCTATAAACAAGAGATTGAAAAATTGTCCAATTATGATCATCATTAGTCGAACGAAGTTCCTCTAAAACAACATCTCTTTCAATGTCAAATTGCTCCTCAGGAATTTCTGCTTGCAAAACAATTTCTGATAAATAAGGTAAAGTTTTAGGTAAATACGAACTAGCTGTAGTTAAAAAGAAGTGAGTATAATCATAGCTAGTTGCGGCATTGGCAAAACCACCCGTATTTTCGACAATATAATCAAAATCACCTGGCAAAATCTTTTTTGTCCCTTTAAAAATCATATGTTCTAAAAAATGGGATATTCCTGACAACGATTCAGACTCGGTGGTAACTCCAGCACCAACCCAAACATCGGCGACAACAACTGGACTGGATGATATATGTTGATGTATTAAAGTTAAGCCATTATCCAAAGAAATAGAATTCAAATTGGAAATCAGAGAACCTTGAGGCGAGTTTGTTTGGCTTTTGATTAAAATCATCGACAGATATTTATTTACCTTTTCTTAATCTTACCTCGAAGGCACTAAATAAATGTGATTTAAATCACATTTTGATTACAGATTACAAACTGTATAGCGAGTATAGCAAAGAATCGATTGATCAGGACATCGATGATTTCTCAAAGTATTGCTATGTCAAGATTGTAACCTTTGTCTTTTGCGATACTACTCACCAGAGAAAATTAACCATTAATCAAACTGAAGTTTTTATTTTTTCAAGTAAAAATTTAACCGTTACAACAAAAATATCAAACCCCGCAATCATTAAATTTACGGGGTTTGTGTTTTATTGAGTTCGTTAATATTTCAAATGCAACCAGATATTATGCAGTTGTTGTTTTACGACGACGGCGAGTAAATTTACCATCGGAAATTTCTTCTTCTTCTAGTTCTTCTAATTGATCCAGATTTTGTTCATTTCCATTACTTGAGATTGATATCTTACTGGTTTGTTGTATCTGTAATATGAATATTACTAAAGGACTACTTTGTAATTCTCTTTGAATCATGCGATTCAAGCCTGTTTCTACATCAATACGAATACTATTCCAGTTGACTTTATTATCATCATTTAAAATTAAATGACTTTTTAAGCGATCGCTTATAGTTCGATCTACGGTACGCTTAATTAAACGCTCTAAAGTTGTGCTATCCATACTGCAAACAACTCCCCGTAAATTAATTTGAGGTTCGCCTAATAATAGACCATTATCATCAACATTAGCGGCAATTGTAATGACACCATCTTCTGCTAACTGTTGACGTTCTTCCATGACATTATCATGGACAACACCAGCAGTATCAACTAACTGAATACCCGAAGGTACTTTGTCTCCTTTACTGATACTATCAGCAGTTAACTCGATCGTATCACCATTGTTGATAATAACAATATTCTGTTCAGGAATTCCCACACTTTGAGCCGTTTGAGAATGTTTAACCAACATACGATGCTCACCATGTACAGGGACAAAAAACTTTGGTCTAGCTAAAGATAACATTAATTTCTGATCTTCCTGACAACCATGACCTGAAACGTGTACGCCATTATGTTTACCATAAACTACATTAGCACCTTGAATCATCAATCGATCGATCGTATTGACAACTCCAATAGTATTACCAGGAATAGGATTCGCAGAGAAAATAATCGTATCAGTAGGACGCACTTTAATTTGACGATGTTCGCTACGTGAAATTCTCGTCATAGCGGCGAATTTCTCTCCCTGAGAACCAGTACAAAGAATTAATACCTCTTCATCTCTCAAACTACCTAAATGTCTTAAAGGTAAAAATAAATTATCTGGACATTTTATATATCCTAGTTTACGAGTATGGGCAATGACATTTAACATCGATCGACCAACTACGCCGACCTTACGTTTATATTTCATTGCTAGTTCAAGGATAATATTAAGACGGTGAACAGAAGTAGCGAAAGTTGTCACCATTACACGCCCTTGGGCTTTAGAGATAATACGGTCTAAACCAGGATACACAGATCTTTCTGAGGGTGTAAAACCAGGAACTTCAGAGTTAGTTGAATCTCCTAATAAACAAAGAATACCTTCTTGCCCTAATTCTGCTAAACGATGGAAATCGAAATATTCACCATCAACAGGAGTATGGTCAATTTTATAATCTCCTGTGTGAATTAAAACACCTATGGGAGTATGAATAGCAAGGGTAAAACTATCAGCAATAGAGTGGGTATTACGGATAAATTCAACTTTAAAGTGTTTACCCACTTTAACGACATCACGAGGGGCAACTGTATTAATATTTGTACGTTCAAGTAAACCTGCTTCTTCTAATTTGTCGCTGAGTAACGACATTGCTAAACGAGGTCCATAAATCAGAGGTATATCTAGTTGTCTGAGGTGATAAGGAATACCGCCAATATGATCTTCATGACCATGAGTTGCTATCATGGCTTTAATTTTATGATTATTCTCCTTCATGTAGGTCATGTCAGGTAAAACTACGTTGATACCGTGCATACCATCGGTAGGAAATCCAATTCCTGCATCAACCAAAATCATTTCGTCTTCGTATTCATAGATGCAAGTATTTTTGCCAATTTCATGCAATCCACCTAAAGGAATAACTTTTAATACGGGCTCATCGCTTTTCTTTTTCTCAATAATGGGTCCAACTTTCTCAATATTATTGTTCGTTCTTCTTTTTCTGTCTTTAATTGTATATATTTTTTTATCTACCATTGTAGAATTTTCCTCAAAAATGTGATTATTGTTTTCGTAATAGCTAAACTTAGATAATTAATCATTAATAGTTAATAATTAATAATTGATTTTATTCTTAAACTGACAACTTATAGCAGGATTCAGAACTAGAAAATCAAATGTTTATTTCATAATAGTTTCAACAAAACATTTATACCCTATAAATCTTAAAAATGCTATATGTTAGATAGCGACGATTAATGGAGTTTCTTCTTGATCAAAATCTATAATGCAATATTGATGTTACTTTTCATCCATGGAAATAGCTTCGATAATAGAAATTATTTTAGAGTATAAAGTTTAATTAGAATTACTATGATAACATCTTAATTTTGTTGTTTTAAAATATCGATTTATCTGTTGGCAATTAAAAGTTTATTAATTGTATTTACCCTAATTAAATATAACAGCCTTTTATTAATGAATATTTAAGATTGAGAATCCTAGCTAATCGAAATATTTCGAATCGTAACTATTCTTGATTTCCTATTAATTATACTTATAACTTGTTCTCAAATCGAACTAAGACATATTTAATTCTGTTTTATGATTACATTAAAATTAAGCCGATTTATCCCTTAATATTTTGCTTGAAAATCAGATAATGATGTATTATTTATAATTCATTGCTCAAACCCTCCTTTTAAAAATAAATTATCTATAAAAAAGATATTGCTATAATAGCTGTAAATTCCTTAAAACTGCTTCTACCTCTTTTTCTTCATAGGAGTTAAGGGAAGTTAAAGGCAATCTTAATTTACCAACATTCCATCCTTGTAGTTGCAGTGCATATTTAACAGGGATAGGGTTGGTGTTACAAAACAAGACATTAAATAGAGTATAAAGACTTTTTTGAATTGATTGTGCTTGATCATTATCGCCTTTGCTGTAGGCTTGAATCATCGTTTGCATTTGCTTACCAACTAAATGACTGGCAACACTAACAACTCCGATACAACCAACGGTCATCATTGGTAAAGTTAAAAAATCTTCTCCTGAATAAATTAAAAATTCTGATGGTGCGAGCATATTTATTTTGGCTGTTTGCTCTAAATCTCCACTAGCTTCTTTAACTGCTACAATATTTTCGATGTCGTGAGCTAATTTGACTGTGGTTTCTGGTTCTAAATTTTTACCTGTGCGTCCAGGTATATTGTATAACATCATGGGAACATCAGGACAAGCTTTAGCGATCGCATTAAAGTGTTGATAAAGTCCATCTTGGGGAGGTTTATTATAGTAAGGAACAACTTGTAATGAACCATCAATACCAATTTTACTAGCCTTTTGGGTATCTGCGATCGCTTTTTGGGTAGAGTTACCACCTGTACCCATAATTATTTTGGCACGATCACCCACAGCATTTTTAACAACCTTAAGTAATTGATCTTTTTCATGACTTTCTAAAGTAGGAGACTCTCCTGTTGTGCCACAAATAACTAAACCATCACTACCATTATTTACTAAATGGTCGGCTAATTTTTCAGCTACATCATAATTAATGGACAAATTGTCATTAAAAGGTGTAACCATTGCGGTTAAAACTCTACCAAAAATATAATCAGTCATTACCATCAATAAATATCAAATACCAATATGAAGTTGTTAAAAGAAAAGTTGTGTTCAATGTTCGTGCCTTAAAGAATAATCTAATAATCTCAAATTTATCAAGTCTCTAACTTTAATCTTCCAGTTAATTGTCAATCGTCAATCGTCAATTGTCAATTTTTCACAGATTTTTTTCAATTAATAACTCTGCAATTTGTACTGCATTCAATGCCGCACCTTTCCGAATTTGATCACCACATAACCACAATTCTATACTATTGGGGTTAGATAAGTCCTGACGAATTCTGCCCACTAAAACATCATCTTTACCTGTTGCATCTATGGGCATGGGGAAATAGTTTTTCTCCCAGTCTTCCAACAATGTTACACCTTCAGCTTGAGCTATAAGTTCTCTTGCTTGATTTAAATCAAAAGGATTAGCAAATTCGAGATTAATGGCTTCAGAATGAGCTCTTAACACTGGTACTCTAACACAAGTTGCACTGACACGCAATTGAGGCTCTGAGAAAATCTTACGGGTTTCGTTTACCATTTTTAACTCCTCTTCACAGTAACCGTTATCCATTACAGGGGAGTTATGGGGAAAAAGATTAAAAGCGAGAGGATAAGGTAATATTTCTGGCTGAGGTGTTTCACCATTGAGAATCGCTTGAGCTTGAGTTTTCACTTCTTCCATCGCCCTCGCCCCTGCACCACTGGCTGATTGATAGGTGGATACAATGATTCTTTCTATGGGTTGTATTTGATGTAAAGGATAGATAGCAACCCCCATCAAAATAGTTGTGCAGTTGGGGTTAGCAATGATCCCTGAATGGTTTTCTGCTGCTTCAGGATTGATTTCGGGTATGACGAGGGGAATGCTGTCATCCATGCGAAAAGCACTGGAATTATCAATCATCACAGCACCTGCATCGACGATGGTTTTTGCCCAAGCTTTGGAGATTGAACCACCAGCGGAGGCGAGTACAATATCGACATCATCGAAGGAATGTTCATTTACGGCTTCTACTTCAATTAATGTATCTTTGAAGGGCATTTTTTTCCCAGCAGAGCGAGGGGATGATAATAATTTTAATTCTTTAACGGGGAAATTTCTTTCGACGAGGAGGTTGATAAGTTCTACTCCAACTGCTCCTGTTGCTCCTAAAATTGCTACTCGAATTTCATTTGACAAATATTTTTCCTCCTTTCTATTTTGACGATCGATTACGACAAACTTTATCACTAATCTTAATTATTGTACCTTTTATCTGAATTACCTAACATCTATTGTCGATCGCAAAAAATAATTCTGCAAGTCCTTTAATCCTATAAATCCTGATGCTGACAGTAGTGTAATAAATAAAATCGATCGTCAAAAAGAATTAGAATGATAAATGCGATCGCACTCTCAAAAATAATTCTACAAATCCTTTAATTTATTAAATCTTGACATTATTTCAGTTGTTTAAATTAATTAACTTATACAATCCGAATTAAGCTCAATGACATGAAAGAAAAGGCAGCAGAGAAGATATTTATTAAAAAATATGATAGTCATAGTAAATACAGATTAGATTATTTTTATTAGTATTGTGTTTGCTCAATTTATCTCAATAAAACAAAAATCCTCTTAATCACCTGAAAGAATCGTTACAATACTTAATAGAAAAGTAATTCTTTTGGCAAAGCAAAGATGAAAAAACGAATAGTCTTAATCACAGGATTTGAAACCTTTAACAGCAACCTCTATCGCCAAGCCGCCACTAAAGCAGTTTCACGTTGTCCAGATTTAGAAGTAATCGTTTTTAGTGACACCAATATCAATACCGAAGCCGAAAAAGTCGAACAAGCCTTACAAACCGCCGATGTTTTCTTTGCCAGTTTAATGTTTGACTACGATCAAGTAATGTGGTTAAGGCAAAGAGTTCAAAACATCTCGATACGTTTAGTGTTTGAATCCGCCCTCGAATTAATGAGTCTTACTCAGATAGGCAAATTCGCCATCGGTGATAAACCGAAAGGAATGCCCAAACCAGTTCAATTTATTCTCAGTAAATTCAGCAACAGCAAAGAAGAAGACAAACTAGCAGGTTATATCAGCTTCCTCAAAACTGGCCCTAAATTATTAAAATATATCCCCGTTAAAAAAGTCCAAGATTTACGTAACTGGTTAATTATTTATGGTTATTGGAATGCAGGAGGTACAGAAAATGTCGCTTCTATGTGTTGGGTAATTGCTGAAAAATATCTCGGTTTGACAGTGGCGGATATACCCCAAGTGGTTGAGACTCCAAATATGGGATTATTGCACCCTGAGTATAACGGTTATTTCACATCACCAAAAGATTATTTGACGTGGTATAAAAAACATAATACCGTAGGGAAGTTGCATGCAACTTCCCTACAAAACGCCTCAAAACCTGTAATTGGTATTCTTTTATATCGCAAACATGTTATCAGTAAATTATCTTATATTCCCCAGTTAATTCGTCATTTTGAAACTGCTGGTTTAATTCCTTTACCTATATTCATTAATGGTGTTGAAGGACACGTTGCCGTTAGAGATTGGATGACAACAGATTACGAGCAAAATAGAAGAGATGCAGGAATCAAAGATATACTTTCTCTTTCCTCAGATGCAGTAAAAGTAGATAGTATTGTTTCGACTATCGGTTTTCCTTTAGTAGGAGGGCCTGCTGGTAGTATGGAAGGAGGAAGGCAGGTGGAAGTTGCTAAAACTATTTTAACTGCCAAAAATATTCCTTACATCGTCGCCGCACCTTTATTAATTCAAGATATATATTCATGGGTAAGACAAGGTATTGGTGGCTTACAAAGTGTTGTTTTATATGCCTTACCTGAATTAGATGGTGCGATCGATACGATACCATTAGGAGGGTTAGTCGGTGAAGATATCTATTTAGTACCAGATAGAGTAAAACGTCTCACCAACAGAATTAACAGTTGGATAAACTTAAGAAGAAAGGAAAAAAGCGATCGCAAAATTGCCATTATATTGTATGGTTTTCCCCCCGGATATGGTGCAACAGGCACAGCCGCTTTATTAAATGTACCTAAATCACTACGTAAATTATTAGTCTCTTTACAAGCAGAAGGTTACGATGTCGGTGATATAACCGAAGATGGTGAAGACATTATCAAAGCCGTTAAAAATGCCGACGATTTTCTTTCCTATTCGATTTCCCCCTTACAAAGGGGGGAGAAGCATTCGGAGGGTTCAAATTCTGTCGATGTGCAAACTCTCGAAAAATGGCTTGGTTATATCCTGACAAAACGCATGGAAAAACAATGGGGAAACCTAACCCAAACAGGAATTAAAACTATTGGTGACAAATTCCAAATTGGTGGAATACAATTAGGTAACGTGTGGATAGGTGTACAACCGCCTTTAGGTATCGCTGGAGATCCTATGAGACTTATGTTTGAGAAAGATTTAACTCCTCATCCTCAATACGCTGCTTTCTATAAATGGTTACAAAATGAATATCAACCCGATGCTTTAATTCACTTTGGGATGCACGGTACAGTAGAATGGTTACCCGGTAATCCTTTAGGTAACACAGGGTATTCATGGTCAGACGTATTACTCGGTGATTTACCTAATTTATATATCTACGCCGCTAACAATCCTTCCGAATCCATGTTAGCTAAACGTAGAGGTTATGGTGTCTTGATTTCCCACAACGTACCTCCTTATGGTAGAGCAGGATTATATAAAGAATTGATGGCACTCAAAGAGTTAATTAATGAGTATCGAGAAGATACCGACAAAAACGAACTATTAAAACAAGACATCGTTCAAAAAATCCTTGACAGTGGCTTATATAAAGATTGTCAATTTAGTGAAGCTCAACAAAGGGGTATCGATTTTACATCAGAAAATATCAAGCTATTTAGTAAATCAGATTTAAATGAATATTTTATTCAAATCTACGATTACTTACAGGTAGTAGAACAAAGATTATTTTCTTCAGGGTTACATATTCTTGGTGAAAAACCCACAGAAGAACAACTACAATCATACCTTGAAGCTTACTTTGATGATACTCAAGCACAACAAAACTTTCAAACAGAATTAGATAATAGTGATTTGTTTGAGAGAGTAGAAAAAAAAGCCTTGAAAGAAGAACAGTTAAGGGAAAGATTTGAGCAACAACAGTTAATCACTAACTTATTGATGCAAACTGAGGATGAGTTAACTAATTTATTACGAGGTTTAAACGGTGAATATATCCCTCCCACCCCCGGTGGTGACTTGCTTAGAGATGGTGCTGGTGTTTTACCGACTGGTAGAAATATACACGCTTTAGATCCTTATCGTATGCCTTCGGCAGGTGCATATTTACGAGGAAAAGAAATCGCCAAGAAAATTATTGAACAGAATTTAGAGGAAAATGGTAGTTATCCAGAGACAGTAGCGGTGATGATATGGGGTTTAGATGCCATTAAGACTAAAGGGGAATCGATCGGCATTTTATTAGAATTAGTCGGTGCAGAGCCTATTAAAGAGGGAACTGGACGCATAGTTAGATATGAGTTGGTATCTGTGGAAAAGTTAGGTCATCCTCGCATTGATATTTTAGGTAATTTATCAGGCATTTTCCGAGATACTTTTGTCAATATTATTGAGTTGTTAGATGACTTGTTTACAAGGGCTTCTTTAGCAGATGAATCTGTTGAGGATAATTTCATTCGTAAGCATTATTTGGAGTTACAAAAAAAAGGTGTCGAAAATCCCACCGCACGACTATTTTCTAATCCTAGCGGTGATTTTGGTTCATTGGTAAATGATCAAGTTGTGGACGGTAATTGGGAATCTGGGGAAGAATTAGGAGATACATGGAAAGGTCGTAATAGTTTTAGTTATGGTAGGCAAGATAAGGGGCAGTCTCGTCCTGAAATCTTGGATAAGTTATTAGAGACTAGTTCAACTGTGGTGCAGGAAATTGATTCTGTGGAATATGGTTTAACTGATATTCAAGAGTATTATGCGAATACAGGTGGTTTGAAACGAGCGGCGGAAAAGCAAAGCGGTAAGAAAGTAACAGCTAGTTTTGTGGAAAGTTTTTCAAAAGACACTACTCCTCGTAAGTTGGAGTCGGTGTTAAGAATGGAATATCGGACAAAGTTACTTAATCCTAAGTGGGCAGAAGCGATGGCTGATCAAGGTTCAGGTGGCGCTTATGAGATTTCGCAACGGATGACGGCAATGATTGGTTGGGCGGGGACAACTGATTTTACTGATAATTGGGTGTACGATCAAGCTGTGGATACTTATGCGTTGGATGAACAGATGGCGAATAAGTTAAGGGAAGCAAATCCAGAGGCTTTTCGTAATATTATTGGGCGAATGATTGAGGCATCGGGGCGTGGTTTTTGGGATGCGGAGGAGGAGAAGTTGGAGAAGTTGAGAGGTTTGTATGATATAGCTGATGATGAGTTGGAGGGAGTTAGGCTATGATAAAGTCTCAACGTATTATTATTTATTATCAAGAATTATTAGGGGAAATTTTATGTCGATCGTCGATTTAATTAAAGCAGAAATTGATAACATTCCCGAAGATAAATTAACGGAATTATACCAATATATTAAACAACTAATAGAACCACAAAAAAATCTTAATAACTTATGGCAAAAAATAGATAAATTGGGAGAAGATCAAGAACAATTGTCAATAGAAGAAATCGTATCTTTAGTAAAAGAAGTTAGAGAAAATAAAACTGAATAATGAAACTTGTATTAGATACAAATATTTGGATTTCTGGATTATTATGGGGTGGAGTACCTCGTGAAATAATTAGTTTAACAGAAAATAATTTGGCGAATATTTATCTAAGTTGAAGAATATAAATAAGTTGGCTCCAAAGAACATAATAATACCAACTATTCCCCAAGGAGTTAATATTCTATCTATTATCGTAACTCCATCGTCAATTAAACGAGAAGCCGCAGGAATAGTTTCTGGTTTTGGAGGTTCTTCCATTACAACTGATGCATATAATAGAGAGCGATCGAAACTGTTATCATTAGATGATTGAGCAATTAAAGTAGAATCATGAAGACTATATTCATATCGGCTCAATTCTGAACCTAAATCTAAATCAAGATTTTTAATAGTTTTTTTGATTTCGGGATGAACTAAATTTGTTGTGTTATTACTCATAAAAAAATGACCTTCGATTCTATTGATAAATTATTAAAAATAATTTTGTCTCAACCACAATGGCAGGAACAAAAAAGATTTCATGAATTAAAAAAATATTGGTATGAAATTGTTAATCATAAGGTAGCACAACATACCCGTCCAGTGTCCATAAAAAAAGAGGTTTTGTATATCGCAACTTCTAATGCTGTTTGGGCTCAAGAGTTGAGTTTGCAGAGGCGTAACCTAGTTAAAAAAATTAATAATCGAGTCGAAATTCCTCTAGAAAATTTACATTTTGCTTCGATGAAATGGTATAGCAATTATATTGAGTCTTGTGATTTAGAAGATAACAAAAATGAAATTCATCCCAGCCTAACGAATCCTTTGCCAAAGAGACCAGATCAAGTTAATACACCTCAAGAAGCTTTAAAATCTTGGTTCGAGCAAATAAAAACAAGATCTACAGATTGGCAAGCTTGTCCTCGTTGTCAAAGATTGTGTCCTCAAGGAGAATTAAAAAGATGGGATATCTGTGCTATTTGTTTTCGAGACGATCATTTTTGATTTCTTTTTCTTAATTACTAATTAACTTACCTTCCTTTCATATTTAAAAATTGAGTAAATTCAGACCGAAAAATCATTTTAGCTTGTCCAGTGGGGCCATTACGATGTTTGGCAATAATTATTTCGGCAATGCCTTGATCGACGGTATCTGGGTTATAATACTCGTCACGATAAAGCATCATAACTAAATCTGCATCTTGTTCGATCGCACCGCTTTCCCTCAAATCTGATAGCATTGGGCGTTTATTTGTTCTTTGTTCCACCGCTCGACTAAGCTGAGAAAGAGCTATAATAGGGGCATTGACTTCTCTGGCTAGACCTTTAAGCGATCGAGTAATACGAGATAATTCCTGTACACGATTATCACTACTACCTTCCATTAACTGTAAATAATCGATTAGTACTAAACCTAATTTCCCCTTCTTTTCTGCCTGTAAACGTCGCACCTCCGATCGCATTTGCATAACGGTTATATTTGCAGTATCATCAATGTAAATTGGTAGCTCCGATAAAGTACCCATCGCCTCCATCAAAGGTTCCATTTCTTGCTCGGTAATTCTTCCAGACTTTAAACGGCTACTCTCTAATCTAGCCTCTCCTGATAACAAACGCATTGCTAATTGATCTCTAGACATTTCTAAGCTAAAAACCGCCACTGTTAAATCTTGATTTTTGGCTACATTAGCAGCGATATTGAGGGCAAAGCTGGTTTTCCCCATGGAAGGGCGACCTGCAATAATAATTAAATCAGATCGCTGTAAACCCCCTGTCATGGCATCTAAGTCGTAAAAATCGGTACTGATACCAGGAAGGGCAACTTTTTCTTGAAAATCTTGAATGGCAGTAAAGGTATCAATTAAAGTATCGGAAATTGGTACTAAACCTTGTTGTACTCTCGCTTGAGTTAACTTAAATATTTTTTGCTCTGATTCATCTAAAATTTGATCTAAATCTTTAGCCATATCAAAGCCTAATTCACTAATTTCTTTGGCTGTATTAATTAATAGTCTCCTGATGTATTTATCCGTCACCAGAGGCACATAACGCTCTATATTAGCGGAAGAAACGGTACGATCAAGTAAATTGACAATTTTTGGTGTTCCACCGATTTGGTCTAATAAACTGCGATCGCTTAACCATGTCGAAACGGTCATTAAATCGATCGGTTGTCCTTGAAAATATAAATTTCTGGCAGCTTCATATATTTGACGATGAGCATTAACATAAAAGGCCTCTACAGGCAATAAATCAATGACCTTGCCCATGGCATTAGGATCAAATAATAGACTTCCTAAAATTATTTCTTCTGCTTCAATATTTTGTGGCGGTAAAGAATTAGTAGCTAAATCAGGAGTAAAATCGTTCATGCTCAATCAGATTAATACAGTAATACTATTATACTATTTTTCTGGAAATTCAAAGTCAAGAATCAAAAGATCATAAAAAATAGACGACAAATGATCAATTGTTGATCTGCCGTCTATTTTAATTAATTAATCAGTAAATAGCTGAATATGATTATATTGATCAATACCTTGTCAAACAAAAGGTTTATGGCTTTTATTTAAACATCAAAATCAGGTCGCACCCATTTTTACTTAGGTATTTGTGCGAGTAAAAGCCAAGTTCAGTAATTTAATTACCGAATATCAAATGACAAATGACAAATATATAATTTATTTTCCCCTGAAAAATGTTATTTTAAATATTTTCAAAATGACAAAAATACAATTAAACCTAATTCAAATTGCTTGATTTTGCTTTATTTATTGATTTACGATTTTATTTAAACATTTTTCAAATAAGAGAAAAATAGTCTTTTGATTATTAGTTACAACCTATTTAATGCAAATATTATTTCTGTAAATTTAGAACATTTTGTTGTGAGCAAGAATAAAAATAATCTTGATATTAATAAGAACAAGAATCAATCAATAAAAAATCAAAAGTAATTGAAGAAATAAAAAAGTTTTCGTGACTAAATGTATTTGAATAAACTATCCACGGAAATTCTATAATGGGATACAGTGACAAATAAAATTTATAGTGAATATGCCGATCGCAATTGATTTTGGTACTAGCAATACAGTAATTACCCGCATCAACTCCACCACAAATGAACCCGAAATAGTTAAGTTACCAGCTATCGCCCAGAGAAATTCGCAAATTCCTGCTGTAATCCCAAGTTTACTATATGTACAAGATGCGAAGACGGAAGATGTCATAATTGGGCAAACAGTTAGAGATAAGGGATTAGATGTCAATAATGACGATCGCTACTTTCGTAATTTCAAAAGAGGCATAGGTACTGACATTCAAGGGTTTTTGCCGAGTTTAGACGAAGAACAAATTAGTTTTGAACAAATTGGAGAATGGTTTTTAAGTCAAATAATCCCCGAATTAGGAGAGGTAACAGAGTCTTTAATCGTGACTGTACCTGTAGATAGTTTTGAAAGTTATCGCTATTGGTTAAATGGTGTTTGTCAGAAGTGGGATATTTCTCAAGTCAGAATTATTGATGAACCAACCGCAGCCGCTTTAGGTTACGGTACGGAGCAAGATAAATATATTTTGGTGGTTGATTTTGGTGGCGGAACACTGGACTTTTCTTTAGTAGAGTTAGATCTGGGTGCAAGCAAACAAGCCCAAGGTTTTATCTTGAAATGGGGTGAAAATCTATTCGGAGAAAATTCTGCTCAAAAACCGAAATTAGCAAAGGTAATGGGTAAGGCAGGAGCAAATTTGGGTGGTTGCGATTTAGATAATTGGATTTTAGATTATTTTCATACTCAACAGGGAGTTGCCAAATCTTCTTTAACGACTGGTTTAGCGGAAAGAGTAAAGATTAAACTTTCATCTCAAGAGGAGGCACAGGAGGTCTTTTTTGATGATATTAATTTAGATACTTATAATTTGAAGTTAGACAGAGACACTTTTGAGCAAATTCTGACGGACAATAAATTTTTCTCTCAATTAGATTCTTTGATGAGTAGTGTTTTACAACAAGGACAAGCTAATGGAATCAATAAAAATAACATTGATGCGGTATTGCTAGTGGGTGGTAGTGGTCAAATTCCTGCGGTGCAATCATGGTTGACTAACTATTTTCCTGAAAAGAAAATAAAAAAAGATCGTCCTTTTGATGCGATCGCTGTAGGTGCTTTAAAATTAGAACAGGGTTTAGAGATCAAAGATTTTCTCTACCATAGTTATGGCATTCGTTTTTGGAATCGTCGTGAGAATCGTCATGACTGGCACACAATTATTCCTCCGGGGCAAGGTTATCCTATGAGTCAACCAAGAGAGTTGATTTTGGGGGCATCAATTAATAACCAACCGAGTATTGAACTGGTGATTGGTGAACTCGGAGATGAGAATAGTAGTACAGAAGTGTATTTTGATGGCGATCGTCTAATTACTCGTAGTATAGACCGAGGGACAAACAAGGTACAAGTTTTAAATGATTCTGATAGGGGAAAGACTATTGCTAATTTAAATCCGTTGGGGATGCCGGGGAACGATCGAGTTAAAGTATTATTTAGAGTGGATGGCGATCGAGTTTTAAAAATTACGGTAGAGGATTTGTTGACTAATGAGACTTTATTAGAAAATGCGATCGTTGCTGAGTTGAGTTAAATTGTAGATGGGTTTTGTCTTGTTTTAGCGACTAAGATGATTCGATGGAAGCGGAATTTTGTCATTATATTCCCATGCTGTTTCTAACCATGCTTTCTTAGCTGATAAAATATTCCTCATCGCCTCTTGTAAAGTATCACCTTCAGACATACAACCAGGTAAATCTTGAATCATAACTGTATATCCGCCCTCGTTTTCAGGATAAAAAGTGATGGGATAATTCAAACTGAAGTACTCAGCTAATGTTGCTAATTTATTTTGAGTTTTCATCTTTCCACTGTTCGAGTTTTAATAATAAGACTATTTGTTTGATATAAGTTCTTTTTACCGTTTTACCACCTTTTTTTGGTACGGTTATTTTCAGCCCTTGATCATTGCGAAAAGTATGATGACTTCCTTTTTTCGATACCTCTTGAAAACCAAAACAAGTTAAAAGATAATAAACGTCATCATAATTTAATTCAGGAGGATCTCTCAAAAATTTTGCGATTAATTTAGCCAGTTTTCCCATTTTATTAAATATTTCAAGTTGTTGGCATTTTAACAAACTACAAATTGAAGATCGTCTAATTACTCGTAGTATAGACCGAGGGACAAACAAGGTACAAGTTTTAAATGATTCTGACAGGGGAAAAACTATTGCTAATTTGAATCCGTTGGGGATGCCGGGCAACGATCGAGTTAAAGTATTATTTAGAGTGGATGGCGATCGATATTTGAAGATTACGGTGGAAGATTTGTTGACTAGTGAGACTTTGTTAGAAAATGCGATCGTGGCTGAGTTGAGTCAATGTTGAAACATGACACCACTTGCCTTGGTGAATGTGACTATTTTCATGTTGATTAGTTGTCTGATTACTTTTATATATAGGTCTATGGTAATCAAGACTTGAAAATTACTATAGAAGACTTATTGTCGAGTGAAAATTTTTTCAAATTCATTCTAACGTACAACTATTAAGCGATTATACCCAACCTATATTAACGCCAAGGCATTGGACTGTTCGGTTGATTCGACCTTAATCATTCCGATAATCACTAAAAACTGCTCCTCGTGTAATCAAATCTTGTCTTAATGATGGTGAAATACCTTTATTAAAACCAAAACGAGTATTTTCTACATTGGCACTTTTCAGGTCAGCACTTCTCAGGTCAGCACTTCTCAGGTCAGCACTTCTCAGGTCAGCAC
>JAAHTG010000260.1_pt1 | contig 39327 bp, 59 predicted proteins | sample 6116081 | NCBI WGS metagenome assembly JAAHTG01 (sample SAMN13939989, study PRJNA603662) | sponge metagenome | isolation source: marine sponge | host: Mycale hentscheli | place: New Zealand | collected 2005 | reverse complement strand
TGTACACCATAATCCATTTGACGTACACGATTGTCTTCAATACCTTTATTGTTTTTAAGAACTAGTAAATCTTCTGCTTCGAGATGCCAAATCGGGTAATATAATGTTGCTGCTCCGTTTCGCACGCCACCTTGGCTACATGATCTGGTAGCAGACTGGAACATCTTAAAGAAAGGAACGACCCCGGTATGATATGCGTCACCCTTACGTATGGGGGAGCCGAGAGCTCGTATACTTCCTGCTCCGATACCAATTCCTGCTTTTTGTGATACGTACTTGACAATACTACTAGTAGTTGCGTTAATGCTATCAAGGCTATCGCCAGTTTCAATAAGAACGCACGAACTAAATTGTCTCTGTGGAGTACGGACGCCCGCCATAACAGGAGTAGGTAAACTAATATCGAAAGTACTAATGGCATCGTAATAATCCTTAACCCATTTTAATCTTGTATCTTTATCATATGAAGCAAATAATGTTGCCGCAATTAGCATATATGCCATTTGTGGTGTTTCTAGTTTTTGTCCTGTAACACGATTTTGTACAAGATACTTTCCACGCCACTGCTCCATAGCAGCATATGTAAAGTCTTGATCACGTTCGTGTTTGATATAGTTATTAAGTTCTTCCCATTCTGAAGCAGTATAATCAGTGAGCAACGCTGGATCATACCATCCTTCATCTACATTACGGGTAATTAGTTTTAAGATGTGCCAAGGTTGAAAACTATCGTATACTTGTTTGCGCAAATGATATACAATAAGGCGTCCTGCTACCCACTGGTAGTTAGGAGCATCTTCTTCAATTAACTCTGAAGCACTTTTAATAAGTGTTTCTTGGATATCATCAGTTGTAATACCATTGTAAAAATGTAAGTTACTTTTCATTTCAACTTGACTAGGACTAACTCCGTTAATACCCTCACAGGCATAAAAAGCTACTTTATGTAGCTTTTCAAGGTCTATTGCCTCTTTACTTCCATCTCTTTTTGTTACTTGAATGTTGCTCATACTGTTTTCGTCCTTATAGTATATCTAATGCCGAATCATCGTAGTTCGGTGTGTTATTTTTTATTTTATTATGTTTTTTATTTTAGTTCTGTAGGAAACAGAACATATATCTTCAGTGGGTAATGTACTTATACGGCCATGATCAAAGTTAAGCAAGTGTTTATTGTCGATCAACGCACAAAGACGCTGAAAACTTTTACCAAGACATGTTACATACAATAGTTCATTTTGTATGTCTGGATTAGCATAATAGATAGTATATGCCATACCCAAGGCGACACTATTTTGACAAAAGTTTCCTTGATGTAACATTTCCCAAGGTGTTGGCCACTGTTCTGAATTAACAGGATCAATGGTTATACTACTTAATGGTGCGCTTTTCCACCAGTGCATAACAGTATTACTTACTTCAAGTGTGTTTGTTTTATCCAAGCCATTACGGAAGTCACGCCACATACTTAAACGCTTGCTAGGTGACTCGTACCAGGCTTGATTATTTAATTGCTGTTCCAAAGTTGATATGTATATTTAAATTTCGTTATAGTATTAGCGCCATCAGTGTACATTAAACGTAGTGTATTTGCTACGCTAATATCAGCACTAAAGGTTACGTCTACTGTTGCGGTTTCGGTATAATTATCATCAATTGCGCTTGTTGAAGCACTAGTGTCTGTCGCCATTCTGATTTGGCCAACCCGTACACCATTTGTACTTTCTAATGTATAATCAATGATAGCGATATTGTATAGTGTGGTATCAATACTAAAGCCAGTTATAGCACTACTACCATTAGCAGCAAGTTCAATAATACTTGGAATTGTTGCGTAACGCTCCATGCTAATTTCACCATTGTAGTTTGCTGTAATAGCACCCGTTGGTGCTGTAGAAAATGTTAATGTACTGCCTACAATACTATAATCAGCAGCATTAACTTGTGTGCCAGCGTCAAAGATGGCAACTACGCCATTTTGTAGTAATGTACTTGGTACAACAAACGCAGTATTTACGCCATTGCCTGTACCTACACTAATAGTAGTATTCCCAATAAACAACCTTTGATTATCTGTTGCGTATCCAATTTCACCTGGATCAAGCATAGGCAAATCTGCGAAGTCGCCTTGTCTTACTTTAATTTTACTAATACGTGTGTCTGCCATTGGTCTTTTCCTCTATAATGTATTTATGACAGGTTATAAAACTCTGCTACTTTGCCGGCCCACTTTTCTTCCCAAACTTTAAACTCTTCTGGTCCTACTTCAAATAACTGCCAGTCTAAGTCTCGACTACACATAAAGATAGCGGCATGCTCAATCTTTGTTTCAAATATTTCATTGTGTGCCATGGCATAAGCGGCGGCTTGCATAAAGTAATCGTCAATCCATTCACGCTTCTTAGGCTTGTTGGTTTGTTTAAAGTCCATGATAGTTGGTTTGCCTTTATACATACCAACCAAGTCAGTTGTACCAGCATATAATCCTGGATAACACAAGTTTACTTCGCTACCCCAAACCTCGTCAATGTCAGCTTCTACGTTTTTTATAACGGTCTCTGCCATCATCTTAGCTTGTAGCATAGTTTTGCCTGTGTACTCTTGGTTAAGGCTCCATGCTTCCAACATTTCGTGCATTATTGAACCTACGCCAGCAGCTTCAGTTACAATTTGCTGTGCTTTCTTTTCACCTACACGCTTCTTCCAAGCATTAAGGTGTGTCATATCCTTTGTTTTACTTAGGATAGTAGTAACACTAGGCACAGGATCGCCATACGGATTTTCGTACAGACGTTTGCCGTTTACGCTCTTACGTTTAAATTCTTGATACGGGTAGGGTGTGGTAATTTTTAACATATAGTGACTATAGCACTAATGAACTACATTGTCAATAGTTGATTACCCATTTAAATGTAGTATTTGTAGTAGTATTTGTCTGACGTACTATTGTATAACCCAAGTTCTCAAAATAACTAATAACTTGTTTCATTTGGTCAACTTTAGCAATATCAGCAATATCAGTTCCTTGCCATACATTAAAGTATGCTTTGGCATCAGCAGTTGGTGTTGGATTACTTTCTGTCATTGTAGTACCATCATCAACTGTTGTCTGGTAAGCGCCAGTGCCAGCATCAACTATAACTTGACGCATCAGTGCTGATATCTCATCAAAGATTGTTAAATCATTTCTTGCTGTTGTTCTTGCTTGTTGTGCGCTTACTTGATAACTCATAGTTTCTTATCTTTCCTTGACAGTTGTTTTGATGCCATTTTACTAACAGTATCATCAGCAGGATCAGTTTCAGTGGGGAGAGCTGAATCTAATTTTACTTCTTCTTTGTTAGCACTGCCAACAGCATTAATACTGTTTAGCATACGGATTAGTGATTTCATTTCTAAATAATATCCACTAGACTGTAGTTTAGCTAATAATGCTGGTGTTTTAATTGAAGTCATACCACGTGCTTTGGATCGAACAATTAATTCTTCGATACCATTTAGGACATAGTCTTGTCCTTCAGTTGTTATGACTTCATTAACTAACATTACTTGTTATCTGCGTCTAGTTCATTAATAATATTAATAAACTGATCATGTGTCATAGTTCCGCTTTCGACCATTTTAAAGAGCTTGTCTTTACTCTCTAGAAACTTTTTTTCAGCTAACGCACCTTTTTCCATGTCTGCTAAAGCACTCTCACCTTTGAGTTCTCTACCAAGTTGATTGTCGTCACCTGCAGCCGCATCGTCTCCACCAAAGTCGTCACCCATGTCTAGTTCATCTGTGTCTAATTCATCTGTGTCGCCCATATCCATTGAGTCTATACCCATGTCTGTTGGCATTGTTTGTGCTGGCTGTTCGCCACGTGCTACAAGTGTTGCGTTCTCTAGTTCACCTTTTGCTGCTTTAGCACTGTTTAGTAATCCACCTAATGCCGCTTCAGCACTAGCATTGTATGCTTCTGCTTGTTCAAAGCCTAGTTGTTCTTTCATTGCGTCAACAATTGGCATAAGTTTTTGTACTTGCATTCCTGCTAAGTCTTCAACCATTTTTTGTAGTCCATCAACTAACTCTTGAGCAGCTAGCATTACTTCTGCTTGCTCTAGTTCTGCTGATTCACGAACTTTAGTTTTCATCTTTTTACCATCGTTACGTGTTGGCGCAACTTCACTGATGTATGTACGTAATGAGTGTGAAATTAAACTTAATTTATTATAAGTTTTATCTTCCCAATAAGCACTTTTGCTTTCTTTAATTGCTGTAATCTTTGCATTAGTTGCGCTTAACATACGCCCTAATGATTCACTGCTCATTTCCGCAATATTAACATTATGACCAAATGTATTAGCCAATACTTTGTTAATTTTTTCTACGTTGTGGGCAGCTGAGTTTAAATCGTTTAAATACATTGTATAATTCCCCGTTGTTTATTATATTTATACACATCTGTTACAGACGTGCTAAAATTCTTTGCTTTGCTTCTTGTACTTTTTGCTTTGCCCTACTGGCTTTAGCAATGGCAATATCTTCATTAATACCGCCTTTATTCGCTCTAGATTGTTGAGCCCAAGTTTCATATAGCGCATTACTATAATCATGGTCATACTGTTCTAGTTCTTTAATTCCTGCTGTTTTATTAGTGATATATTTTTTAACAATACCCATTGCTGTTTCAAACAATGCTAAGTCACTGTGTATTACTTCTTTACCATCAACTACATTATAAAAGTTTTTTTGTCTGCCAGCAAACTCTTCATTAACAATGTCAATACGATAGTTTTGTACTGTGATTGATTGTTCTGTTATAGTTTGTGTCATGGCAACTTTTAGATCAACATCAGCTTCTGCCGCTTCATTGAGCATAGCAGATGTTTCTTCAACTTGCGCAGTTAAAATATCTTTAAGAGATCTAGTCATTATAATTTACCGTATTTGTTAATGTTAAGTTTATAACCTGTTGTTTTACCGTCAGTTACTTTGTCTAGTACACCACGTCCAACTAAGTTTTGCGCAATGTAAGCATCACGCTCGTTCAGTGATTTACGCTCTAGTATAATGTCTTCAGTAAAATGACTATCTAGGAACGCACTTTCACGGCTATTAATAAATGTAGGAAATCCACCTTTAGTTACAAACGATCTCATTGGTTTTGTATCCCTCTGCCTCTCAACAAATCCTGACGCATATTGTCGTACGCCGCACGGTTTGGTGTGCCAGTAGGAAGACGTCTTGCGTCTCTATTGGCATTTTTATTCATTTGTGTTTGTTTAATTGTAAGCTCTCGGTTAGTATTAGCTAGTTTATTGTTCATACGTTTATTCATATTTTTTTGATCATTAGTAAATTTACTAGTAGATGCTGTACCCGGAGATAAACTATAACGTTCATTAACTTTGTAACAGTCACAATGTTTACATTCTGGACCACATTCACATTCAGTAACAGGTTGTCCACAACAGTCAGTGCTGCACATTTCAACGCCGTCCTTCATCCATGTTTTTTTGTCTTCAGTGATAATATCAAATATCTTCATGTTACTTTACCTTGTTCAGTCTTTGTACTGCTTTACTTGCTGGATTCATACGTTTTGTACGCTGTGCTTTTTTAGCTATTCTAGCACCCATTTTTGCTTTAGTTTTACGTAAAGTCATTCTTTTCTTCATATCAATGGGTTTAGCACATTGTGATGGATCGCTCACAACTCTGCCTTTTCGTTGTCCTACACTACAGCGAAATTTTCTAACAATTTTATTACCTTTGCGAGCCCAGACTAACTGTGCTTCAACAACAGGTTCTTCTGATGTGAGTTCATTTAAGTTCATATAGTTATTTATTAGATTTTTATGACATTAATAATGATGCTAGTAAGGTTAGTACACCAGCAAGAACTGTGCCGCCAGTTCCCATCATTATTTTATTTGTTGTGGCATTTGCTTTAATCATTTCTTCACGCATTTTAGAGAATTCACGGATGCCTTCTTCTCTCATTGAAGTCACACCTTTCTCAATATTATTGAGGCGAGTGTCAATATTATTAACTTTTTCTTCTAACACTCGATACCTCTCGGCGCACAGGTCAACATGCGCTTCTAAATTCTGTTTCTCTAACTGGGTTGTCCCAATTGTTCCTATAGACATAACTTATCTCAACTGTGTCTTCAGCACATCGTTGTGCCTTGTTAACAGCCGTCCTTTTATGTAGCCTTTTGATATCGGAGGCTTGTGGCGAACTCCGTCTTTATTTGTTAATACTATTTATTGGTGCTTACATTTTCTTAAAGTATATGTTTAATAGTTTTTCATCATAAGTCTCAAATGTATTAGTGACAAAGTTTGCGGTTTCTGTCAAATAAGGTGTAAATGCTACACCATCGAAATCGTTTTCTAAGAAATGCACTGGATTATCATTTAACATATAAACGTCGGCATGCTCTACTACAAATTCAATTTTCCACACATGATGTAGTCCTTTATGTGCTGATCCGAAGCGGTAATCAACTACATCTTGTGCTTTAAGACACTTAACTGCGATAGATAATGGCTGACTTCTCATGCCAGCTAGTTGTATAAATGTATTAAAGTTTTGTTTTTGATTATATGCTATAACATTTTTTGATTTACTATTATTAGCAGTAAGATCAACTAGTGTATAGACTGTGTATTGTTGTATCAAATGACACCTTAAACTAGACTTCTACCAAATGCTCTACCAGCAGCAAACCCACCAGTAAACGCCGCAGTACCAATGGCTGCTTTTCTGGCAATTTTTCTAGCAGTAATTTTTGGCTCTGCACTAGCAATATCTGGATTAATTAATCCACCTGCTTTACTAAATTGTTTAAATGGTTCATATAATTCACTGCGTATAGCATTAGCTCTATAATATTGAATTATTCTAGTTGCTGATAATTGTTTTTGTCCTGCCTGTAATCCTTGCCAGTTAGTTGCCATTCGTCTTAAAGACTTATAGTTAGCTTCCTTGATATCAAAGTTACGTTCAAGACGCATGAATAATCCACTAGCTTGTTTAGAGTCTTGTCCAGCAGCTACGGATCTTAAATATGTTTTTAATTGTTGATCTGGTATACTAACTTTAGATGCTAATCCTTTTTCATTGGCATCAATACCAGTTTTAGTTGATATTTTATGAAGTGCGTGATAAAGATCATTACCATCTCTGCGATAATTTTTAAAGTTACCACCACCAGCAAGTGTTCTTTTAGCATAATCTTGCGCCACAGCTTTAGTATTTGGATTTTGTGACATTATGTGCATTGTTATTAAATTCATAAACGCAAAGTCTAGTGTATTTCTCAAATCAACTGTTTCAAGTTGTTGACGAGTTCTGTACATTTTACTAGCTTCATTGAGATCATTAATAAACCCAAATTCAGGTTTACTATTTTCACTCATAGTGTGTCCACCTTCAATCTCTGCCCATTGTTTTGCTGTATACTGTTCCATAGTAGTATTTATAAGTTTGGTGTCCAGCGATGTCTTGGCACAAGTTTAATTTTATCTCTGCCTACTACATAACCTTCGCCACCACTTTCACCTTTTGTAGTTGCTGTTACATCAGCTGGAGCATTGTCTAGCTGATCAATAATATTATTTTTTACTGTCATAATTTGTACAACTAAGCCTAAAATTGCTGACAGTCCATTGGAATCTCCTGCCATTAACTTTGCTTGTTGCCCAGCACTTACTTTACTAGTTTTTAACCAATCGAAAAAACCACTTTGTAATTGCTTTAATTTACCTTGTTTTACCATTTGATTTACATATGTATAAATGATATTGCCTTTATTACTAAGCCCTTGTTCAGGTGTTAACCAGTTATCAATTGCTTGAGCATTAGCATTAGTTGCTTTTATAATGGCTTCTACTGAACTAGTATCTACACTAGCTTGATGCGGTACGTATGTTTGCCCCATAACTACCACTTCATTAGTATTAATTCTTTTTGTATCTTTAATAGGAGTGCCAGTTTTATCGCCAAACTCTCCGTATATACTGTGCGCCGCAATACCAATACTACTTGCGCCAACTCTCTTACCAAGATCACTATTAGCATCTACAGTATATAGAACACTATTTGGTTCAAACTGATATGAGTCGTTGTTTGATACATATGGTTTGCTTGGTGAGTACAATAAATCACCATATATAAAGCCACGTAGATCATTTGGTGTGTTACGCTGCATGATGTCAAATACATCGCCCATGTTATTAGCAAATTCCTGTCGCCAGTCTTCGCCTTTACCAGTACTCATAACAAATGATTTTAAATCATCACTGCTAGTACTTTTATTTTTACCCCAACCATTTTTACCAGTTAGTACAAACGTTCCGTCTGCTTCTCTACCCCAATAGATAGTAGGGTTCCCGTCCCATTTAATAGCTACATCATTTGAATCTTGTCCGAGCCTTTGTAATATACTTGCCGCTCGTAAGGCGCCAGCACTGCCTTCAGCAAACACAAGGTCTTCGAGGTGTTGATATTCACGCCCTACTTTGGCTGCTTCCGCTAAAAATTGACGGGCTTTCATTCTAGTTCTTTCCAGTTTGGATCATTTCTTAAATCTACCAGTAGTGCATCACCTGCTTCTTTACCCAACGCTGCCATAATACTCTCAACGCTGCCCATGTCTTTTCCTGTGGCATTAGGGCCTAATAATATCTGTGCGATTTTATCAATGTTATCTGTAATTAAACCATTTGGGTCTTTTTTACCATTTTCCAGTCTTTTAAATAGACCTTGGAAATTTGACCATAATAAGTTTTGTTTTCTAGCTAAATTAGCTAATGCTATTTGCTTGTTTACACCTTTCCACTTTGAACCTTGTGGAATACTGTGTGTATGAAACTTTGCCGCATTTTCAGCATTTGGTACTACCATAACATCTACTTGGTGTGTATTATCACCAATTGGAACTTCTACGTGTACACTGGTGCCGCTTTGTCCTGTGTTAAATCCTGCTAAGTCAAATACTTGACGTAGTTTTTTACGGATATCACCATCTTTAGCGTCTTCCATATTAAAATGTTGTTTTAGTTGATTAACGTCTACAATCATATCCAAGTCGCCGCTTACTTTACCAGGTGTTGGAGTTGCTCCACTACCAATTGGTATAGCAGTACTACCAGTTTTTGCCAGTACTGAATTAATTGATTTCATGATGCCAGGTATTAGTTTGTGATCAAAGCCCACACTGTCAGGAAATACATTGCCACCTTCTCTAAGATGTAAATCTTCTTGTCTTAATCTTTTGATGCGGCTTCCACGACGGATTTTGCGTTTGCTCATTCCGCCTAGTATGTCTTTAATCTTCACAGCTTTGATACCCCTCTTTTAAACTTCCGAGGATCCTTGGTGCGAATTGAATTAATTAATCTTTTATTCAAGTCAGCAGCAGTTTCGTCATCAAATGTTTCATTAATTAATTCAATTAAGTTAATTGCCGTAGCAATTACTTGTTCAGCATTTGCTTCAACAAGTTGCCGTCTGTCACGCTTTGGTGACATAGAATTAATTTCTTCTAAAATAGATCTCGTTTTACGTTTCATATCAATACTATTTATAAATATTGTTGTTAAAACATTGGTGGATAGTACTTATAGCAACTTTGCATTTCCTGATCGTGAACTTAGGATCCATAGGCAATAAGAATTACTACAGCTATGGGATGCGGGCAACAATTCAGGCTAATATCTTCGCCCGTTGTTCGTACATCATATTATAGATACATATAAGGTCAACGGCATCAATGTTTTAACAACAACTACTCCCTACGTTTAAGTAAATTTTGTAATCTTGCGGCGTTTTCCACCGCAGTATTATCAGGTTGCGCTGACTCAGTGCCAGCAGGACTAACAGTTGCTTTATTCTTTAAGCTCTGGTAAATGCTTGCCACTTGTCCTTCTTCGCCTTGTTCATCTTCATCCAAGTCTGTAATTCTAAGTGTATTCATATCATAGCCCAAGTCTAGTTTAGATCCAACACCACTACTACTACGTGTTTTCATAAACTGAATCTGTACTCTGCCACGCTCACGCATTGCTCTTGAGCTAAAGATACCAATTAGGTTGTCTGCTGTATTAATTTTACTAATACCACCAGCAATGTGACTGTGATCAAACTCTACTTCATCAACAGCACCACGATTCAACTGCGAGGCTGTAACAAACAATATGTTAAGCTCAATAGCTAAGTTACGTAGTTCTTCACTTACATACTTGTCTTTAATAAACTGATCACTTGGATTAACTTTAACACTAACAGGCATCATAAGATCCAAATAGTCCACAAACAATCCATCAATTTTAATGTCGTTTTGTATCTGATATTCTTTAATATATGCTTTAATATCATTAATAGTTGCGCCGTTAGGCATTTGTATCATTTGTAGTATGCCTGCTTTTTTGCCAGACATTCTAACTTTAAGTGCTGTATCATCAGCATTGCGCATAACATCTTTAGTACTTTGGTTTGTAACCATAGCATCAATACGCATACTACATAGTTCTTCACTAAGCTCTAAACTTACATACACTACGTTCTTGCCAGCTAAACTCCAGTTGAGTGCCATGTTTTGCATAAACAAACTCTTACCACTACCACTGCCACCTGCAAAGATGTTTAGTTCGCCTGGATTAAATCCGCCATACAATACTTTGTCCAAGCTCTCCCAACCAGTACTGTTTTGTCCACGATTGTCTTTAATTGCTTGTATACGTCCTGCTGGATCGTCCCAGTAGTTAAGACCAAAGTCTTTTGCTAGTCCAATACCAACAGCGTCTTTAATTAGTTGCTCAACACTTCCGTACTCATGCCGTTCTAGTTTGTCAGCACTTTCCAGGATAGCACCCTCAAGTGCTTTGTGTCTACAGAACTTTTCGTATTCATCCATAAACCATTTTTTATGGTCATCAGTAATCTTATCTCTGACATCGTCAAATTCAATTCTTACTTTGGCTTTAATTTGTTCATGTGTTGGCAAGTCGCCGTAACCATCAACATGTTCTTGTATAAAGTCCATAACAGGCTGATACTTACGCACAAAGTATTTGCTATTTGTAATCGCATTACAGCGTACAAACAAATCTTTGTCAGCAAGTAAAAACTCTAGATATAACTTTTGTAAATCTTCTGTGTACTCTTCACTCATTATTTGTTAACTTCTTCAATATATATTCCTCTCGAGTGTAGATCATTCGCCAGGCAGTGTCTTTAAGTGGCACTGCGCCATTCATATCCATAGTTATAGCGTATTCCCAGTAATTTGTCAACCAAATAAACTTACCACTGTGATCACTACGAGTTGGCCACCAAGCAAAATGCTTAGTCCAATAACGTTGTAAATCAGTGTACGCACTAATATGTTTCATTTTATCTACTCGTCTCCAAAAATCTTCATCTCTTATATTATAATCATCTACAATAGGATTTTGCAAGTAGTTGTATCTTCGTGGTATTTGTCTCGGCACTGTCTAATATACTCCTCACTGTAAATAATCTACCATACTTTACGGCGGCGTCAGCCACATCTTTACAGTCTTCCCAAGGGGGAAAACTTACATTCCATCCTCTACGGATTGCTGTTTTAACTAAGTCCATGCCTGCTTTATCTGCGTCTGGCACAACTATAACTTCTTTTTTTAGATCATCAATAATATCACACTGTACGTTACTTGGTGTATTACCGCTAGTAGCAATACCATTTACTAATAGTGCGTCCATTTGACCTTCTGTAACGATCGTATACTTATGTGTACGTTGTTTATCTATATTATAAACAAAGTGTTTGGGCATCTGATGATAGTATTTTGGTGTAGCTTTGTCAGGAGTTTTTCCTACCCAACGTGCAGTATACCCTACTGTTTTTCCTTTATAGTAAAACGGCAATATGATACGATTTCTGAAATGGCTTTCTGGTGTCCACTGCCAACCATCATAGAAGCTCATTCCACGCTCTTCAACATACTGTACTGCGTTTATAAAACTTTCCAATTGTCTTGGAGTTAGTGTATCAGTATCCCATTTATCAAACGTAGTTGCGTTAGTTGGCAATTCCATGGGTTGCCATGTAATTTTAGCTTTTTCTTTACGTTCAGTAGTTGAAATAAACTGTTGTGCTACTTGATCTTTTTCGTTCTCTTTAAGCAGTTCAAAATTAACTCGTTGTATTTGTGCTGGATCAGCGCCAAACGCTACCAGTAAATCAGATAACATTGTGTTAATACGTTTACCAGGACTCCAACCTGTTTTGTAATTACAGTTAAAACAGTTGTATTGAACTTTATCGTCCTGGAACATTATGCCGCCACGTCCACGAGTATCTCTACTGTGACCACGAGTATGGCACATTGGACAATTACCACTTGTCCATCCACTTGGAGACTGTTTCCAGCCACCAGGAATACTCTGGCGTACAAAATCTAAAACTATCATATATACAGTTTAACTTCTAAATAGCACTTTGTCAAGTGTTCCTTCGTTGCTAACATCAGCAACATAACGGAAACGTACCCACATAAACATACCGTCAAATGTAAACGGTTCTAGTCCTGTAGCACCAGCAAATGTCCAGTGATCTTCTGCGTCACCTGGATTAAGTTGAATACTAAACCAATCTCCAACTGCTTCTGTTGGGCTTTGTTCAAGTGATCCTTCAGCATAAAACTTACCACTAAAGTTAGTTACATATGCTACAACAGTATTTGTACCGTCACTATTCTGACTCTGTGCTGTACCAATAAAATTATTTGTTGTATCAGTATCACCGGTTAAACTATCATCATCTTGACTAGGTGTAATAGTGGTAGCTGTGTTAGCTTTTACTTCTAATACATAAGTTAAACGAGCGTTTTGGTCACTATACAGTCCAAATACCAGTGCTTCATTATCGGTATAAGTAATAGTAACATCATATAACGCAGGAGACAATTTACCTAGATCGGATTCAGTTAACCGCATTAATACACTACCAGTATCAGTACTAAGTGTAACAAGAGTTTTAGTTATAATAGCAGTCTTGGTTGTTCTATTAACAACAGATGCTTTAAAAGTTTTATTAGCTAAACTTACTGGTTTACGGCTGTTATCGATAACAAAGAATTCAAAATCATTAGTAACACCCTCATAAGCAATTAATGGCTTATGATTTTGTGAACCATAATATGTTGTACCTCTACGATTTGGTATAACAATTTCACTTCGTTGGTTATAACTATATGCTTTACTTTGATAATTCATGTTTCGGATCTCCACTACTATTTATAGTGATAAGTAATAATAACAATGACACATATACCAAACAAATATCAAAAACTGCTAGAAAACTTTCCGTTCTTAACTTTAGTTTCGTACGGCGGTAACGAGTACGTTGGAATAATGCAAAATCAGGACCATCAGATGGCCAGTATGTATTGTTTTGATAATATTAAAAATGACAAAGACAAAGAAGAATTTATTGAACTAGGCGAAGAATGGTGGTGGGGAACAAATAGAATGATCCCTATTAACATTATTTTTAAAAGTCAATGGAGCAAATATAGATCATCATTGGTTACATTTAGTCTTAAAGACTTTCAAGTAGTACATGGTCCAACTATTAGCCTCAGTAATATTTGTCAAAAACGTATTAAACGCCGTAATATTCAGTTAGTACGTAAAGTTAACTAGTACGTAAGATTGCATTTTTTTGAGGATCAACAGTTCTCAATCGTCTGGCTGTTTTCTTTTCAGCAGCATGTAATAATAATCCACGTCTAATTTCGTTACTGTGATTAGGCATTGTGCTGTGCATAACTTTTGGATGCCAGCATACAAAACTGCCTTTTGGTCCTTGGTGTTGTTTATAATTGTCCATAAAGAATAAGTCAAATACACTCTTATCAGCATACATATTTTGATAATAATCATAAATGTATTTGTGTGAGCCAGGAACATATCCTGTTGCTCCGTTATTTTCATCAAAGTCACACAGCATTACCATAAATTGTAATCCTAGTAAACCTTCAGTATACTTAAACTCTTTAAATCTATATGGTGTGTCAATATGAGGACGTATAAAATTCATACCAGGGTGTAGTACAATAAAGTCACACATATACCATTCCCAATTGCCAGCTCCAAATGCCGCATCTGCGCACTTACCTAATTCTGGTTTAATTATACTGTCAATAAAATGATTACCCTTTGGTTCATCAGTCCAGTAGTATGCCCAGTCAACTTCAGCAATCTCTTCTGGTGACATATCTTTAACAGTTTCCCAACCAAACCATTTCATATTTTTATCATGCCCACGCTCTGGCGGGTAATGTTCAGATGCCCAGTTATTTAATTCTTCAATACACTCTGGATCAAATCTACCTTCCCATAAGGTAAATCCTGTTTCGTTTATATCGTTTACAAATTTTGTTTCATCCATGTTAATACCCTAATTGTTCACATATCAAGTTAATATGTACTATGCACGCCATTGCGTATGAATGAGCGTGACTTTTCTTGAAGTAGTATTCGTTACCACTTGGCTTTTTCCAAACTTCTTTTGATATATTTTCCCAACTTTGATTTGCCAAATGTCTCTTGGCTGGGCGTATAATTGCCAGTGTGGCCGCCAATTGCGGTACCGAAGTAGGCTTCAATTGTTGTAACAGACTTACGTGGCCGCTCAGATGAAATACTTGATCGACAAAGTCCTTGTGTTCTAGTAGTTGCCATAATGGTTCTCTTTCCAATAGTTGGTTAAGATGATTGTCATCTTTTATATCTTTATATATGCTAACATTTAGTACATCTAATTTAAAAAAGCCCTTTTCATCTGCCATTTTATGATCCAGTGTACAATAGCCATTTAATGGATCTACTGGTACACGATGTGTATATACACCTGTATTATGCTTCTTGCTTTTTATCCTTGCTGGTACATGACGCACTAATTTTAATGCTAGTTTTCTATCAGCAAAGTCTAAATCAATATCTGGCATACTCTATCCCAACCAAAATAACTGTACCATAGCGATACTATTCATTATAACAAACCATACTGTTAGTACAATAGCAAAGCCTGCTCGTCTAATCCATGTGCTGATTACACCAAGTATACTGCCTACCAAATACATAGGAATAAAGATCTTAGTTGCTGGATCTAATACTGTGTATGTTAACACCGCACTAGCACCAATTAGCATTACAGCCTCTATTAGTTCACAGTAAAACGCAAACGGCGAAAACTTATAACTATCTTTAAAAAACTCTATTACACTATTGTACATTTTACGCATTACTATCTCCGTCTATAATTGTTTTAACCCACTGTACGTCTTGTGGTTGTTGTTGTGTTTTTCTACCCCAATGGCTAGCATCAATACTGTTTGCTACACGATTAAAGCATTCTTCGTTCATGTTATTCAGTGCTGTTTGCGCTCGTTTACTACAAATAATAATCCAGGGAGATATTTTACCACTCTCTGCCCAATCTGCTATAACATAACCGCCAGCACTTTCCCAGAACGTATCAAAGTAAGACGTCTTACTTGCGTGTTCTACAAATCTTTCCAATGCTCTATCAACTGTTTCTTTTTTTAGATGTTCTCTAATAAACAACATATACATTCTATCAGTTGCCCAGTCCTTGAGCTTTGCTTGTTTACGTACTAACCAACGTGTATATGCTTCAGCATCAATGACATTTGTATTAATACAATAACTACCAAACTTTACAAACGCACTAAAATACTGACTGTCAACAAACTGTGAATACTCTCTTGGTTTACTTTGCATACCCAAACGATAAAACAAATCAAATGCCACAAAGCCAGCTATAGTTTCAGGAAACTCTTTTTGTAACCATCTTCTTTTCTTTTCACAGATATGTGACATAAGTGTGCTTTCACGCTTAAAAACTTTGCCACAATACTCGCACTTCATTTTTTCAACAACTCTTTAATCTCTTTAGGCTTCATACCTTGTTGTTCCATCATATCACGAAACTCTTTTTTGTCACCTGTTACTGCTAAAATCATAAGTTCATCATCATTACATTCTGGATACTGTGTTACTAACCATTCAGCTAGTTTATTCTTTTTACCTTTTTTACCAGGAGGCATCCAATCATGTTTTTGTGTTTTACCTACACCCGCAATTTGTAAAGACTGTAGCTGTAGCTCTGGGTGTTTAGCTAGTAGATTAAAGTTAACATTTGAATAGTCATTAACTAGGATTAGATACTGTGCTACATTACTGCCTTGAACACTACTGGCCCAACGCTGTTGTATCCATAATTGTTTGTCGTACTTTGTACGTTCTTCATCATCAAGTGTTTTATACCAGTTACGATCTTTAGTATCGATTGCTCGCATTTCACTGGCAATACTAAGTTTATCTACCATATACCAAGTGTCCTTCCGTTACCAGCTATTATAGCACAACATGTTAAAATATGCAAGACAATCCAGAACGTTCTGAACCATAATGCTTTAATAACATCGTTATTCCGCAAAGGCAAAAACTCTGGCTTATCGTCGTCATTAAGCCCAGCTGGCATGCCAACTGTTCTACTCCATACTTTAAGCCATCGTCTTTGCCCACTCATTACATTGAGTTCTTACGTTCTTGAATTTCTGCTCTACGAGTCTTAGTTAGTTTGCCTAGTTCTCCTAGTGCCTTACGAGCTCTACCAGCAGCCGCTTTAGTGCTTTTGCCTTCCCAGATTTCATGCTCTTTAGTATATGCGTCATATGCTTCTACAATTTGTTCGTGTAATGTCATTTTATTCTCCTTTTGAAATTACCATAAATCATCAGTACTCAGTACATCAGGTATTTTATTTGTTTCTTTTACAAAGTAAACACACAGTGGTTTTTCTGTTTCTTCAAGTGGTACTGCTAGTATGTGTCCGTATTTTAATTTAGGAAAATACCATTTCATATCTTGATAAATGTTTACTATTTCTACTTCGTTAAACTCAGGCATAAATCCACTAATTGGATTAATCGAAAATGCTTTGAATCCACGATCATTTAAACTTGTAATAGGCAATACTTCTGGATCGCCTACCATTGGATCACATACAATTATATGCCAGTCTAGTGGTACACTAACTGTATGCTTTCCTATTTTTAACACTGCTGCAGGAGAACTAAAACTTTCCAAAAATACCAATGGTACAAATATGTAATCTGCGTTATCCTTGTCGCTGTAATCTAATACACAATAACGTATATCTTCTATTTCTTCTGGTACAAAGTCTAAGTCATAACTTTGATTCTCTACTGTTAATACTTTCATTTAAAATTGACTTTCTCTACCCTAAACGGATAATTTGCTTCTTTATAAAACTTCTTACGTGTAGTTAAATGGCGTTTACTAAACTTAGCACTGCTAGTAATATCCCAAATTTGTACACTGTCTTTGTCTTGTGCTTTACGTATTCCACGTCCAATACTTTGGATAACCCTCACAAAGGACTTGCCAGGCTCCAACAGAACCAAGTTAAAGATACGAGGAATGTTAATACCCACGGCAGCAACTCCATAGGTTGCGATGATAATTTTGTTATTTGCTTCACTAACTTCGTCATATTCGTCTTTCCTATCTTTTGATTTCATACTACCACTAATAAACACAGTATCCTCACCAAGTCTTTCAAGTAAACCTTCACCTGCTTTGATGCGGTCTACTAGTATTAGTGTGTTACCTGTTTCAGCCATATTTTTAATGACGTCTCCTAAGTAGTCTAAACGATTTTTGTCAGTTGTCAAGTAAGTTAATTCACTTTGATAGTTACCATAGCTAACTGTATCTTGTAACTGTAGTATGTTAACATCACACTGTGCTAGTACACCTTGCTCTTGTAAATCACTTGCGGCTAACTGATGTACAACTTCTCCTAAACTTACTTCCAAACTTAGTCGTTCGTAATCAGCTTTGGGTATTGTTCCTGTTAGCCCCCAACGTATTGGTACATTACGGAACGGACCTGTTAATAGTTTTTTAAGTACATCTGCTTTTGCTTGGTGTACTTCGTCTACCATAATACATACTGTACCTTCAGCAAACTCATCTAGACCCCAGTCTTGTTCTCCATCACGGAAACGTTTTTCCATAATGTTTAAACTTTGCCAGGTACAAATGGTGTGTGTTTTTCCAAAGTCTTTACGGTCACCAAAGTATACACCTACATCTAAACCTAAGTTAATATAGTCTGCTTCTGTTTGGTTAACCAAATCTTTGTTTGGTACAATAACAATACTGCGGCCATAAGGCTCAATTAAATTACTAAGCACGGCTGTCATTAGTGTTTTGCCTGCGCCTGTAGCAATCTCTTGAATACTTTGTGTGTTGGATATAAACTTGTTTATAATCTCAACTTGATAATCACGTAGTACAACAGGTTGTCCTGCGGCAGGATGTTTTTCTGGCCATACTCTATCACTAAAATGATCTTCAGTTATTTCTGAAAACTTTAGATCCCAAGTATTACGATTGTCTTCTATATCGAATTCATATCGTTGTTCTTGTAGAATTGGAATAATATGACTGAGCGCATTTACAAATGTATTACCACCCATAGTAAAGTAACCAACACAACCATCCCAACGTCCTAGTTTATAAGCAGGAACATGTCTGGCGTATGGTAACATAAACTTTAATTTCTGTTCACATTTACGACGAGTTTGTAAGTCGAGGCCTTCAACTTTACAGTTAACCTCGTCTTTAAGGATAATTTTACATTTCATATTTAATATACTACACTATCTATTGGGGGTTGTCAATAATACTTATAATAAAGAAGGCTCGGTAAGATGTCTTACCGAGCCCCAGTTTGTACAATAGCGTTGAGTGAGAGTGACGCAGACAGAGGAGGTCCACTATTGTACTGTCTATTAGGAATTGCGGCGCATACAAGTCATTTCTACGTACCGCTTCCATTTTTCACCGTTCATCTTCTTGAGATCGGCGATCTTTAATACCATACGCAAGCTCATTTCACGTAGCTTGTTACGGTTAGTGTGAATATAATCTAGTAAGTCTGATTGATCAGTTTCACTAAAGTTATATTCTGTTAGCATACCGTCAGTGACGATCTGCTTACAACGCAACCACTTTTCGTGCATTGTATCCAGTGTAAGGTCCAAGTAGTGACACCGTGACATAATAGCGTCTAGGTGATCCTTAATCTTACCACGTGTCTTTTCAAACTTGAGGTTAGTAATAAAGATAATTGAACCTTTAAACTCGAATTTGTCTGGAATGCCTTCGTTGTGAAGCACACGGCTTTCACTACGCCAGCTCAGGAACCGCTTTGGGCTACTGTCTAGTGCTGCTTTAAGCAAGTTAAGTGATGTCTCATCGTACAATACACTATCACAGTCATCTAGTACAAGCACACTGCCTTCGTTGGCATATTCAAATAGTAGCTTATACAAACCAATGGCACTTGCGGCACCTTTTTCCATTCCATATTTGCGTCCAGTACCTGTGGTACCTCCGCCCATTTTATTCATCATTTCCGCTTCGTTCATTACCTTCTCTACACCGTAGGATTTACCTACACCTGGAGGACCAGTAACAACCATACCACGGACAACACCATCACATGATGCGTATGTCATATCTTCTAACACTTGAAAACGTTCACGCAGGCGTTCAATTATCTCTGCGTCTGTTTCAGTTTTTTCTGGTGCTTCTACTTCACCATTTGTCATTAATGAAAAGCAAGTTGTTCCTTTTACATTAATACGGACATTACGATCTGGCATATCACTATGCTCTTTACCACATACTGTAATATAAGGTCCAGTTGCGCCGTCCTTGTATTCTTTAGTCATTTTAAAGACTTTATCAGTTACTGGCATATTGCGGTATGTTCCGTTATGTACTATTACTTGTTGCATCTGTTTCTCACTCCATTTGCTCTGTTTATACATTCATAATAACATCAGTTATTCAAGATGTCAAGTACTTTCTTCTACTCTTACGTAATTAATTACAGTTTCTTTACACTGACTAAACTTACTAACGTCATGTTGTTTAACTTTACCAGTAAGTATAACATTACGACCTTCAAGCAAACCTGCGATATCAGGCTCTTTACTAAAGAAGAACTTCACGATGTTTTCATCTTTATCAATACAAGTTACTAAGTGAATACCATATTTGGCAATAAACTTTACATCACGAACATATACACCAAAACGTAGACGCTCACCACGTTTACCAATAAACTCACTTTTATCACGTAAGTTGTCGAACCAATCATCTAGGTCATCACGTTTTTTACTAATACGCAAACTGTTGGGTAAACTAGCAATAACACTGATTCCAAAACTATTAGTTTCGTCATTACCAATAGACTTTATAACACCATCTTCAAAACTATTAAGTGTACCCATGAGCTTCTTTGCTACCAGTGTACCCTTAAAGTATTCACGGATTTCAGCGGCACGTTCTTTTTGTGTGTCAGTAATTACTGGCATATCTACAGTGCCATTCATATAATGGAATATCGCAGTTTTATTGTCTTTGGTTTCTTCACTACGATCACTATCGTAAAAGCCAAAACCGCTTTTAATAAAACCTTGCTGATCATCAACATATACAGCCAAGGACAATGCCTGTTCTACATTATAAACTGTTTCTGGCTTTTTCATACTGATAACTTTCCACCAAATTTACGAATACGTTCGTTAGCTTCTTCTTGCTTCCACTCAGCAACTTTATCCCAAGCACGACAGCTAGCCCAATTGCCACTGTTTGACATTTTTGCGATCATACGGTGAGCTTCTTTCATTGTCAATCCAGACTGGTAAAAGTAATCTTTTTTCTCACCAAAATTTCTTGCTTCAATTGCCCACATTGTTTATGCTCCTATGCTTAGTGGCGTTAACATTGATGCTGTAACTTTCCACTGTGTTGACGAATTGTTATCAAGTACAACAACTGTCTTTTGATTAACTTTTGTAACACGCCCTGTTACTGTAGCATTACGGCGTCCTGTAAATGATACAATGTCACCTACCATAAACGAACGTGATGCTTGACGAGCAAGGTATGTTTGACGCAGTTTAACTGCTGCAATGATCTGATTTAGTTCATCACGGTCACTGTTTTGAATTGCTTGAATTGCTGTGTTTAACATTACCATTTTGTATTCCTCGCTTTTGTTTAACTTATACCAATGTTCTAGCAGTTCTAGATCAGGAAGTCAACAAAAAACAGAACAAAGGTTTCCAGTGTTTTCAATAGGTTATAAAATAGTTTAAATTAATTTAAGAAACTTTTCCGTATTCTTGAATAGTTTCTCTAGTTAGTATGCCATTTATCCAATTACTTGCGGCATCTTTGACATAACTAATATGTTTGTTTGGATATTCAATACCACCTACCCATTTGTCATTCTCATAAAATACTACACTAAACACTTCGTCTTGTAGCATAATTACGCTAAGTTTTTCTTGTTTAGTATATGAGTCGATAATTTTCATTGTTATTCCTCTGTTAGTGTTATTAAACATATATACGGCAAATTAGATAAGGATTCGTATGCTTCGCCTGGACTAGTAATCAAATCTCCAATAACAAGCCATTGGTGTGCCATAATATTAATAATTGACTGTTCGTTATACCCTTTATCTTTAAGACTATCTAAGTTACGTTGGGCATACTCTGCTTTAGGAATATGTAATTGATTAATATCAGTAAGTTTTGGGTTTGCTCCACGTTTACGACTATGTGTTTGAAGTTCATAGTCATTTGTAAACATAATAGGTAAATCCATAATAGGGTTAAAATTTGGAATTGAATCCAGTTCAGGTTCTACAACTTTACCATCTTGTATATTACCAGCTTCTTGTAATACAGTTGACATTTCGTTGAAATTTAGTATTTGGTTTACGCTTGTTCCAATTGCGCCCCATGGCAATTCAGAAAATAAACCACAATCTTGTGATAAATCAATACTCATATCCAACTCATCTTTTGAGTCTGATGGTATAAGTGGCACTGTTTCCATAAATCTACGCATCTGTAAATAACTAGGATCCATATCAAATTCAGTGTGCATATGACACATCATTTTTAAATGCGGCTTACGAATAGCTTTTTCCCACGCATTGATTATTTTTACTACATATGGATTATCCATATTAAGTCGCCAGCTTATTTTTTCTTTTACTGAAGTTGGATCAAGTAATTTTAGGTTATACAATGATCCTAGTTGTTCAGTTTTATGTGGGCTTTCTACCCCCCATTTTTCATTAAACTTGTCTGTTAAGCCGATGGTTAAAATTAGTGATTTATCTGACATTTTTACCCTTGTTAACTGTTTTAAAGAAGCCTTCATGGCTTTGGAATGATGATATTAGTTCTTCCCACATCTGCGGACTTAACGCAATTGACTGTGGCATTGGCTTATCATCTTCGAATTGTCTGATATATACTATATCATCAAAACTATTAATAATAAGGTCAGAGTAATTACCGTGATCGTCCATAACTGTGATCGTAATCTCGTCATGATCCATTTCTACGCTATACATCTGACCTTACACTCCTGTCCACTGTGTTCTTATTTAAGGGATTCAGGTTCATTAACTAAAATGAGTGTTTAGCATTTCAATACGATCAGTTGCCGCAGCCATTTTATCAAGTTCTTCTTGAATAGCTTCTACAATGTCGCTGTGTTCGCCAATACCAACACTCTGATGCATATACACCATGATGTTTGTTTTAGCACGTTCTAGCTCACCTTCGGCATGCATACGTGCGGCTTTTACTAATTGTTCTTTCATTTTATTATCCTTTTTAATCTTTTGGCTGGAACGATAGGACTCGAACCTATAATCACTTGTACCAAAAACAAGGGCATTACCATTATGCTACGTTCCATTAGTTGGCAGTCCCTAGGGGAATTGAACCCCTCTTTCCAGGTTGAAAACCTGGCGTCCTAACCGATAGACGAAGGGACCATTTGGTGCGGATGGAGAGACTCGAACTCTCACGCCGTGAAGCACAGGTACCTAAAACCTGCGTGTCTACCATTCCACCACATCCGCTAACTGGTGCTCCCACACGGACTCGAACCGCGGACCTATTGATTACAAATCAATTGCTCTACCAGCTGAGCTATAGGAGCGTTATCTTTTTACTCTACAAATTGGACAGAAGTCATTACTGTCTAATTCAAATTTACATTCTGGACATTTATTAACCATGTACTTATTTATTATGGCAGACAGGGTGGGATTCGAACCCACGGAACGCTTGCACGTTCTCCGGATTAGTAATCCGGCGCTTTCGGCCACTCAGCCACCTGTCCATTTAATAAACTATATGTAATTTATATACGATCTTATACAACTTGTCAATCAAAATCTTTACTTAATTGTAATTTATTTAATGATGGTAAAAAAATGTTATCCACCATCCATTTTTCTGACTTCCACCCCGCATGACCACTTCCGTCTATAGATGGTGTCCAAGCATTCATATCTTCTAAAATGCCTTGAATATTTCTTGAATGCATATGTGTTTTTATATTAGTTTCTATTTTATTCTCAAAATTATCAACCATAAAACTATCATCATTAAACTTAAAACTATGTAATTGTATTCCTTTTTGTTTAATATAATCGCAAAGCATTCTAAACTTGTACAAGTGATTTATATATGAAAATTGATCTATATTTTCAAGCAAAGTTTGATGAAACTTCCTGAGTGATCTGTTTTCTACTCTACCTGCTGTAAGAGTTAGTCTATGTCCAATTTCTTCATTATAATAATGTTCATCTTCAGTATGTACATGACTTATGTTATATATGTCTCCTAGATTCTTTTCTACATATGGATAGTTTTCGTTCGTCAATGTAAATCTAGTAATACTAGGAAACTCTAAAATTATTGTGTCAGGCTTATAATATTCTATCGCTACATACGTTCTAGGTATGATCCAATCTATGCCAAATCCACTAACACCTAAATTAACAACATGAGTATCTGTTAGTTTAGTTTGTAAATATCCAGGCCAAGTCTTAAAGAACAAATCACTGGATTTATATCGATTCATATTATGTTTTATATCAAGAAAGTTCCATCCGCTTTCAACATGACTTGTGCCGATTGTTAATAGGGTTTTCATGTTCGTGTTAACATTTCCAAAATAATACTAAGCTCAAAAATAGATTTGTCTAGTATCAAGTGTGCTGTTTCGTCGTCGTTTTTATTTCTTTCTTCACGTAAAAATTCAAGACGTACACGAACGTAATCTTCTACACTATGTGGTTTTCCTCTTCGCATACGTTTTCCTTTTGGTGCCCTCTCCCGGACTCGAACCGGGACGCTATTACTAGCGAGAGATTTTAAGTCTCTTGTGTCTACCATTCCACCAAGAGGGCACTCTATTCTAATTAGTGTGTATGCGTGGGAGGTTCTCAACGCTTTCGCTCCGCCTATCCACGCTAACGACAAACACTTGCCGGAATACTTTCATCGAGCCTTTTGTTGTGATTGCGACATCACTTCTCATCATATGGGACTTGCTAACCCATACTAGCTGAGGAGCAACCTCAACACGTCTTTTGGTACTCCCCACAGGACTCGAACCTGTAACCAAAACGTTATGAGCGTTCTGCTCTAACCAATTGAGCTAGAGGAGTACTATTCTGGCGGTCCCTATAGGATTCGAACCTATGACCTGCCGCTTAGAAGGCGGCTGCTCTATCCAACTGAGCTAAGGAACCTTAATTCTATTGTTTTTAGTTTTAACATGATAGCATTGACTGAGTCTGGTGTCAAGCCTGGAATAACATCATCATTATCGTTTATACCAGGTAGTTGTACAAACATATCGTCGTCAAAAACTGCCGCTTCATACTTTGCTTTTCCAGGTAATAGTACTACACTGAGCTGGTACTTTCCAAACTGTTGTTTAGCTTGGAAATGCCCAGGCCCAACTTCATTAAACTTTAATGTGTTGAACAGTTTCATAATTTATACCTCTAATGTGTATGGTTTATTCCACTTACCAACATTAACATCAGTATAGTGTGAACGACTAAAGTAATCAGTCATTGCGTCATCATTGTTAAAATAATTTAGGCCTTTCATAGCATCTACTAGCTCTACTAGAAAGTCACTTGCGGCACCGTATGTTTCAGGATAGTAAGGGTTTATTTGAATGTATCCATCATTCTCATAGTACGGTGTTCCACGGCGTTCTGCGATCTCCATGTTCTTTTTATTAGCTTCACCAATAAAGTCAATTGGACCACTTTTAATGTTTACACAAATTGTTGAATGATTGTTAACACTAATGCTAGCTTTCATTTTATATTTTTTAAGCACTGCTTTGATGCCTGGTGCTAATTCTTTTTTCGTTTCTTGTGATACATACGCCATTTGCTAACTCCTGTTTGCTTAACTTACTCTTATACTATAGCACCAAGACGTCTTGGTGTCAAGCCCTAATTTCACTTTTTTTGTATTTTTTTAACATTTTTTCTTGCTCAGCATATGCTTCAATTTCCCAAGGACGTTCAAAATAAGGAATATCGCTGGGTTCAAACATAGGAAATTCGCCACGTACATCTTGTTTAATATGTACAAACTCGTGAAAGATAGCAGTAATAAGGTCTTCAGCTTTCAGACCTTTGCGAACACGAATCTCATATTCACGATCATCATCGCCTTCTAAACAGTCTGCTTCTGCGGCTAATCCAGGCGCAATCTCAACATCAACTGCCAGTTTACGGTGTCGTGGTAACCAGTAATCTTTAGCAAACCATAATGCTTCTGTTACTAGCTTACGCTCTTTTTTAGTACCGCCAATTACACTATACATCATTTAAACAATACCTTTACTACGTTTCCATCAGGATCAAGCATTACATGTGATCTCTTGACATGTGTTTGTCCGCTAGTTCTAGTTATCCACCACTCTTCAGCTTCTTCACGAGTGTCAACCCATAATTCATTTTGCTCAAGACCGTCATCAGGCCTTAGTGGATTTGCTTCGCTAAATGTTGTTTTTAATTTCCACATCGTTCTCTCCAACTTACTCTTATACTATAAAGTAAAGCGTCTTGGTTGTCAAGCCCTAAAGTGAAATATCTTCTAATCCTGCTGATCTTAATTTTACAATATTATTAATCTGGAAACCTTTAGTATCCAGTGCTTTGATAAGTCCCATATACTTGTTACGGATCAACGCAAACTCATTACAAATGTGTTGCTGATCAATAACATCAGGCTCACCTTCAGCATACTTGTCAGCATCACGGCTACTTAGAGCACGATTATAATGCTCTAGAAACTTTTTATATTTTTGTGTTTTTATTTTACGAAGTTCAATATTCAGATATTCTAGTATTGCTTCTATCTCCTGCAACTGATTAAAACGATATTCAATTATACCAGGCATGTCTCGTGAATGTCTTTCAACACTGCCTTTAAGGCCACACTCTTTACGTGCTTCGTCTAATTCTTTTTCGTAATAATCAATTGCAGGGATAATGTTACTGATATCTTTTCGTATATCGTTAAACCAGCTCATTTACCATTCTTCATCATCTTCGTTAAACTCATCCAAATCTACATATTCAGTATATTTGTCTCGGATAACTTTGTCAATAGTTCCGTCAAAACCAACTAGTTCATCAGATACTTCTTCAATATCAATTGAATCTTCAAGGGTCATTAAGAACTTTTGGCAAGCGTCATACTTGTCCTTTGCTGTAATGTATGGCTTTACTGCCATCCAAAGATTCACGAACTGTTCAATTTCGTCTTCACTTAGTTTCATATGATTCAGTTTCCTCAGATAATGTGTTCTCGTTATTTAGTTCATCAGCATCAATATCTTCAGTTACGTCATCTACTTTTTCGTCATCCCATTCAGACATAACTAAGTCAAGGGCGCCATCTTTATTAGCATTCCAAGGCTTACGGAACATTTTAATTACTTCGCCAGTTACGTGACTAGTATATTCCAAACTGTTACCGCTTTTCTTGAGTACATCTTTTGCTTCTAAAAACTCTACAAGTCCACTGTATGGCGACATTCCTGTCTCATATGGAATCTCCACTTGTACACTTTCAAAAGGTTTAGCATAACGTGTTTTCATTACCTTACATGCCGCTCTAATACCATGTACTTGTGATGTTTTGTTGCCGTCTGCGTCTACTTTTAGTTTAAGTTTACGCATTGCTACTACAATACTACTTGCGTAGATAAAGCCTTGCCCGCCACTAATCTTATCATCTGGATCAAACATATCCTGCGATGCGTATGTGTGGTTAGTTGCCATTAGTCCTACATTGTATTCGCCTAACATATTAACAGTATTACGAACCAGTGATGTTAGTGCTTTAGGCTTACGGCCCAAGTCACCTTTCATATCACCTGCTTCAAACTGTTTAACATCAGTTGGTGTCAACATCATACCTAATGAGTCAATCACAAACAATACTTTAGGACGTTCGTCCTTTTCCTTGTCTGCCCATTCTTTTTTGTAGTCTGTCATGAAGTCACTCATAACTTTGGCTACATCGTCAATCATTGCTAAGTTAAGTTTTAACAATTTGTCTGGACTTGTGTCTACATCTAGTGCGTGTAACCAAGTCTCATCTAGTGCGTTTTCAGTATCAATTAGCACAACAAAAATATTTTGGTCTTGTGCTTGCTTAACAATATTACCAGCCGCAATGTATGACTTACCTGCGCCTGATTCACCAGCTAGTACTGATACTTTACCTAGTGGAATACCTTTGTTAAAGTCTCCACTGATTAGTTTGTTTAGTGTGTAATTACCTGTTGAAATCCATGTATCTGGATCATTAAACCCGACAGATAAACCGGGTACCGCTTTAGTAATACTCTTGCGGAATTTACTTACATCAAATGGTCGTGCCATATGTATCTCCTCGAAAGAAAGTGTTGGGCGACATATTTGCCGCCCTTAACTATATGTTATGGATTTATGCTCTTGAACGGATCGCCGCTAAGATATCTTGCGCACTTGGCTTTTCACCTTCAGCCGCTACTGGAGCAGGTGTTGGTGTAGGTGCCTCTTCTGCTACTGGAGCAGGTGTTGGTGTTGGCGCAGGTGCCGTTGCCACTGGTTGTGGTGTTGGCGTTGGCGTTGCTACCGGAGCAGGTGTTGCTACTGGCGCACTGCCATTATTTGGCGCACTGTTTGATGTATCAATCTGCACACCGCTTGGTCGATAAAAATTACCCCAACGTTCTGGGTCATACATTTTACCATCAACACTTGCTTCAAACATTTCAGCAATTATTGCTAATTCTGCTTCGCTTGGTTGTTTAGGAAGATAATCATTTAGATTATACAATCCGTGTGTTTCAATTGCTGCACGTTCGTTACTATCTAAACTACGCTCTCTACGAGCCCAACCACTGGTTGAGTAATCTGCGTATTGACCTTTTGTTGTTTTAGTAAGACGGAAGTCTGTACCAGCTTCAAGGTCTGTAGGTAGTTCTTCAAAGTCACTGCTCATTAGAGCACCTTTGATAATATTGAAGATACTTGGATTAATTACAAATCTACGGATTGGATTCTCTGGAGATTCCTCATCAAGTGAGTTCTCAGTTACAAAGCCTTGGAATACGTATGAACGTTTCTTCCAATACTTGCGACCCATATCTTCAAGACTTGGGTCTTTAAACCACTGTCGTACTTCTGATAGTACTGGACAGCTTCCAACTGGTCCCCACATTTCATTACATGGAACATTTACAACACAACGACGACTGTCTGGTTGTCCTTCAATTCCTTGAAACTCCATGCGAATCATTTGACGCTCACGCCAAAAGAAAGTATTACTCGTATCTCCATCTGGAAGGAAACGAATTACACTTGTTGAATTTTCTGGGATATTCCAAAACGGGTAAATTGCGTTATCGCCACCGCCGCCTTGTTTGCCTGGACCGCTGTTGTCCTGTGCTTGTAATTTTGCTTTAATTTCTGCCAATGATGCCATAGTTATTCTCCTAATATGTTTGCCTATGTGTGTTGCTCTAAGAGCAACTTTTGCCTAAGTTTGCCTAAGTGACAATGTACTTATTATCACTAATATATAATACCTGCGTTAGTTTGTCAACTAAAAAGTTTGTTAATATCATAAGATTCGAATACTTTATTAATATCCGCTTCCCATTGATCACTTTCCGCATGTACTGGTGTCTCATTGTGTGTTGGCTGTAGTTTAGGCATCAGCGAAGCAAGTGCTTTTGCTGATTTACCCAGTATAGCATCGTCGTTGATGCTGTCAACCAATTTACTTGCTTCTGCAAGACAATTTGACATTGTGCTTTCGCTCTCGTCAAGAACGTTAGCAATATACTCCATCACTGCGCCTAGTTGCGCTCGTGCTGAAGAATTCTCAAATGTGTGGTTCATTGGATTTTCTGGATCACCGACAATGTCAGTTCCTTCTTTAACCCAAACTGTTTTACCACTATTCTCAACAACACTTACAAGGTTGTTGATTGTTTCTGCTACTTTTGTATTGTGTTCACGTACTGCTTGCATCTCTCTTACAAGTGACTGAACATAAGGTAGTGCGCCTTCTACATTTTCATCAAAGTGATGTACTGTAAATGCTGTTTTGATATCATCTAGTCCTTCTTCGTCCAGTTGCTCATCACTGGCCGTAAATGCTTCTATCATTGATGTATAAGTTCTTGCGCCCTTCATACGATTTAGTGTTTCACGTATACTGTTAATACGTCCAATAACTGCTTCTACAATATCTGCTGTATCTTCGTTAACAAGTCCATTCTTTTCACTATAACGTCTAAACTCTTTAAGTTTCTTTAGTTCTGAACATTGTTCTGCGATATGTTTACCAAAGTCATCATGAGGATTGCCACCAGCTTGTACGTGACGTAACATAGCTCTGCCGCCTGCTAAGTTGTTACTTGGAAACTTGTAACGTTCGCCTTCGCTGTTTTCAATGTAGATGGCTTGAATGTTTCTACTACGTGATCCACGTTGTTCTTCATTCACTGCTTTGTTATGTTTAATAACAAGTCTAGCACTTTCTAATTTTTGGTAGCTGCTTTTGCTACTTCCGTATGCGGCTCCGATGCCTTCATTTACTGTATCTTGATTCATATCTTTTACCTTTTGAGCTTGGTAGTCGAAATCTTTTGGTTCAATTGACTTAGTATAATTTTTTAGTGTGTATTCAATAATGCTACGATTGGCTAAACTTTTAATTTGTCCCAGTGTTTCTTTTATTGATTGATGATCTACATTTGATCCTAAACTTACTTTTATATTACGAGTATTTTCAGTTTCATCTAAACTAATCATAGTTCCATTATCTATTATATAAAATCGTCTAGCCACTGAAGGATCTACTGTATCAGCACCTTCATCAGTATACAATTTTAAATCATGACCGTTGCCTTTGAGTATTTTAAACATCTTTTCTGCAACTAATTCTGAACTCAACATATCTCTTTAACTTTCTATATAATGTATTTATACCAAAAACGTAAATGGCATAGGGGCAAGATCTTCATCTTCACCAAAACTATCTTTAAGCTCGTTATATGTAGTTTCATCATACTGTGCTATTTGTTGAGCAATACGTACTACTAATAACACTGCCATTACTAAATCATCAGTTTCGCCTTCTTTTGCGGCATAACTAGCACCACGAGCAATGAATGTTTTTGTTTCACGTAATAGTGTACTACTGGCAATTTCCATTTTATCAACTTCAATCCAGTTTTTAAATTTACTACAAGCGGCAAGTTTACTTTTATTTGTAGTTGTAAACCCTTTTCTATAACCTCTACTTGACCCAGACTTACGTGGTTCACTAATAAATGTACCAGCTATATTCTCTTCGCCCATTTCATTAATTACTACTAGTGCGGCTTCTCCAAGTGTATTATTCTCTACACTCCAGTATATTTCACTATCTGGTGCTCCTGTTTGTATATCATCTAACATTCCACGTAGTATTTTAATTTGCTGTTGTATTGGTGTTTTGTTGTGCATCCATTCAGCAACTTGTCTCATGCCTGGTAATTCATAAACTTGTATTGCAGCGTTATCTCCTCCTGTACCTAAACTAGGATCAAGTCCTGCTATATAAGTTTTTCCATTTTGTATTGGACGATACCAACGCACCTGTCCTGTTTTTTTATAAACATCTTTATGTTCCAATAGCGTTAGTTTTAAGCTATCAATCAATGTTTCATCAAAAGCAATAAATTCATTTAAGTGTTCACGACGGAAACGTTCTTCACCAATCTTGCCTTGTTCTTCGTCTGCCCATTCTTGGTCTCTATCTGGATGGAATGTCCAGTCAGCACTGTATGCTTTAAATCCATTCTCACCTACTGAACGTTCATTACCATAAGAATCAGTAGTTTTTAGTGCTGAACGCCAAATTTGAGCAAATTGGTCATCGTCTTGGTTTGGTGTACTTGTAATAATACATTTACCACCTGTACTAAGTGTTGGTGACAATGCTGTCCAAAATTCACGGGCAATAGTAGGTCGCACAAACGCAAACTCGTCTAAGTATGCTAGTGAGATAGACAAACCACGTCCAGTATTTTCAGTTGTTGCTTGTGCTACAATACGGCTACCATTGTCAAATTCTAAACTACCTTTGTTATATGCTGTAACACCTGCTCGTATAAAGTTTGGTAGTAATTCGTAAGCAAATCGTATACGTTGCATAATCTCTTGTGCGCCACTGTATTTGTGTGCCGCAATAAGGATAGTTTGGTCAGGCATAAACATCGCATACCATAGTAAGTATGCCGCCGCCGCTGTTGACTTGCCCATTTGTCTACTAATAAGCGCAATACTATATTTGTTATCGTGGTAACTATCTAACAGTCCACGCTGATAATCAAAGAGATCAAACTTTAAACGTCCTTTAGTAGGATGCTGAATCCAACAATACTCTGTAATAAAGTGTTGTGGATCAATAGTACACTTGGCAAGCTCTTGTAATTGCTCACCTGTATATGATTCTCTTTGATATGGGGTTTTAGTTAGTTTTGTATCTACTGACATACTATTACTTATGTTGAGTTAAAAAAGGGGAGACAACAATTTATATTGTTAGTCCCCCCAATGTAAACCTTAAGCCTGTAATTAAGGGTTGTATATTATATACCCGCTAGTTTGCGCAAGTAATCTAATTCTTCGTGTGCGTGTGTATGCTCATCATTACTGCATTCACATCCTGGTACAGGATCGTCCATAGTGCATCCACAATCTTCACATGTTTCAGTTGTTGCTTCATCCATGCCTTGTGTCATTCTAGACAGTGCGACTTTAATTGTATCGGCATCTAATGATGTTAGTAGCTCGTGCATTACTTTTTCATAACCATGCTTTTCGATCATGTCGTATACTGGTTGTGTATAATATCCGCCTGCTTCGTTAGTTTTAGCTCTTTCTTCAGCAGCACATTCATCACATGTGTCAATTTCACCATCAGTTTCGTCTTTCATGTATTCACAATCTGCGCAACCGTCAGTAGCTTCGCCTAATTCATCTCTGCCCCATATGAACTTACCATCTGCGCCAGGTTTCATACGTTTAATAATCTCTGCATTTTTACCTAATCCATCATTTTTACGTGCATCTGCTTTTGCTTGATAAAATGGATTGTCTGCGTGTGTATATGAATCATCGCCTGATACTTTACGTACTGCATCTTGTGGCATTGTAGCATTACTCTTGCCTACTTTAATAGCGTTTGCTGTGCTTGCTACCGCATTGTAACGATCTTGATAGTTTTCAACATATACTTCCACCATGTCATCGCCATTGTTAAGACCGCCTTTTTTAACTTTTACGTTTTCTTTGCCGTATTCTTTCATAGCTTCTGCTGGCGACATTGATGTTTGTTTCCAACGCTTTTCGCCTTCTTTTAAATATTCAGTAAATGTTTTCATTATTCTAGTCCTGCTAATTTTTTCATATATTCGATAGCTTCACCAAATCCACTATCACGACCAATACGGCTTTCTAAGTCACGTGCTACTTGATCTCTAACATCTGTATCAGACGCTTCTCCAAAATCATCGTTATCATCTGACAAGTTCATTAAGTCTGACATAGCGGCATCAATAGCACGCTCTGGACTACCAAATTCGCCTGCTTCGTGTCTTTTAACAATATCGTCTACAAGTTCAGCAACTTCGGCATTACCTTCGTCACTAAACATTCCATATTCACGGTTACTATCATATTCGCCACGTGATGGGTTATAGTCTGGTGCGTCTGCTTCGTCAACTATCGACTCTTCAATACCCATGTTATATAATAGTTCATCTACAAAATCTTCAGGCATTGATTCAGCATTGTTAAATGTTTTACCTGCTTCGATTGCCAACTGTTCTAGTTCGCCGTATAAGTAATTACCTATAGCATCACCTTTGCCAACTAAATCCATTACCATTTCCGCTGGATCATCTGCATTAGAAATCATAGCATGAATATTGCCCATTCCGCCTTCGTTTATTGACTCTTCCATAGTTGCTTCTGTGTGTGCTTCACGCATTGCTCCCATTAGTTCTTCAAAAGCAGACCTTACACCGCCTAAATCACAATCATCGCCACAAGCTGCTTCTAGCTTGCCGCCATCACGGAATACACTACTAAGTTCTTTTAGTTTATCCATTGCTCCATTAAATGTATTGTCTATTTTTGAATGTGCCATATTAAATTCCTGCGTTTCTTCTAAGTACTGCTAGCTCACTATCGACACTATCAGATAGTTTGTGTGCTGTATCTTTTTTCATTGTAGTTTTATGTGTTTTGCCGCCAAACTCGAAACTGTCTTTGCCAGCTCTTGATGCTGCAGCAGCCGCTTGATTAAAAGCATTCTCGTCAATATCGTCTTCTTCAACTTTTGCTTCGTCTACTTTATCATCGTCGTCTTTTTCCCATGGTGCTTTTTTAAGAGATACTTTTTTTCTTTTCTCGCCACGCTCTGGTTCGTCTGCTTTATCAAAAGCACGTCTTATTGCTTTTTCATCTTCAGCACTGCCTTCTTTAAATGACGCATATGCTTCGCTTACACTTTCTACAGTGTGGTCTGGATATACAGTCTCGTCTACGCTAACATGATCGCCTTTTGCTTTCAAGTAACGGCGTAAACTTGTATCTACATCACTACCCATTGATTGCATTGGGTCATCCATTATTTCTTCTTCTGGTCTTGTTGTAGCTTGCTCAAAGCCTGCGCCTTCTGCTTCTTCAACTTCTGCTGTTGTTTCAATTCTGTTAAGAAGTTCTGGGTTTACAATTCCTGCTAATTTTACTAAGTCTCTTAAATCCATTTTTTTATACCTTATATTCTTTATGTAGTTCTGATTTAGGTAAGTTCTTAACAAAATTAGAAACAAATTCATTTCCAAAATTGTCTTTATGTTCTACTTTTTCAGCTTCGCTATAATCAGCATCTGCTAATACACTTTTGCTTTCGTCATCAGTAGTGTTCTCTAAATCTTCTTCTTCGTCGATAAACTCACCTTCATTGTATATTCTAATTGCTCCAATGTGTATGCCTGTTGAAGCCGCAACTTCTTCTTGCATTACATTTGGAGTACATGGTAAGTGGGTTACGATTTCCAAAGTAGACACCGCACTCGGGCCAATGTCACCAAACCCAGCTGGGCTTCTTTGAATAATACTAGTCTTAGGTGCGCTTACGCTTTCTACATTGTATCTTGCTAAGTGCTTCTCTAATTTATCTAGTTGATCATCTGACATTTCAGCCACAGTACGTAGTCTGAAGTTATATGTTTTCTCAGATTCTGCCAAATATTGCTTTAAACTTTTCATAATATTATCCTATCTTATAGTTATTTATCACCGTTCTTAGATTCTGCCACTTTTGCCATAATGTCGTTAATAAGGCTAGAACGGTCAAATTCTTCAGCAGCTCCTTCTATAGGACCGCCATCAACGGGGGTGTCATTGAGCTTGGCAATCTGCATTTCAACTTTCTTTTCTTCTAAATCAAGTTTACGTTTACGCATTTGCATCTCAATCATCTTTAATTTTTTATCCATCTTTGCTGTCTTAGCTGTAATGGCATTTGTCATCATTTTACTTGCGCTATCAAACACTGGAGCAGCATGTCTGTCTTCTACGTTTTGTCCGAGATCCATAAGATCCTTAAACGCATCCATTGCCTGTTGAGCATATTCATCCATGTCTTTATCAAGTGACTCTAAATCACGCACTGCTGGTAATGCTTGGTCAATTTTATCAGCAGTATCTAATGCTTGTTGCATTGATTCTAAATCAAATCCAGTTTCATCTGCTGTAGTATGTTCTGGTGTTTCTGGACTGGCCATGTTAAAAACTTCTTCAATTTTTTTACTCATTTTTTTCTCTTCTTTGTTTTCTTAGGATTATTAAAAAGTTCATTCTCAGTTAGTACTCTAAATCCTACACCTTGTTTTGAAGCAAACAACTTTGCGGCTTGCCACTTGGCTTCGTTTACTACTGCGGCGGCTTTTTGTGCTGGGCTTCTGGCATTGCCAAGTATTTGTCCAGCAGGTTTAATTTCTATAAACTCAGCATGTCTTTTTTTGTTTACATCTTCATATACTATAAAAAAGTCTGGAACATACATTGTCTGTTTATTTTTAACTGGATGAAAATATGGTATTCTATGTGATTCACTTGCCCATGCTACTACACTTGGATGTGTATCACAAAATCTCATAAATTTTAATTCCCATCCACTGCGATATCTCGGTGAATGTTTACCAATATACCTCGATAGATTTCTAGGTGTGAATATTCCTTGTTGAAACTTAGATGCCATTATATACGTATTTATGTTTAATTAAAAGTTTTCAAAAGCAACGTGTTCTGGTTGAAATTGTGCTGTAAAAGTAACTGGTGTGCTGTCTGAATAGTCTAGTCTGTCATGAGTAACATTTGACATCATACAGTTAGACATAATAATTCTTCGTCCACGACCATCACCAGCAGATGCTGGAGTATTTGGTGGACCAGCAAAAACTGATTCACGTGTATCAGTAGTAACTATAATAATTCTATTAAAGAAAAATCTACCTAAAGAATTTACTGCGTTAAGTCCACTTGGTGTATTAATTACACCAGTAGTAGCATTTGATGCAAACGGTGACTTGAGCTCACTTAATCCTTGTGAGTAATAATATGAAGCATAAGAAGTAAGTAAATTTTGGAAGTGACCATCAACAGTATCATAAAATGTTATTGATGCTGGTGAAATATCCTGTCTAGTTGTTACAAATCTTTGATGATTATATTGATTTAATTTTGTTACATTATATTGATAGTCAGGTAGTTCAACTCCTGATACTTTATCAAATACAAATGATTTTCCGTAGCTTTCATCAGATAGTGTAGCAGCATCGTCAATTTCCATAAACACAGAAAAATTAAATTTCTGTCTTGGCTTCTTGAACATTACGATGTCGTCGACTCCGTAAATCGATGCTGCTGCATTAAGTGGACCAGTGCTAGAGGTTATTCCCATTAGTTATTAGCCTGTTGCGTTAACTAATGTGTTATCTACTGTACCGCCTGTAAGTGTTGCGTTGCCAGCAGCGTCAAAAATCTCTGCGTTGTCGTATTGAATTTGTACTGTAACTTGTACTTGATCACTAGCACTGTATGCCATATCGCCATACTGAATGTTTGTGATGTAGCAACCACTGAGTTCAAACTTGTCTAGTACACCTGGTGTTGGATTTGCACCATCAAGTGTTTCTATTGAAGTTGTAAATTTATAACCTGCGCCTGCTCTTACTGAACTTTGGTTAGCATGGTCAACTTGTCTGTTAAGTTGGTTGTTTAATTCTCTTATTGTAACGCCATCAATGTCGTCACGTAATACAATACTTACAGGTTCCCATGTATGTTTACCTGCCAAATAAATTCTACTGTTGTATGCGTCTACTGGAATTTGTTCGTGTGTTAATCCAGGTCTACTTGTACTAATAACGTTTCTTGTTGGTGTAGCACTAAAGCCGTCACCTTCAAAAGTAACTCTAAAACGGTACTGTAGTTTTGGCATAATAGTAGTAGTGTTTCCTGAATTGTCTGGAACACCTAGTGTTGTTAATACTGCCATGTTAGTCTCCTCTATACTAGCTAATACTATTTATAAGAAATCAGTGAAAAAAAATGGACGCACTTGGCGCCCATTAAGTTTGTAGTTATTTTAGTCTTTTTATACGTTAGATAGTGTACCACTATTAACAATACGGATTGGAATGTAAATAAATTCTACTGATTTAGTTGGCTCAATTGCCACGTCAATGTATAATTCGTTACGGTCAATACGTCCTGGTGTGTTATTACTTGTATCACATACAACAGCAAAGTCTGTTACACCTCTGCGGCTTAGTATGTCTGCTAAGAAACGTTCAAATACTTGTTTTGCTCTGGCACGTGTCTGTGTATCGTTTTGCTCGAACAAGAATGGTCTAGCAATCTCGTCAAAACGTTCACGTAAGTAAGCAACTAAACGTGCTACATTGACACGGTCAAGTGCTGTTGTTGTACTTGCTAATGTTTTCTGTCCAAATATAACTGTACCTTGTCCAATAAATGTTGTAATTGGATTTAGCTTGGCAGTATACATTTCATCACGCTGTCCTTGTGTAAGACTAATTGCTTTAAATTCGTTTTCAGAAGTAAGATATCCAACTGCACTTGCATTTTGTACAACACCTCTTGTAGTTCCTGCTGGAGCAAACCATGGGAAACTAATGTTGTCATTATATGCAAATGTGTAAAGTGCCATATGACTTGGAGGCACAACTACTGTTTTGCCATTAACTGGCTCTGTTGAATTACCTGCTGGATAATATGCAGCACTGTATGTATTATTTGTTACTAATCCATCTTCGCCGTTTTCAGTAGCAACTGCACTATTTTTAACCCAACTAATTGCATCAGTTGCAGTTTTGCGCATTGGAGTATCAATAATAATAAATCCTGTTTCTCCACGATCACTGTTTAGTGTTACTAACTCGTCTGTTAGTTCTGGATAGTTAGGTGCAGCTAATAAACTATATGCAAATTGTTCATCACGTAAATCTGTTCCTGCTACTACTGATTGCATGCCGCTTGCTATAACTTTGCGTTGTGCATGTCTACCAAAAGCGCCACTACCGTCTGAATGGTTAGCCGCTGCATTTCTCCATGCTGTGCCGTTCCAACTACGTACTGTATTTCTACTTTGCGCCATATTGACTACAATTAATCCATCTGGATAAATTACTGCGTTTGGTGCGCCAGCAATAGCTGCTCCGCCGCCTTTGGTGTCATCAATATCAGCAAACAATACACCGTTAGCACTTGTTTGGTCACTATTTGAATGTTTGACCCAACTTGCGCCATTGTGTTGATAAATCTTTGGATAATCACGATCATTAGCACCGCTTGCTAATGTAGTATCAACCCAAATATCACCATCTGCTAAAGCATTGCCTGATCCATCTGTTGTTGGTGCTGTTGTGCCATATTGTACATCAGATGCTGCATCCCATGCGGCACCATTACTAACAAATAAGTCTAGTGCGTCAATTGTATTATCAAACCAATATTGACCAGTTGATGCTGTTGCTGTTGGTGCTGCAATTTGTGCTAGTAATGATGTAGTAATAGCAGTAGGTGCACCCAATGCACTTACAATAGTAATATCAATTTGATCAGCGCCTTTTCCTAACAGTACTCCGCCTGCTGTCGCACTTGATGTTAATGCTGTAGCACTTGATCCATCTTGTGGTACATATGTAGTAATATCTGCATTATCTGAACCATCACTTACACCAACTACTGTTTGTGGAGTAAATGCATCTTCAATAAATTTACTAATTACAATGCTTACGCCGTTGCCTGGGCTAGTTGTGTTAACCCAAACATCACCATTTGATGGTGCTGCTGGTACATTATAATGTTCTTTAAGTGTTGCGCCTGCTGTTACCCATGCCGCTCCACTTTCTTTATAATATTCAATACTGTTGCTTGTTGTTGAAATCACTACATGATAACCGCCAGTCACAACTGCCGCTGACGGTGCTGTTCCTGCCGCACCAGCAATTACTTCTACTGTTGGTACTTTGTTTTCCCATAGTCCGCTTGTACTGTTGTATACATTAATACCATACTTACTAGCATCTGTATCTAGCCAATATGTATTAGCTGTTGAGTAAGTACTTGTTGGTTGAATTGTTGTTGAATCTAATTCTGCTAAGTCACAGTTTGCTCGTACAATATATGCACGTGAACCTTGAACCATATAACTAT
>JAAHTG010000323.1_pt1 | contig 39358 bp, 69 predicted proteins | sample 6116081 | NCBI WGS metagenome assembly JAAHTG01 (sample SAMN13939989, study PRJNA603662) | sponge metagenome | isolation source: marine sponge | host: Mycale hentscheli | place: New Zealand | collected 2005 | reverse complement strand
TGAAGTAGATACACAAGATGTTTCTGTAGTTAGTTTTAGTGAAGAAGCTATTCAGCAATTGAATGCTTCATCAATTCAAAGTGATGGTGACTACATCGACATAGGCGCTGAAGATATTCCAGATGGTCAAGATGCTGATAGAAGAGAGGAGATAACGAAAGTATCTGTAGTTAGTTTTGGTGAAGATGCTTTAAAAAAGTTAAATCCAGAAACAGATGGTGGTGAACCTGTCCCTGACCCTAAATCTAAATCTGAAACAAACTTCTTATCTGAGATAATCAAAACAGCTATACCTTTATTGGTTTTGGGTGCAACTTTTATCACATCAATTAAAAAAATGTTCGAAGGTGGTCCGTTACAAGGTGTCGCTAATGTATTCTCTAAAGGTGCTGTAGTAGGGATGGTAAAGATAGCTGGTAAAATATTTAGTAAATCTTTTATGAAAAAGATACCTATTATTGGATCTCTTATATCATTAGGTAGTGCGTTTAAGCGCTTAAAAGATGGTGATATTTATGGTGGTTTATTAGATGTAGGTGCAGCAGCTGCTTATATGTTACCAGGGCTTGGTACACCGTTAGGTATAGCTCTTGACGTTTTAAACGCTAGTTCTGATATAGGTGCTGCAAAACAAGGTATATCCAAATCTGAATGGGTTGGTAATGCTGTGGTTGGTACTATAACATTCCTGTGGGAAAAGGTTCAAAGTATAATGGATTCAGCTATATCTTGGATGGTTGATAGCCTGTATTCTAGTTTACCCGACTCTGTTGTTAATACGGTATTATCAACACTTGGTTTAGAAAAGTATTCTAAAGGTAGTTTAAATAATAAGGTTTCTAGTTTAGAGGGTGAGTTAGCTGAAGTACCTACTGACGCAACTGGTCCTGAAGGTCATGCAAATAAAGAAAAGGCTGCTAACATTCAAAGACGTATAGATAAACTTAAAAGAAAAGAGGGTGAAAGACAGTTGAAATCTTTAGAGTCTGGTGATATTTCAAGAGATGAATTTTTACGTAATCAAATTGAAACGATGCTCAACGAAAGTGACCCAAAGCAACGAGTAAAAATAAGAACAAGATTACAAGATGACGCTGGTTTTGATAGAACAGAGGTAAATGATATGTACCGAGAATTATCTGAATCTTTAAAACAAAACACTGAGCAGATTAAACAAAATAAAGAACAACAATCTACCGTAATGGCTAACACTAACAACGTATCTAATTCAACTAATGTATTTCAACATACATCTAAAAAAATACAAGATGATAGATCACAATTTAGGGTAGCTATGTCCCCAATGTACGCATAATTATGTCATTATTTGAATTTAAATCTGAGAATCAAATTGATCAATATGGAGCTGATTCTATAAAATTAGTTAAAAGTCAACATGTTAATGTTGTAACTGATTATGCTTGGACAGTTCAGCCAAAAACTTCTAGGGTTGATGTGCCGTATTTGTTCATGATTGAACGTAAAATTACTAATGATGTTGTATTACAACAAATATTATATAATTTAACTTCAGCTGTTGAACTCGGTCAACAAACGGTTACTGAATTCTATAAGAAATTAGAAGATTCTATTGAAACTGAAAGTACTAAAAATAAAGATGGTGATGAAAAAAAAGAGAATAAACCTAAAAGTGAACCTAAACTAGTTGAATCGTCGAACGACTTTAAACAAGGTTTTAATACCTTAAACGATAAAGAAAATCCTTATGCTGGATTATATTCTTTAGAAGATACGGGTTGGAGTTATGTTTTACCGTATTTTAGTCCTAGCAACCATAGTATTACTGGTAATTGGGGTACCCCATCTGAGGGTGGAGATATGTTTAGTAGTATTGGTTCTACAATCTCTTCAAGTCTTGCTACAACAGCTGCAACTGTTAATAAAGTTGTATCAGCTTTAGGTGCTGGGGTAGGTTCATCTGAAAGTGTGAGAGTTGGTACATATATTGAGAGCGCTAAACAATATAATTTTGAAGCACAAGGGCCATCTTATTCTTTAAATTTTAATTTATATAATACTGGTAAAATACAAGATGTTATTGATAATTGGGAACTATGTTTCGCATTTATGTATAATTTATTACCTAATAGAAAAACAAAAACTATTTTTGATCCTCCACCATTATACGAAATTCATATACCAGGTGTTAGACGTAGCCCAGTTTCATTTATTAAAGGTATGCAGGTTGATTTCTTAGGTTCAACTAGATTAATGGATTTAGATGTTGCTGGTCAATCAGGACTCCGTACAATAGTACCTGATGCTTATTCTATATCAATTGATATAGAAGATGTTTTACCAGAAAGTAAGAATTTTATGCAATCTATGGTTGATGATACTAAAAGAGTTCGTGTTACTACTTCTACTGAAGGTAGAAGTGTTAGTGAAAGTTTTCAACAAGCTCAATCCGAATATAACAATATAACTAGGATATCATTATAATATTATGGATGGTGAATATAGAAATAATATATCTAATTTATCAAAATTAGGTGAATATAAATATGAAAAACTATTTCGTGTTTATAATATAGATAATTATAATGTTTATAATATTATAAATACTATAAAATTTGATAAAGATATGGATAATGAATATTATTATGATTGGGAAGTTAACATGCCCCTACCGTGGACAACAATATCATATATGCATTATGAAGATATCAACTTATGGTGGTTAATTTGTATACTCAATAATATACAAAATCCTATAAGATTTGCAGAAACTGGGACTATATTGAAGATATTTAAACCAGAGTATGTTCGTAAAATAATTGATCAAATTGACCAACAGAGCATAGACTGATGATAAATAATTTAGATAGTGTCTGTAAAATTAATGATATTGAGTATCATTACAATGTTTTATTATCAAATGATAATAAAAAATATGTTCAATTGACTCAAGATTGTGTTAAATTATTGGTTATAGAAGATAGTACGTTTAATCCATTTATTGATGGATATATAATTATTGATAACGATAATCATTCATTACAGCGTGTATATTCTGGTGATGATGGTGAAGAAAACGAATCATATTTTGATTTTAATTTATCTGAACGGGATTATATCTATATAAGTATAGTACCTAAATTTACAAAAAAACAAAATAAGAACGACATTAATCAGGAAGTGTGGAATTTAAATTATATGTTTACGATATATGATATCGAAGACTATGATACTGGTACCGTTAAAGGAAACGCTAAAAAACTTTATTTAATGGACGCTCAAAAATTTGAGTTAATTGATAAAACTAGTAAATTTTCAACAGCTAATATAAGAAGAGATGATCAACCACCACAATATCTCAGGGATGATTCTGATAGAACTGAATTTACTGGTAATATAATAAAAAATATAATCCAAGAGGTTAACCCAAAGGCTGTTTTTGGTGATAATTGGGATCAAGGTTCGAATAAAGTATTCTATACTTCACCAGCTAATAGAAATTATAATGGTGATTTAAATTATATTTATAGTATACATCAAAGTGAGGTTGATGATGATTTCTGTATATTATCAAAACAAAGGTATTCTGAAAAATGGTTTTTGCAGAGTTTTCAGAATATTGTAGAAAAAGCGTTAGACCAATCTGATAAAACAAAAGCTGGTGTTGATCTTATGGAAGCATTCACTATTGCTGATACTGCGAATAATACTATTATACCCCTTAAAAGTAAAGTTCCAACTAATTATGGTACAAATTACAATACATCTTTTGGTGACTTATCAAAGATAGAAAAATTTGAATTAATTGAAATGTCAAAAATGGATAAAAGTGACTTTATTAAAAGTAAGGTTGCTCACACTTATGACTTCGATGGTGGTAAATTTGAAATAAATCATTTTGATATATCTGACATAAAAGACTTTTATGATCAAAAATATTTAAATAAGTTAAATTCTCAAAATAGCTTAATGGGTGTCGGTTATAATCAACTTCATAATAAAAATATCGAACATATTTATGCTAGTAAATATCAATCAGATAATAGTTATGAATTTTTAACTAGAAATATGGTTCTGAAGTCACAGTATACACTAAACGTTGGTATAGAGTTTGAATCTATCGGTATGACAAATAGGCAGTCTGGTAAATTCTTCTCAATCCGTAAAGATTATAAATATTATGATAATGAATATGAAGGTAAACTTCAGGGTGTTTGGTATTGTACCAATGTTACCCACATATTTACTGGAACAGGTTATACTAACAATATATCAGGTATTAAATTAAATCTTAGTTAAACCTCGATAGTATCCTCGTTTTGATCGTCATCGTTGGAATCTTTAAATAATTCCTTAAACATCTCATCCCTATTCATGATTACAGATTTTTGAGCATCAATAATTTTTTCCATTGATTCGCCTTGATGTTTTAATTTCTGTATATCTAATTTAACGGTATTTTCTTTTTCTTTGATCAATCTATCATTTAAAAGTTTCAATAAATCCGTATTACTTTTAACTAAAGTAGATAAAGCCGCAGCTCTTTCTGGATCATCACCAACATCCATCGCAAAGTTTTTGATAACTTGATGTATTATATCATTGCTTTTTTGAGTGCTCTCATTAATATAACGCTCCAAATCACCTTGTTTAGATAAGTCTTGGGGTTGTTTTATATGTATCTGAGTAGGTTGAGGATCACATGGTGGGTTTGTTTGTAAATCCCTAGCCAGTTCGTCTAAAATATTTTCTTCTGATTCATCCATTTTAAATATTTATGTTAAAAAGCTTGCTTTTCAATGTTTTTATGCTATATTGAGAAGTCTATGGATGAAATGACAATATTATATAAACTAGAAGATGGTGGGAAAGTTCCTGTCAAATTAAATGATGAAACTGATGCTGGTTTTGATGTTTATGCAATCTCAGAACCAGAGATTGTTGGTAAACGTATATTGAGAGCTGTTGATGGTGATGATATCAGTGAACATAATCTTTACTCAAGTATCGATTATATCCAATATCGTACTGGTCTTTATATTGAACCTAGTGATAAAAATAAAGTGATTCGTCTTGATTTGAGACCTCGATCAAGTATCTCAAAATATTGGTTATCACTATGTAATACACCAGCGACAATTGATCACACATATGGTGGGGAAATCTTAGTTAGATTTAGACCAGTTTGGCAACCATGTACTATGGGTATTATCGAATGTGAAGAAAAACAAAATATCCAATTTGCACATTCTTTAGATAAGGATAAAATTTATAAGAATGGTGATCGAATTTGTCAAATTCTACCTGAATATGTTAAGACAATTAAGTGGGTCGAGGTCGATGAAATTTCTAATGATCGTTCAGGTTTCGGTTCAACTGGTAAATAATGAATAATTTAAAAAAGGTCTGGTGCGAAAAATATCGCCCCAAAAATATCGATGAAATGGTCTTAAATGAAGATATCAAAGACCATTTTAAAAATGTTGATAATTTAAATCAAAATATTTTATTAGTTGGTAATAGTGGTATAGGTAAATCTACCTTAGCTAAAATTATCGTTAATGATATTCTGAAGTGTGAATATCTATATATTAATGCTTCAGATGAAAATGGTATCGATACTATTCGTAATAAAGTTTGTAATTTTATTACGTCTATGAGTTTAGATGGGTTACCTAAAGTTGTTATTCTTGATGAGATGGATGGGCAAAGTGTGCAAGCACAACAGGCTTTACGTAATCTTATGGAAGAGTATTATGAAACAGGTTTCTTTATCTTAACAGCTAACTTTAATCATAAGATCATTGAACCGTTGCGTAGTAGGTGTGCATCATTTCATCTATCTTACGATTATAAAGATTATATAAAACATATAGCAAGTATCTTGAAAAATGAGGGTGTAAGCGTTGATTCAAATACGCTTACATATATCCGTGATTTTTATCCAGATTTTAGAAAATGTTTAAACGACTTACAGAAACAAAAAGATAGTGTAGAACCAATTAATTTTAAACTAAATAAATTTGTTGATAGTTTGATTACCTCAATCACATCTAAACGAATTCATCCTCTACGTAAATATATTATTGAAAGTGAAAGTGAATTTGGTGGTGATTATATCAATTTAGTTAGAAGTCTTTATTATAAAGTTTGTGAAATGGATATTAATGAGGGTGTAAAAGCTCAAACTCTAATTCACCTCAACTCAGCTTTAAATGAATCTAAAGCTGATATGGAACTTAATTTTTTTACAGAACTTATTAATATTAAATTGATATGGTCAACTAAAGTTAAGTAAAAAAAAACCACACTCTTTACAGAGTGTGGTTTTTTAATATTTTAATTAGTTTCTTTTTGTCACAGTATTTCCAAAAAATAACCCGATGATACTTATCATGATATTAGTTTGAAGTGGTGTTATTACAATATTCCTAGTAGCATCACCAACACTTATCCATTTTGTGACAGGTGTTTCACTAACCCATGGTAACAATGATCTAGAATTTTCAATATATCCAAAAGTTACGCTAGCATCCATAAGTACTGGTAAAATGATTGGTAAAACGATTATTGAGATTACACATAATAACGCTATTAAACGTCTTGTTAAATGAAATCCAGTTGAAGCTCTATACTTACCAGAATCATTTGATGATGATTCCCAACCAAATGTTTTACCCCAAATGAAAATTTTACGTTTAGATGCTTTAACTCTATTTTGTTCGGTTATTGGTATACCTTCATACTCTCTAGCCCCGATTGTTTCTTTATTTTGTTCTTTAATTGTATTTAAATAAAATTCACGCTCAGATTTTTGATCATCTTGTTTATTTTTCCATATAGTCATAAGACTTGAAAAAACATTGCTGAATATAAAGTTTAGTATTTCTAAAGTTCCCATTATTTGACTCCCTTTCTGATTGAATATATTCTTGTTAAATTACCTTCCACTTTTATAACTGTTTTAGATTTCGTCCCTATTGGTGATATTAATATTGTTTCAGTTTTAGGGGTTGTTGGTGCATATGAGCAGCCAACTATAAATGCTAGTGGTAATAAAAATAAAAGTTTCATTTTAAATATTTATAAAATTTTATAAATATTTAAAATAAAGTTACTTTAACTTACTAATAAAAATGATAAACAACAATCCAGTAGATGATATTATGAGCGTATATGGGCAGAAATGTAGAGGTGTTCATGTACCTAACCCTGAGCAAGAATTTCAACAGAAATGTAAGCAAGAGGGTAATGATGTTTTAAATAAATACTTTTCTAAGGGTAATCAACAGTCGGTTGTTGAACAAATAAAACCTGATGTTCAAATGAATCATCAGGTTATTAGTGAAGCTCAACAAAGAACTAACTTATTGAGCGAAGCTTCCGCTAATTTAGCTAAAGTGTTGCCGTTATTTGAAGATATCCGAGATAAAGAATATATTAAAGAGATACGTGAAGCAATCGAAGAGATGATGGTATAACTTAATTAAGTATACAACTCATTTTGTATCGATGATAGATATGTGCAAGATAGTTTTTTAATCATTTTACTAGAAGTTATATTTTTAGGGTTTAGTGAGACGATTGATAAATTATTATCTGATCTATTTCCTTCTCCTATATTTTTATAAATAACTGTATCGTATTTTTCAGCTATTTCGGAAAAATAATCACTCCCATGATTATAACCATCATCTTCCTCTAACATTGGCCAAATCTTACCTAACTTTAGGGTTATTTCATACAAATAATACCTATAATGTGATCCCTCATCATTAATCATATAATCAGCTCTAATTAGAGCTTGTTGTTTAGTTCCAAAATGTGAACCAGAATTATATGTAGTCTTGTTCAATTTTGCTGATGATCGATATACTTTAATTTTATCTAAAGTTATCAAGGTTTCGAAATCTGTTTTACATGTTAATTCTTGCATAAAATGTACTATAATAAATTATATAAATATAGTCAATGATTTTTTGTTTAATTATATTCTTGACAATGTGTGTGGGTGCCATATTATGATCCTCATAACAAACTTTAATAGGTTATTAAATTTCAAAAAAAAATTGATGGTATATTATTATTATGGTGTTGTGAGTTTTCTCAATTTCTCACACTTGGGGTTATGTGGAGGAATTGGTATACTCGGTTGACTTAAAATCAATTGCCTGTAAAGGATTGGGGGTTCGAGTCCCCCCATAACTACCATAATAAATTTTTTGTTGACTATACTATAGTGTAGAAATTCAAATTAATATAGTACATAGAAAGAAATATGACAAATTACGGTGAGGCATTAAATATTGGTTTTAAATATGAAGAGAAACTAAATGCGAATTTATATTTTTCAGGAAATAAAGTTCATCTAGAGGGTGAATATTTTACCCTCCATTTCGATTCTGAATTTAGAAAACTTTCTATCGACACTCACTCTAAAGTTGGTATTAATCAACCAGCATTTTTGATTGAATTTTATGGTTTTTCGACAATGTATTACGAATTAACACCATTACTATATAAATAATTGTTTGACAACACTTTTTCTAAAAAAGTGTTTGACAAAACTTCAAAATGATGTATAGTGCATCATATAGTTCTTTACAGTTTATATCTTGGTAGTTAAATAGTGTTAGCCACTAGAAATTTTATTTTATAAACTTTTTCTAAAAAAGTGTTTGACAAAACTTCAAAATGATGTATAGTGCATCATATAGTTCTTTACAGTTTACGCCTTGGTAGTTAAAGGGATATAACCGCTGATTTCTAATCTGCTATTCTGAGTTCGAGTCTCAGCCGAGGTACCATTTTAACATTTCCGTGAGGGTACCGCAAGGTAATGGTCTTTCTCTCTTTCACCATAAAGTAAAGAGAGTGTATTTTTAAGAGAGTTGGCAGAGTGGTCGAATGCGGTAGTCTTGAAAACTATTGAGCTGAAAGGTTCCGAGGGTTCGAATCCCTCACTCTCTGAATTTCCAATATGGAAATAGTTATTTGACAATTTAATATGGTAATTTTAAGGACGCATAGCTTAATGGTTAAAGCAGCGGATTCATAATCCGTTGAGTCTGGGTTCGAATCCCAGTGGGTCCACCATTTAGGGGCAGAGTTAAGGGCTGGGAGATCTCGGTCGGCTCTGAAAAGGATAGAAGTCTTCGTTCCTCTTTTAATTTTATATAGTATGTTTATTTATATCCCAGTGGTTATAAATAAATTGTAAGGTAAGATATGCAAGTGGTTAAAGCACGCAGACTGTAAATCTGTTCTCTTTGAGTTCGCTGGTTCGAATCCAGCTCTTACCACTTTTTCAATTTATATAAATAAACTTACAATGCGAAGTAGCTCAGCGGCAGAGCAGGTGACTGTTAATCACTTTGTCGCAGGTTCGATCCCTGCCTTCGCAGCCATTTTAGCACCCTTAGCTCAGCTGGTGGAGCAGCTGATTTGTAATCAGCAGGTCGTCGGTTCGATTCCGTCAGGGTGCTCCATTCAAGGTCCGTTAGCTCAATTGGTTAGAGCGTCTGCCTGTCACGCAGAAGGTTGTGGGTTCAAGTCCCATACGGATCGCCATTTAATTCGAATAAAGAATAGTTTTTATATAAGCGATGCTGAAAGCAGAAGCATTGCGTGGGTTAGTGTCCAAGGAAGACGGGATATCGACTTGGTTAATTCTACCGCATTTTCGTGACCGTAATTGCAAAAACGCGGAGCGGGTAGAAGCATAGTGATCGATTGGTAATCGTAAGCTTAGTTCCACAAAGACCATAGCAGGGGTAGCGACCTGCCTTATATAAATAAACTTACACTACCCGCTACGCCTCTGATATAAGCGCACCAAGCGGAATTCCCAATCATGTGCGGGAATTCGTAAATGTTCGAGACATTTAGTCAGTTCTCGAAAGTGGTATCTTGACTGAGATTGTAATACCAGTGTCGTAAACAGCTGGTTGATAATGAGGATAAGGACTGTTAGATAACGGTCGTCTCCCTCAAACTTTATAAATAAATCTACAATGCGAAGTAGCTCAGCGGTAGAGCAGGTGACTGTTAATCACTTTGTCGCAGGTTCGATCCCTGCCTTCGCAGCCATTTTAGCACCCTTAGCTCAGCTGGTAGAGCAGCTGATTTGTAATCAGCAGGTCGTCGGTTCGATCCCGTCAGGGTGCTCCATTTTCGGGGTTGATATAGATTCGACAGTACATCAAGTATTGGACGAGGGTGCAAATCCCTCCTTCTCCACCAAATTACTTCTTCAACAATGTTGATGATGTCAATATACCATTTCAGGAACTGTGATATAATATAGAGGAAGAGATTGACATTAACAATTACACTAGACTAGAAGATATGAAAAAACTAAGCGAAACACTGAAAGAACTAGGGATCAAATTTACTTTCCCTATCAAGATTAACGATGCCAATGGCAACGAGACTTACTACGAGAACAGCGATGGCAACTGGTGGAGGTTTGAGTATGATGCAAAGGGCAACGAGACTTACTGCGAGATCAGCGATGGATACTGGTGCAAACGCGAGTATGGCTCCAATGGCAACGAGACGTACTTCGAGAACAGCAATGGATACTGGTGCAAACGTGAGCGCGATGCAAATGGCGACGAGACTTACTACGAGAACAGCGATGGCGCCAAGATCGGCACACCTCGTTCAGCCAAGACTTGTGAAGGCAAAATCGTCGAAGTCGAAGGCGTTAAATACTAACTCAAAGCACTATGAAAAAACTAAGCGAAACACTGAAGGAACTAGGGATCGAATTCAGCTTTCCTATCAAGATTAACGACGTCAATGGCAACAAGACTTACTTCGAGTATAGCAATGGCATCTGGTGGAAGCGCGAGTATGATTCTCGTGGCAACGAGACTCTCTACGAGAACAGCGTTGGCCGATGGTGGAAGCTTGAGTATGATTCTAGTGGCAACGAGACTTACTTCGAGAACAGCGATGGCGACAAGGACGGCACACCGAAATCAGCCAAGACTTGTGAAGGTTAAGTCGTCTGACGACGACGGCATCAAATACGAACTCAAAGCACTATGAAACACACTATGAAAAAACTAAGCGAAACACTGAAAGAACTAGGGATTGAATTTACTTTCCCTATCAAGATTAACGACGTCAATGGCGGTGAGACTTACTCGGAGAACAGCAATGGATACTGGTGGAAGTATGAGTATGGTGCAAACGGTAAGCCTACTTACTACGAGGACAGCAAAGGTCGCTGGTGGAAGTATGAGTATGGTGCAAACGGTAAGTCTACTTACTACGAGACCAGTAATGGCTTCTGGTGGAAACGTGAATATGGTGCAAACGGTAAGCCTACTTACTACGAGACCAGCAATGGCTTCTGGTGGAAACGTGAATACGATGCCAAAAGTAACGAGACTTACTACGAGACTTACAATGGCTACTGGTGGAAATGTGAGTATGATTCCAATGGCAAAAAGACTTACTACGAGACCAGCGATGGCAACTGGTGCAAACGTGAGTATGATGCCAAAGGCAGAGAGACTTACTTCGAGAACAGCGATGGCTACTGGGTCAAGTATGAGTATGACGCCAATGGCAACGAGACTTACTTCGAGAACAGCGAAGGCGACAAGGACGGCACACCGAAATCAGCCAAAACTTGCGAAGGCAAAGTCGTCGAAGTCGAAGGCGTTAAATACGAACTCAAAGAACTATGAGAAAACTGAGCGAAACACTGAAAGAGTTAGGAATTGCCTTCATTTTCCCTATTGAAATTAAAGATGCCAATGACAACGAGACTTACCGCGAGGACAGCGATGGTTAATGTCGGGAGTCTGAGTCTGAGTCTGATGCTAACGGAGACTCAACTTACTACGAGAACAGCAATGGCATGAAGGTAGACACACCGAGATCAGAAGAACCATCGAGAGATGAAATTATCGCAGCAGTAAACGAATTTGCGACATGGATGCTCACCTTTGAAGAGGTGACAATTAGCTACTACCTAAAGGGAATAGATGGTCACGCTGACAGAGCCGTAGAGACCCTAGACGCGTTACTACTCCAAAAGAATAAGTAATATGACCAAGAGTGATCTAATAAAAGCACTAGCCGATTTCGACGATTATGTGTGTGTCATAATTCGTGACGGTTCGAATGCGTGGGCAAATGCTGAATCAATCGAGGCTGATGGATCTAATATTGCCATCACGATGGGAGACCATCTAGAGAATCGAGAGCGCGAAGAAGACTGAGGTAGGATAGATGACTATCCGTATGAAGTTTTCGACCCAAACTGATAAAATTATGAAAAACCACAAAAACACAGATTCTGGAAGCGGGGTATCAATTGCAGCCGTGGCAAGTTGCGTTTATTCGTCTATAAATCAGAATATGACAAGATATTAAAACGAGCTGAGAGGACATGGGAAAATATGGACTCTCTTATTTCTTATCTCAAAAAAAATAGTATTACTAAAAATTTATAGTTGACTATTTTACCATATAGTGTATATTGTTGGTATTATGAATATTGAAGATATAGTTGATTATTTAACAGACGGTGCGATTCTTTTAGAAGGTCTAGATGACTGTATTTTAGGTCACAGTGACACTGGGCTTTTAATTTATTCATACCATAAGCTAATAGATTTCTTTTGTGCTGATGGTATGACCCAAGAAGAAGCTTGTGAGTGGATCGATTATAATATTCTTGGGTTACTTGGTAATGGTGATGGGTTCATCATGTGCTATTAATTTTTAACTTTAATTATAAAAATAACATGAAAAATATTACAACTATATTCGCATTTGTCACATTAGTTTCAACTAGTTACTCGATAACAGGTGATCCTGAGCGTGACCGTGTAATTACATATGGTGGCGTTGGTGCTGGCGCTGGTGCTATTATCGGTAATCAGATGAGTGGTGATAGATCAGAGAAACGATCATTTGGCGCTGGGGTTGGTGCAATTACTGGTGCGGTTTTAGGTAATATTAGAAATTTAAAGAATCGAGAAGTCGAACGACAAAGAAACAAAATAGAATATGATCTTGAGGTTCGTAGAATTGAATCTGATCGTCGAAGAAATAACGCACTCGGTAAAACTGTTACCGATTCTCAAATATTACGTGAACAACACGAAGTAGATGTTTTGGAGAATGAATTGGCTAGATTAGAGAAAGAGAGAGCCGAGGCTGAACGTCGAGCTAAACGTATATGTGATTTAAATCATCGTAAAAAGATTTTAGAAGAAGAAATCCGTCGAATTAATTACAATTAAACTATAAATTATGAAAAATAAATACAAATTAGTCACAGCTACTTGGTGTGCGCCATGTAAAGTACTTAAGACTCAATTAGATGAAGAAGGTATTGAGGTTGAGTTTGTTGATGCTATTGATAATTCTGAATATGTTCAGAAAATGGGTGTTAGATCTGTCCCAACATTAGTTGTTGATGATGAAGAATTAATTTCCTCCGACATTCTTGAGTATCTTAAAAATAATTAATATGGATAACCCAGTACATAAAGTATTTTACGCAAACCAAAATGACTGCACACCTGTTTTAAACTATGATGGGATGGAAATCCATATTGTAGATTCTGATACAGTTGAGATTCATTTTACAGATTATGCAGATTTTCATATCGACATTGATCGTGAAAATCTATGTCGTATTCTGACATACATGAATACGATTAAATGTAAAGATTTATAATTAATATGGACGTTAAAGTATTATTATCAGAATATAAAACAGTTGATATACCTGATAAACAAATTATCGATTTTACTTGTAAAATTATTCGAAAAAAATACGATCTCCCAAAAAATATAATTATTCGTGGAGAAAAAATATTTAAAGTTGTAAATAATGTAACATCACATACTTGGACTTCTGATGAGTTTTATCGTAATAAAAATAATGTAGATGATATGGTTATTGACACCTTAAACTTCTTAGATAAAATTTAGTTATTTATATAAATAATTAAAATGGCGATCGAATTTGACACACTAATTAAAGCTGGACAGGCTACATTTGAATTAAATGTATTAGATCCAACTATACATGGCGTTGAAGCTGATATATCAACAATTGGTACAGCAACTAATAATAAGCAATGGGTTAAGATTGGTGAAGAACCTACCGACTGGAGATGTTTTTTAACATCTGAGACAAATAATACATTTTTAGGTGAATTTCAAATCCCTGATGTGTCTGATACTATACCTAAACTTAATGTTTTGGGTGTCAATAGTCAAGGTCAACTTACAATTGGTGATGGTTCTACCGTTGGTGGAGTAGTTATATCAACTGGTAGTGGTGGTGGATCTTATAATACGTATACTAAATCTGAAATCGACAATTATTTAGACGATAGAGTTGATCAAGGTGAAGTTGATGAAACGCTTTCCAACTTAGTTGATTCGGTTATAATCCCTCATACATCTAATCAAAATAACCCACATAATGTCACAGCATGTCAACTCGGTCTAACAATTGGTCATAATGTTCAAAGACATTCAGATGTGTTGGAAAACACTACTGCTAGTTTTACATCTGAACTAGAGGGTGAGATTAAATCAAGCGCTGATGTTGTTTCGGATGTTAGTGTGGGTGGTATAGAAAAATCAGACATAATACCTAGTGGAACAACATTACAAAGTTTTATTGAATCGATACTTAAAAAAACATATTATCCTACATTCACTATCCCATCAGTATCAATTTTAGATGATATTCCATCTAAGGTTGAAATTGGTACAACGGGTATTACATTGTTTGCTAACTTTAATCGAGGTTCTATTAATGGTGATAATTTAAATGGGGTATGGTTAAATTCAAGTTCTCAAGGTTTTAGAGCTGGACCAGTTATTCAATATACATTTAGTGGAACTTATATCGATACTGTATCACAAACAACAAATGGTTTAGAATTAATAACAGAAGTGATCGAGGAAGGTTCAAATATTTTTAATGTATCAATTGACTATTCGGAGGGGCAGCAACCGAAAGATAGTACTGGTAAAAATTATCAAACACCACTAGCTGCTGGTACAATAAGTAAATCTATGAATGTTAATGGAAAACGAAACGCCTTCTACGGTACATCAACTGCTGAATCTGCTCCAAGTACTAGTAGCGAAATCCGATCACTGAATTCTAAAATAGATCCAGTTGATGGAACATCTTTTACAATATCCGCACCAGCTGGGACTAAACATATTATTTTTGCATACCCAGAATCAATACGTGGTGTTAGTGAAGTTAAACACCTTGAATCAAACTTTGATGTTAGTACAGCGTTCGATGAAGAAGTTATAAGTGTATCAAGTTTTAACAATTATGATAGCGTGAATTATAGATTATATGTATTTTCACCAATTGGTCCATTGGATGGTGAAAATAACTATGTAATAACTATTTAATATTATGATATCATTTGATTTTTGTAATTTAATTAAAAAACAACACAACACTTAGGTTAACACATTATGTCATCATTCCCATTCGAATTTCCTACACAGCTAGGTACAACTAATAATAACGATAATTTTCCTTACAATTTTCCTATAATTTTAGGAGAGATAACAACTAATAATAATAATAATAATAATATGGCAACAGTAGAATTCCCCCTACAATTCAAAAGACAATATCAAGGACCGATTGATGTATCAAGTGTACATGAATCACTAGCAGAAGTCCTCGATTATATTAATAACGACCCAACAGCATACGCTGGTCAGGTCTTAGCTATCAAACCATCGGATTCAAATCCTGATGGTGGATTATACATGGTAAAGGAAGACGGGGGTAGCAAAACCCTCATCCAACTTGCCTCGGAAGATGGTATTGCTCTAGGTTATACTAAAGCTGAAGCTGATTCTCTTTTAGCAACTAAATCTGATGTAGGTCATACTCACGTTGAGGCTGACATTACTGATCTTGATAAATATACACAAGCTGAAGTTGATGCTAAGATCGCTGGTTTAGTTGAGTCTGCACCAGAAACATTAAATACTTTAAACGAATTAGCTGCTGCATTAGGTGATGATCCTGATTTTGCTACTTCAATTGCTACAAGTATTGGTACTAAAGCTGATCAAGCAACCACATATACTAAAACTGAAGTTGATGCTCTTGACAATTCCCTTACAGGGAACATTGCTTTAAAAGCTGATCAATCAACAACTTATACTAAAACTGAAGTTGATTCTTCACTAGCTACTAAAGCTGATCAAACTGCTGTTGATACTTCTCTAGCTGATGTTAATACTTCTCTAGCTACTAAAGCTGACCAGACTTCTGTAGACGCATCACTAGCTACTAAGGCTGATCAAACATCTGTTGACGCTGCTCTTGCTACCAAAGCTGACCAGACATCTGTAGATGCTTCACTTGCGCTTAAATCAGACCAGACAGTTGTAGACGCTGCTCTTGCTACCAAAGCTGACCAGACATCTGTTGATGCTTCACTTGCAACTAAAGCCGATCAAGCTACAACTTATACTAAAACTGAAGTTGATTCTGCTATAGCGGGTTTAGTCGACACCGCTCCAGAAGCACTTGATACTCTTAATGAGTTAGCTTCTGCTCTAGGTGATGATCCTGATTTTGCTACCTCAGTTGATACACAAATAGCTACTAAAGCTGATCAAACTGCTGTAGACGCTTCTCTTGCTCTTAAATCTGATCAAACAGCTGTAGACGCTGCTCTTGCTCTTAAGTCAGACCAGACAGTTGTAGACGCTGCTCTTGCTACCAAAGCTGACCAAGCTACAACTTATACTAAAACTGAAGTTGATTCTGGTTTAGCAACTAAATCAGATCTTGGTCATAATCATGTCGAATCTGACATCACAGATCTTGATAAATATACACAAGCTGAAGTTGATGCTTCTCTTGCTACTAAAGCTGATCAAGCTACAACTTACAGTAAAACTGAAGTTGATTCTGGTTTAGCAACTAAATCAGATCTTGGTCATACTCATGTTGAAGCTGACATCACAGATCTTGATAAATACACTCAAGCTGAAGTTGATGCTTCTCTAGCTACTAAAGCTGATCAAGCAACAACTTATACTAAAACTGAAGTTGATGCTATTGATACATCACTTACAGCAAGTATTGATACTAAAGCTGATCAAGCAACCACATATACTAAAACTGAAGTTGATGCTATTGACACATCACTTACAGCAAGTATTGATACTAAAGCTGATCAAGCTACAACTTATACTAAAACAGAAGTTGACACTGCTCTCGCTGGTTTAGTTGATTCAGCTCCAGAAACTCTAGATACTCTTAATGAGTTGGCATCAGCATTGGGTGATGATCCTGATTTTGCTACTTCAATTGCTACAAGTATTGGCACTAAAGCTGATCAAGCAACTACTTATAGTAAAACAGAAGTTGATTCTGGTTTAGCGACTAAATCTGATGTAGGTCATACTCATGTTGAGGCTGACATCACAGATCTTGATAAATACACTCAAGCTGAAGTTGATGCTTCTCTTGCTCTTAAATCAGATCAAACAGTTGTAGATGCTGCTCTTGCTCTTAAGTCAGACCAAACAGTTGTAGACGCTGCTCTTGCAACTAAAGCTGATCAAACAGCTGTTGATGCTTCACTAGCTACTAAAGCTGATCAAGCGACTACTTACAGTAAAACAGAAGTTGATTCGTCTCTTGCTACTAAATCTGATGTAGGTCATACTCATGTTGAGGCTGACATTACTGATCTTGATAAGTATACTCAAGCTGAAGTTGATGCTTCTCTAGCTACTAAAGCTGATCAAGCAACAACTTACACTAAAACAGAAGTTGATTCTGGTTTAGCAACTAAAGCTGATCAAGCACTTACTACAGCTGCTCTTGCAACTAAAGCTGATCAATCAACTACTTATACAAAGACTGAAGTTGATTCTAGTTTAGCAACTAAAGCTGATCAAGCAACTACTTATAGTAAGTCAGAAGTTGACGCTAAGGTAGCCGCTGTAGTTGATTCTGCTCCAGAGGCACTTGATACTCTTAATGAGTTGGCTGCTGCTCTTGGTGATGATGCTAACTTTGCAACTACTACTGCAACACAAATCGGTACTAAAGCTGATCAGGTAGCCGTAGATGCTGCTCTTGCGACTAAATCTGATGTAGGTCATACACATACTGATGAAGAAGTATCTTTGAGTGTAGACATCAAGTCGGACATTGATATTGGTAGTATTTCCGCATCTCAAACAATCCCTGCTGGAACTTCAGTTCAGGATCTTCTTGAGTTGTTGTTGTTCAAGACATACTACCCAACATATACTGCACCATCAGCATCTCTTGTGAATGACATTGCAGTGAATGTTGAAGTTGGTACAACTGGTTTGACATTGGACGCTGGTTTTGATGCTGGTTCTATCGACGGTAGTGTTGATGGTAACGGTGTTTGGGGTGCAAGTCTTGAACAAGGTGATAGATCTGGTGTTGTATCACAGTATACATTCAGTGGTGCTTCTATCTCAACTACATCACAGGCTGGTAGTTCTTTAGCTATTCCAGCAGCTGTAATTGGTGAAGGTGTTAATACATTCACAGTTGATGTAGATTATGCTGAGGGTGCTCAACCTGTAGATAGTAAAGGTGGAAACTTTGAAACAGGGTTATCAGCTGGTACATCGAGTGCATCAGTAACTGTTAATGGTAAACGCAACGCTTTCTACGGTGTTAATCTTGCATCTGCTGATAGTGCGGGTGTTAGAGCACTCGCTGGTAGTAATCTAGGTCCATCTAATGGTACAGTGTTCACAATCAACATTCCTGCTGGTGCTACTGATGTCTGCTTCGCTTATCCTTCTAGTTTAGGTAATGTAAGCATCGTTAGACATCTTGAGTCAAACTTTGATGTTAAGAGCGTATTCAGTGAACAAACTGTTGTTGTTGAAGGTGCTAATGGTTATGCGTCTGAAATCTATAAAGTATACACTTATAATCCAATCGGTGGATTCAATATTGAATCCAACTACACTGTAACTGTTTAGTTACATATCGGTTACTAAATAAGTAACTAAGTAAGAACGCATTCGTCGCCACGATTTGACTATTTAATATATTAGTTGGATCGTGGCGATTTACTGTAAATAAATGTAACGATTTAGATTGACTATTCAATCGTTATAGTTTAACATAAATAAATATATGACATCTGTAGAAATTCCTATTTCATTTGTAAGACAATATACTGGTCCCTTTGATGTAACGTCTGTGTTCGCATCATTGAGCGATCTGAATGATTACATTGAATCTGATCCGACAACGTATGCTGGTCAAATTGTTTCGGTATCTAGTGGTGATGATGTTGGTATATATATAGTGTCTGAAAACGCTGATGATGTTATAAAACAAGCTTCATCATTAGAAACGTATACTCAAACTGAAGTTAACTCTAAAATAACTGAAGTTAATGCTAAAATAGCTGAAATTAATAATAAAATAGCTGAAATTAATAATAATTTAGATAGTTATATTGAAACTGAAGTTACTCTAAACCAAAACGGGGTTCCAGTTACTGGTAAAATGTTATTTAAAGCCGACTAATTATGCCTGTAGTTAAACCATTTACAACATTAGGGTCAGGTAATGGCTTTGTTAAATGTTTAAGCGAATTTAAGTCAGTTGATGTTTTAAGTAACGATGTTGAAACTGGATCTCCGATTAAACTTTGGACAACGCTTAGTGGATACAACAATAACTATACTGGATTACCTTCAGCAGAATCGATAGACGAGTCACACAGATTAGCTATGTTATATTTTTGGAATTCGTATCAACTTAATGCTGAAGCTATTATTAATGGACCATTTGATACAATTGATATCAGTAATGAAGTAACTCCGCAACACAGAGTTTGTCCATTCGACTCTGATATCAATAACAGTTTAGCTACTGATTTAGGTTTAGATGTTGAGCCAATTGCGATGTATAAAGGATCTAAGTTTATAGGCTATGGTATTGGTGGTGGGTTTGCGTATGTTAATATTAATGACTCAAAAGAATCTTTAGCTTGGTTTGGTAGTTATACTGTCGAGGAAGATTATGAGAACCCAGGTTATGAATTAATAAATACAGCTTTAACAACTATAGCTCTTGGTGATGAAACACTAAACATAGTTAGCCAAACTAGAGTATTCGATAAATCTGGATCAGGTTGGTTAGTTTCAAATGCAAGTGAATTATACGCTTATGATGGATCTTCTTACACTAGTTCAAGTATTTATTCAATAGATGTATACACTTATAGTACACCTTCAAGTTTTCCATCAACATTTCCAATTACTCTTAATTAATTATAAATAATTATATGAGTGATATATTATTGAAAAATGGTAAACGTGCTGAAGAAATACGCTTAGATCGAGTCGAAGAATTCGATGAAAGAAGTAGAAGGTATTCTATTGCTGATATACTTACAACTAGAAAACTAAGATCATATACATGGAGATGTGATAATTGGTTTAATCAAGGGCGCGAGGGGGCTTGTGTCGCATTCGCACTTGGTCATGAACTAGCAGCAAGACCAAGTGAAGTTAGGGGTTTGGATTATGATTTCTTAATTCGTGAAGTTTATTGGGAAGCTCAAAGAAATGACCCATGGGAGGGTGGATCATACCCTAACGCATCACCTAAGTATGCTGGAACAAGTGTATTAGCTGGAGTTAAGCAAATTAAAAAATTAGGTTATATTGAAGAATATAGGTGGGCGTTTAATACTGATGATGTTCTTTATGGTATTGGTCATAATGGTCCAGCTTTATTTGGTTTAGCTTGGTACGAAGGTATGATTAGACCTGATGAAAATGGTTTCATAAAACCAACTGGTCGTATTTTAGGTGGACATGCTGTTTTAGGTGTAGCTATTAATGTTAAAGGAGGTTATGTCACTATACGTAATTCTTGGGGTAAATCTTGGGGTAAAGATGGTGACTGTTATATCACATTCGAAGATTTAGAAACATTGTTAAAACAACGAGGTGAATGTTGTTTCCTAATGAAAAGAAAAACTATCCCTGAAAGGAAATAGATATGAAAGATATTTATTATTATAAGGCGTTTGTCACTAAAGTTTATGATGGTGACACTGTTACAGTTGATATCGATTTAGGATTTGGGTTACAATTAAATAAGCAAGTTTTAAGATTATCTAATATAGATACACCTGAAATTCGTGGTGATGAACGATTTGATGGTATTATTTCAAAAAATATCGTATCAGATTTGATATTAGGTAAGTCTGTTATAATTAAAACTGATAAAGATACTAAAGGTAAATATGGTAGGTGGATAGCTGAAATATATATAGATGATCTGAATGTGAACGAATATTTGATAGATGAGGGTTACGCTGACAGGTGGGTTGATTGATATGAAAGATTATAGATACGAAAATGTAGTGTGTAAGGGTAAACGGTATTCATTTAATGTTAAAAAATGTAAAAATTTTAACGATTCAAAAAACAAAGCTGTCAATTGGATGATTAATGTTCTATCTTTACCTAAAAATGAGTTCGCAAATCAACTTGAATACCTATCTAAGAATATTGAAAGCGGGGAAACTAAAGTAATTCCTATAAATAATCAGCAATTAGATTTAGATTTATCTTCAAAATCATCTAAATTTGACAAAACTTTCGAAAGAATTTACTCTGGTTTATTGAAAGAAGATGAAATATCGCAACGATAATAGTTGACATAGTTTTTAACGTATCATAGATTCATTCTATGAGAGTTCTTAAAAAAATAGAGGAGATTGGTTATGCACTTGTCCCTAAAAATCGTCAAGATAGTAAGTTTTTTCATGTAGCTGTTATATTTCAGCGAAATAAAATCCTGTCAATCGGGCAGAATAGTTTTAAAACACACCCAGTTGCAAAAAAGTATGGTCACCGTAATAACGTATTACATGCTGAGGTTGCGGTTATTGTTCGTCACGGGTTAGATGATTGTTCGGGATTAAATCTAGCTGTATTAAGAATCAATAGAAAAAACGAATTAGCTATATCGAAACCGTGCGAATGCTGTCAATCCGTTATAGATAGTATTGGGTTTAAAAAGGTTTTTTATACTGATAAGTTTGGTAATTGGGTTCAAAGTTAATAAATATAATATTTAGTGTTGACACCAACACCTCGGTCTAACATTATCAGTCTTATGAAATTAGGATTATGTTGCATCTCGGAAGTTCTCAAGTCAAATGGCGTGAAGTTCCAAACTATGACTCGCTCAAGAGCGTTAAAACTTGGGGACGATTATATCCCAATTTTACAAGATCGTATTAATAATAATCTAGAGGTTCTTGATCAAATTATTGATCATTGTGCATCATCTGGTATTTCTCATTATCGTATCAGCTCAAGTATGTTTCCCCTTATTGGTGAGACACAGTTGGGGCTAGGTATTGACTTCTTGGTTGATATGGGTGTACCATCCAAACTCCGTAAGATTGGCGATAAAATCAAATCTCACGGCATTACCGTAAGTACACATCCAAGCCAGTATGTTGTGTTGGCATCAAAAACTCCAAAAACTGTAGAAAATTCTATCTTTGATCTTGAGTTACATGGTTGGTTACATGATAACCTCGGATTACCTCAAGATTATTCTAACCCTATTAACATTCATGTTGGGATATCTAGTTACGAACCTGATGAAATATATAATAATTTCATGTCAGCGTTCAGCAAACTGTCTATGTCTGTACAGCAGCGACTAGTATTAGAGAATGACGACAAAGGTTTTTGGAATGCTGAAAATCTTTACGATTATTTCAGTAATCAGTTTCCATTAACTTTCGATAATTTACATTTTGAATGTAATCCAAGTAGCGGAACTATGGTTTATTGGTTCAGTAAATATAGCAATATCTGGTTTCAGCAGGGTTTTACTCCTATATTCCACTGGTCTGAAGGCGGTGCCAAGGGTAAGCCTCGGTCACATGTAGATTACTTCACATCTATTCCCGAAATTGTTTCAGAAAATACTGATGTGATTTGGGAATGTGAGGTGAAATCAAAAGATTTAGCTATTTCTAAAGTTTTGTTTGACATGTAATAGATTTATGTGTATTTAATATTTAATTTATGAATATGTATATAGTAGTATCAACAATTAAACCGAATAATGATAATCACGAAGGTGTTAGTGATAACTGGACAGTTCATGAAACACTTGAAGACGCTAAAAAGGAATATAATAGTATTATTACTATTGACACAACTTATTCAGCATCTATAACTAAAGTTATTCAATCGACGGATTATACCGTTTAATTTTATGTCTAGTGAAACCCAATTAAATTATCTATTTGGTATTATTTTCGGATTATGGTTAGTAGTATCGGTTTCATTACTTGCTGCAATAATTTACATAATCTTACAATAAGATGCTTGACAACAATATAAAAACCTGTTAGTATAATGTCACAATAAATTATTTTTATGGATACAGTAAAACAATATCGTCAAAATGGCTTCAAGGTTCGGGTGACTCATTATCGCTTGACTGTTGAAGGGGAAGTTATTCAATATTCCCGTAAAACTAAAACTAATACAATCATGCACCATAATGGTGGGTGTACAACTGTTGACGTTCGTCACCCTGATGGTACTGAAGTAACAGCTTATTCTCAATGTAGTATTCAGGATAAGTTTAATTACAATGTCGGTACTAATATCGCTCTAGGACGAGCAGTTAAACAACTAGAAGAACAAGGAAAATAATATTATGTCAAGAAAAACATCAGCTGTCATTAAGGAAAAAACTATTTGGGGTCATTGGAAAGTTCTTGAAATTGATGATATTGGAAATAGACGAACTATTGTAGATGTTGGTAGAACTGAGCCGCAATTATCTTGCAGTGGGACATCTGCATATATCTTTTATAATAATTGCAAGTGTCTATATGATTATAGTAAAGGATATGGTACAGGTTACCTAAAGAGTATTTAATTGAGTAATTATGATTAAAACAAATAACTAATATGAAGAAAAAATATACAGCACAAATCACTGAAGATAGTTCGCAAGTGTCTTATGAGATTGATGGGTGGGGTAACTCCGCTCAAGAGTTTCATAAGACTGTTCTTTGTGAACATATTAAATACCCCCGTGAAGATATTCTTATGATATTTAATCATAAGGGTGATAAAGTATTTAATAATAGGCGAGGGTTCAGTAACGGTTAAAAATAAAAATATGGGGTAAAGGTTGTTTTACCCCATATTTTTTACAATATATGTTTGACAATGTATTAACGATATATCACTATCTCAATTATGGATAATAACGAATTAAAAGAAATTAAGTCAAAAATTAAATCTCACGCTGGTAAAATATCTACTGTTTATTATACTAAACAGATTGAACCTAAAAAAACTATCACTAAAAAATATGGTGATATTGGCGAAATTAAGAAGTCTAGTGTGTTTCAAGTACGTGTAGGTATTGACTATGAAAATATCAAGACCGTAAAAGAAGCTCATGAATCAGGTGAGCGTGAGCGTCGTGGGTTGCCTCCAACTATGGAGAAACTTGATAAAGGTGTATACCACCATAAGGTTAAAGATAGTTATTATATCGGTTGTTCACCTGTTCGTAATGCTAATTCTATTAATAAAACAGATTATTTTATTAATGGTAAAATGGTAGAATTGGACGACACTATCATAACTGTAGATGGTGATAAAACTGATTTATGTTTATGTGATGTCCTTTACGCTAAAGACCTTAAAGGACATGATTCAGAGTGGGTTCAACTAGAGTGGAATAATATTCAGGCATTATCATCAATTAAATAAATTATGGATAGATTATCATTAATTAAACATATTCATCAACGCATGAAACGTAGTAATATCAATAAGGGGTTTTATAGCACATTATCATCTAGTTTTAAAAAAATTGAAACAATTGGTGTAGAGAATGCACCAATTATGAATTGGTCTAAGGAAGAAGATGATATTTCCAAAGACATCCGTGAGCAAATCTTTGGGTAGTTTCTATTGTGAAATATAATAAGAAAGTTGAAGAATCTGTTTGGGCATTGATTTGGGTGAGTATTGGTTCAATTATCGTATTGATTACTCAACTCATTATTAATTTAATAAAATAATTGCTTAATATTATGGTGTATAAAATTGAAAGTTCTGATGGCGTATGTAATATCAAATATGAATGGTTTTTAAACTATATGCGTCACCGATCTAATGGTCCAGCTATTGAATATGTTGATGGACAAAAGGAGTGGTGGTTACATGGTGTAAAAGTCACAGAGCGTGACGTGAGAGGTGAGTGTTGTGTTTAAGATTATTCTACGAATGTTTGGGGATATCATAATATTTTTTGGATTCTTTTGCTTTTTGAGTATATCATTCATATATAGCGGAATCGTTTCGTTTTTTCATAATAAACACGATAAGGAAATAGTTTATGCTAAGAATATTATTAAGCAGTAACAGTTGGTCTCGTTTATATCTTGAAGATAAGATTATTATTTTATTTTTCGTAACGTGTATGATGACTTATTTATCTTTTTTGATCTGGGTAACGAAAGGTTTATAAATTATGACAATGAGATACAAAAATGTAGAATTACGACAACGCGGTGTTCCCGATTCACATGGTTACACTATCAGTGATGAACGCCCAAATGAGATCATATCGTGGACATATGATGATGTCGCCGATAAAGAATCGTGTATCACCATTTGCTGGCTTAAACACGATAAAGAAAGCTATTATATCGAGACCATTGGTGACCGATATACCGAGCATGAAGATATGGAAGCATTGAACCACGTGGCAAAATCCGCTATACGTGTACTCAATGCACACCTTGAATTTGAGAAAGGAATGTACTAATAATATGAAAGAAGCATTAAAACTAATACTAGAGGCTGTGATTTTCCGTGTGCAAGACGAGAAATCATATGAACCAAAATCAGTCGATTCTTTTTGTGCTTATAATAAAGCCAAAGAGATTACCAAAACTAGAATGATAGAGGCAATTGAGGAACTATAATATTAAACTACACCTAACACAACACAACGAAACATACACCATCGAATCAAGCGATGATGGCCTCACTTGCTATGAGATGCTTAATTACGCTTATAACCTATTGCTCGCAGCAGGTTATCATCATGACTCGGTAAAAGAAGCCTTCTACGATAAGGCTGACGAACTTGGTTCAGAAGAAGGTTTCTGTATGCAGCCAAATCCATCAGGTGCTTCATCTGATGCTCACACCAAAGAAATACTATCAAGCTTTGATAATGAATCTTTCCTTGATTACATTAGTATAAAAATCAAGTCTCGGTATGGCGATCAGCGTTACTTCTATACGCTAGATGATAATACTCTAGTGTACAAGTTCTTTGACGAATACAACGTCGGTCGACGTCAAAATGCCGACCAGACACTTCACAGTGTTGATCCAAGTGGGGGACCTTTCATTAGCCAAGGCACTAATTTACAGCAAGACATCTCCGAGAAACTGCCTGATCGAATCGTAGAGTCTATGCACTTTGACAAGTTGAAGAATGCATATGTTCTAAACCTACAGAAAAATGACTGAAAAGGAAATACTAGAAAAATACCCAAAGATCTTTAAAGATAAAGCTCTTCCCATAACACAGAGCTGTATGTCGTGGGGAATTTGCGTACCTGATGATTGGTTACCTATCATTGATGAATTATGCGATGCGATGCAAAACTGTGGTTGGACATCGTGGGGATCATCACATAACGGCCCCTTAAAGTCTGGTCAAGTTGTAGCTGAGCAAGTGAAGTCGAAGTATGGTGATCTTCGCTTCTATTATCGGCTGGAGTTTGATCGAGATGATGTACCAGATGCGTTTGTAAGAGAGAACTACAAATATATCGACGGTATGATCGCATACGCTGAAAATAGAATAGCACGCTTAAAATAATCCTTTACAAACCATAAATTATAATATAGAATATAGACATCTTATGAAGAAAAAAATACAACGTAAAGCATCACTAGTCCACTACAACCACGAGATCTATGAGTACACGCTTGGCAACAGCAAGGTGCTGATTAAATCACCTGATGGCACCAATGCGCTGTATGACAAGAATCATATTAAAGGCGATATTCGACCAAATCTACTGAAGCGATTGTTTCGGATTGGACAACGTAATATCAAGATCACTTCTGTTGATGTTGAGAAGTTTATTGCTCGCCACTATTAAACCTTAAAAATTATGATAATTAAAGCAGAATTAGATGATAAAGCATATGATGTCGCTAAGTTCGTACAAGAACTTGGTAAGATTCAAGACAAACGTTTTGAAGATCTTATGGCTACAGTAAAGGAGAAAAATCTCGTTAAAGACGTTGAAGAAGCCGAACTACGTGATTGGTTATTCGATTATATCTTCAATGGTTACAACCTTGAGACTCGTGAGATTGAAGAGACGTTCTCTGAATATATACTATATTAATTGTAATGAACAAAAAGAAATATAAAATTCAATGTTCTGGTTATGGTGGGAGATGTTCTATCGTCGAAAAAGATAAAGAGTTCATCGAAGAGTGGACACGTAGATTAGATGATGGTGAAACTGCTGAAGATCTAGCCTCAGAGTTAACTGATGATATCGATTTTCTCGATAGTGATCTTGAATATATCTATGGTGGGTATTCTGATACATACTTTAATGTGTATGAGATTCAAGGTGATGATGAGATTGAGATTTACGAACATATTCACTTTACGTCGTTTATGAGTAGAGAGATCAGTATGCAAGAGGTTGACGAAGATATTACTGAAGGTAGCTCCCCAATTGTCAGTTATCACGCTTCTGAGAAAGGGACATTTGGTGATTGGTATATCGAATTAGATTGTGATATTGAAGTTGATAAAATTGCTCTAAGTACCGTGGACACATATGTTGGGGAATTTATTGAAGGTTTATATTATGATGGTAAACTTTTAGAAATTGACCTCGAATGGTCTGACTCTTTTCCGAAACATGATGAAGCTTATATTGGTTGGTTAGATCTAAAATCCTATGAAAAAGTAGAAGTTTTTGATTGCCAAAAAAGAATAAATGAAATGTGGGGGTACTACGAAGAAAGTTTGTAAAAAACTTAAAAAAAAACATAATTTTATATTGTTATATTATAAATAATTAATTATAATATAATCACCACAATACTAAAATGAAAATATACAACTCGGAATCATTTAAAAAAATGATTAGAGCATACCGTAACACAGGATATATATTCTGTGATAATACAAAAACATTATATTACCCAGGATTTAATTATAAATTCTGCGCCATAACAGAATGGAAAAACTGGGAATATTCTAACAAATTGATTAGAGAACGTAGGGAGAAAACGAATTTAGACGTTTCCTTAACATCATCAAATCTATAGAAAGATAAATTAAAATACATGAGTAATGATACCAACCCAGATAAATGGTTAATTATGAAACTCGCCTTTGATGACAAAACAATCTATAAGTTAGTTATGGGTTGGAATGGAAACTATCTCGAAGGCTCATCTTGGAGAACCAACACTGGAATTGATAGTGTTAGTTATGATCCACCAACTGAGTGTTACGTCTTTAAAGGAATTCGTGGTAATCAGTATGTGTGTCATAAAGACAGATATGGTAAGGATTATACTAATGAGCTAGGATATAAAAACGTTGAGGAACATCACCTAAAAGCTATCGAAATGTCAGTTATGTCAAAAGATACCAACTGGATGACATTGAAATACTAAAAAGGATAAATAAGTCTTTACAAAGTGAAAAACTGTGGTAATGTACTTGTAATATGATTGAAGCAAATATTGAAGTATGGAGTTCCAAACCACGTGATTACGAATCGTACACCATTTACGAGAAGGTTAGTTTATTGTATAAGGTTGAGAAGACCTACAATACCGAGAGTAGCAAACGAGCGATGGCTTTTGCTCGTCGATTTGTGAAGACCATGCGTCGAAGCGGCGAGTTGGAAAATAGCGAAACAGTTGTTATTAAAATATCATGAATATCAAAGAAACTGCACAAGCGCAGATAGACGAAATCATGGATACCTTTAGATTCAAGATGGTCGTTGAAGGTCTAAAGGCAAATCCAGATTGCTGGTTGAACAAAATTGAGGCAAGCGCTCGTGAATCGGCTTTAAGGAAACGTTCACGAGAGCACATGCTTAAGGTAGTTGAAAGGACTATTGATAAGTATCATTACAGTGGTCAAGCTCATAACGAAACTACTGTAATGACTGGTTGCATGAAAGTAACATGTGCCGTTGCTAATTACGAAGAACCATGGATTCGAGTAGATCTTCAAGCAGTTCTTGAATCAACTCTTACGGATGGTGAAACATTTGTGAAATAAGTTCTTTACAAAGACGAAATAGTATAGTATAATAGAATTATGAAAGTTGAAGATATAATTTCCGCAATGGACGAAAACGAAAAAGAGGTAGCATTGAATATCCTCTTTGAATGGCGAAGCAATACGTATACCACATGGTCGCGTGATTGGCTTGATGTCAATGCTTCTAACGAAGTTGGTCAAACATTGATCGCAGAGATCAAATCCACCGACAAGATTAGCGGCATCAAAGGTGTTCGTAACATCCTTGGTATTTCACTGGCAAAGGCAAAATGCCTCGTAGAAGCTGTTGGAACTTATGGCTATTAAAGAAAGTGATTTCCAAGTGATGGGTTAATGTTGATTTGCGGATCGAGGCTTAAACACAATGAACGACACAGAAAATATATTTGATAAATACGATCTATTGGACGTAGATGAAAGTTTCCCAATACCAGAATTTCCGAGTGGTGGATTAGTGTTGATTTGCGGGTCGAGTGGATCGGGTAAGAGTTCAATTCTAAGGCATCACAGCAGGTCGAAAAACCAAAGAAGATGAGCATAAGATGCTACACGCACATAGAGTCTGCTTTTCGCATGAATACATTTCCAAAAAAGACTAATCTAAACCAACCAAATATATGAACGTAAAACTAATATCACAAAGCCTGCCTTCATCAGAGATGCTGGATCACGACCTATACAATTGCCAAGACCTCATTGCCTATTGCGCTAGAGTGAGCAATCCGAGCAACCAGCTCAACAAGGAGACGTCCGAGAAGCTAATCAAGTATCTCATCAAGCACAAACATTACAGCCCATTGGAGATGGTCTCAGCCTGTCTTGAGATTAACACGACACGAGACATCGCTCGCCAAATCTTACGCCATCGCAGCTTCACCTTTCAAGAATTTAGTCAACGATACGCTGATCCAACTAAAGATCTTGGGTTTGTTCTTCGTGAATCGCGTTTGCAAGATACTAAGAATCGTCAGAACTCTATTGAGAGTAATGATGGTGACCTATTGATCGAGTGGTTTGCCCAACAGCAAAAGGTAATCGATGCTGCGAAAGATGCTTATAAATGGGCTATTGATCGTGGTATTGCTAAGGAACAAGCGAGAGCAGTTCTACCCGAAGGTAATACCGAAAGCCGAATGTATATGAATGGAACACTACGTTCTTGGGTACATTACATCGAACTACGTTCTGGTAACGGAACTCAAAAAGAACATATGGATATTGCAGTAGCTTGTGCAAGAGAAATTGCTAAGATCTTTCCAATGATTAATGAACTATGAGTGAAACACCAAGAACAGACGAGCAAGCACTAATAGATTCTGTCAAATACAACGGTTATAGCCGAGATTATGCATCATTGTTGATCTTCACAAGAGAATTAGAACGTGAACTTAATGAACTTAAAGAACTAAAATAATATGAGCAAAAAAACAAAACACGGTGTAGATACAAAATCAACAAACCCAAACAAAGCTAAACGTATGGGTCGATCATGGGGTCCAATGGTTTATAATGAAACTGTAGATCGTATGGTCACACAAAAAATTGATAAAGCTATCAAAAATAATCGTTCAGCGTAACTGTGGATAACTCATATGTTGTAACTACATATGAACAATTAGATACTGGTGAGCGAGTAGAATCAGTGAAAAGTTTCCCAAAATGTAGGGAAGGTTTAATTTCAGCTATTGATTATACACAATCTCATCGCATCTGGATCATATGGTTCAATGACGAAATTGTTGATCAATCTGAATAAAAAGGGTTGACAAAACCAAATATATCAACAACATACTAATCATGCTTAAAATTAATGAGGTAAAAGACTTTATCAAATTCCTATTAGAAACTATACTTTTTATGGTAGTTACTGCTTCTGTACTAATTATTTTAATCTCAATCGGAGGATTCACCTTAAGTAAAATCTCAAACCTTTTCCAATAAAAAAAACTATGAATAATACACTAGAAAAAATTAAACACCAAGCAGCAATGTTCGGGTATATTGTAGAATCAACAAAACAAGAAAATGTTTATAACATCCCAGGGAAATTATTTACACTAGAATTTAATACAAAAACCCAAAACATCTCATTCAATATGAATAAAGTAGAACGTGTAATGGATGAAGAACTCGCTGAAGAACTCGCTGAAATGAGATGCCTTCGGGAAGATCTACAAAAACTATTATCTTAATAATATTATGAACGCAAAAGTAACACTAGAAGAAATCCTACAAGTAGCAACATTTAATTACGACGAACAAGGTAGAGTTGTTTGTACAAAATTAAATGCAGATCTTATCGGTCAATTTAATGGTGATCATTGGGGTGATCATATCGGTGATCATTGGGGACAACATAAAGGACAACACAATGATTAAAGTAACACAAGATCCAAAGTTAACATACTCAATGAGAACAATTGAATATGAACTAGAAATTAATGGTAATACTCTTGAACTATTTCAAACATCAGATGATAATGGTTCAGAAATTCAATACTACTATAATAATACATGGAATGTTTATCCCCCAGAATGGTTAAATGATGTTGACTTCGATGAGGAATATGAAGACTTTGAGGATTGGTTTAACGATAACTTATTCTTGTTTAAACAAAATAAAATTTTTAATAATAACTAATAATGTCTTGTTATAAGTCTTATGAAGAAATTAACCAAGCTATAGTTAATGTATTACAAGAAGAACATTCAAAGTTTGAATTAGGTGAAAAAGAAGTTGATCAAATAACAGAAGTATCATACTGGTGCTATTTTATGAAAGCTTATCATGAATCATATGTTTATCCAAAAACACTACATAACATGGATGAACTAATTCAAAATAGATATGTAGAAAAAAATACTAGATACAAATTAACCCAAAAAGGTGAAGATCTAGTTAATAAAGTTAAAGAACAATACCCAAATGCAGGGTACTATATTAATAGATTATACTAACTAACAATAACAATATGGCTACATTAAAAGAACAACAACGATACTACGATAAAATTACATCTGGTAAAACTATCAAATATACTCCAAAAAAAGTAAATAACCTACAAACAGATATTTACACATTTGATCCACTTGAATCAAATGTGTAAATATCCTAAAATATTATAATTCAAAAAATCGTAAAGCTTCTTCATCACAAGCTGGTAAGTATGCTAAAGATATGCGTTGTGATAATTGGTTGGTTACTGGGCAATCTATCACATTTACACAAGATGGTGTCCTTCAAGATGGTCAACACCGATTACTAGCTTCTGTTGAATCAGGTATGCCACTAAAAACTGTTGTAGTATATGGTGTTGAAGATCGAGCTTTCGCTGTAACTGATAGTGGAAAAGTTCGTACAAATGGTGAAATTCTTGCTATGCTCGGTTATGATAATTCTAATGAACTATCAGCACTTGTTAGATCTATTATCGCATACGAAATGGGAGCTGCACCAGATATGAGATCGGGTCGTCGATTCGATGGTGCTAATAGTATCACAAAAAGCGAACTTGTTGAATATGTTCAACATAATGAAAATGTTGTTGACTATGTTGCAAAATATCGAAAGAACCAACTTGTCGGAGCATCTATCGCATCATTCTGTTATTGGATGTTCTCTGAAACACACTCAGTTAAAGAAGCTGAAGATTATCTAGATAAAGTACTATTAGGTCTACATATTTAGTAAACTACAACGTAACAGAAATGCTCACCAAAATAAAATGACGAAAATGGCTCTCGTATCAAATATTGTTCTAGGGTGGAGACGACATAAAGGATACTCTAAATCTAATGTCATGCAACTTAATTGGGATATTCGACGTGGACTTCCTAACCCATGTAAGAAATAAAATAATTAATACATAATATAACCCCCCAGTGATAAGTTTAATATTGACTCTTATAACTGGGGGGGTTATCATTGTAACAACTTAAAAGTAAACTAAGATAAAAATATCTTAAACCTTCAAAACAATTCACAGCTTCTAGTATTAGATGAATGTGGGGATAATCATATGTGTCATAGTTGGTATCGGTATGATACACATCCAATTAATGTATTGTGCAAAACTTCATCCCTTACTGACACAGAAAAAGGGGGCGTAATTCAACAAAAAGGGGGGTAGAAGGGTTAGTTGGTGAACATGTGTACATTGGTATTAAAAAATTATATATCCCGTTGTAGGCGAAACTGATAGGTGTTGAATATAAGTGTTTCTAATAGAGTAAAATAGTTATAATAGTATATAATAGAAATTAATAGGGAAAATAATGAAAAATATAGTAGAAAAAGTACTGTTAGTGAATATAGGATTACTAGTAGTAGTAATAGAAACATTATGGTTTCAATACTTAATTAGCCACTTTAAAGGAGGAACAATTAACTTCTGGTTATGCTTTATACTTGTATTAGTAATAGAATCAGGAACAAGCCTATTCGTTAGGAGAATGTTCTTTATGAGTATGCTTATTGCCCAATTATATATAATGTTTAGTTAAATAGGTTTGCTGATAACGATTTCCATGGTAAACATAATTTCTATGGTAAGCGTATTTTCCATGGTTGAGAAAACGATGGGGAATTTTCAGCGATAATAATAAAATATACTAATATAATAATATAATATACTATAATACACATATATAGTATATATGCGTGGGTAAATCATATAATAATATACAAATATCGTCAGAGAAAGTGCTAAAAACCCACATATAGGGCTATCTGTATACAAATATCGTCAAACACTATTTAAAAACATGGTATAATAACATATAATTAATAGTATTAATGGTTGGTAAATTAGGGTAGACGCCCCACTTATACTAAAAAGGTTTAAAAATCCCCAAAGTTTTTATAAAAAAATAGGGTAGACGCCCCACTTAGGTACTTTTTAGTATTTTAGTGGGGTTTTTTGTGATTATATGTCCCAAAGTTTATTTTACCCTAGAGGATATTTAAAATAAATGCTTGACATACTGATATGATATGCTATGTGGTTTCCGAGTTATCATAATATATCCAATGGTCAAGAATAATCGGTAATTATTTAATACTATAATTGTTGCTAATAAATAAAAATCTGATATAAGTGTTACTAATAGTTAATAATTATTGAAAAAAATGCTTGACAGGATGTTTTGATATGATATGCGGGGTTGCTAATATTGGAAAGTTCTAATATAAGTGATACTAATACTAAAAATACCTGTATTATTTTGTTGACAGGGTGTTTTGATATGATAAACGCGCACGCCCAGGCACGTGCGCGTGGGTATTATGATACGACAGACCCAAAAAAAAAGTTTTGATTTTTTAAACTTAGTGCTTGCGTAAAAGTACTTGGTGGTTCTTAATGGTGGTTCACTTAAATTAAATCTATCTAATACAGAAAGTAAACATTATGATCACACACTACACAGAACAGACCGTAAAAGCATTCATCTCTGATAAGGGTTTCGATTGGGAACTCCTGATTCATGGTAAGAAGTGGGTATTGGATGGTAAGACATTCGACAATTTGAAGCAGGTTGTGTCTTATACTGATGCTGAGTACAAACGTATTAACCCATTGGACACAATTCGTCCAGAGTTGGGTAAACAGGGTGGTGATGCAGTCAAATTTGATACTACTAAGTTGGTTGTATTTAAAAGTGAGTTGCGTTCTCCACGTCCAGCAAAGGTTAAAGACCCAGCAGCATCTGAACAACTGAGACGTTCAACAGGATCTGATGTTTATGATGCTGTCACTGATATGTTGCGTGATGAGAACAATAAGGTTTATCCAGAATTAAAAGATGTTCAGTCAATTCGTACTGAGTGGAGTAGTTTTGTTGATAAGTATGCGTTGAAGTTTCAATTTAACTCTGACCGTATTGTAAGTATTCATCACCGTGATATTATTGAGTCAAAGATTTCGGAAATCAATGACAAGTTAGCTAAGGCTAAGAATGCTATTGTTGCAAAGCTTGATGATTGGAAACAGGTTGCACAGGCTAAAGGTAACTATGTTGCTGAGAAGTTTCCATCTCCACGTTATTTTGATGGTTATGGTGTGATTCACTACTTTTCTCAGATTGATGAATCGTTTGATTTCAAGGATGAGATTGCTGAGAATGCTGTTGAGAAGATTCGTGAGGATGTATCCGCGGCGATTAAATCAATTTCTGATTACTTAGCTGGTGATAAGAAGAAGTTTCGTGACACATCTATTAAGAATATCGCTGAATCTGTTGGTGTTCTTAAAGAATCTGGTATGGTTGCTGATGATACATTTAATAATCTGTTGGATCGTATTGAAATTGTTACCAGTGAGTTGAATGCACCAGCTATTCGTGAAGCTAACAATAAGGTTAAGACAGGTGCAAACAAGTCTGTATCTGTTGAGGATGTTGAGAACTGTCAGAAGTATATTGATACCGTACTTGATCCTATCAAAGACCTTGCTGAAGAGTTGGAGGGTTTGATCTAAGAATTAAAATATGTGGGGATTGTAAAATAAACCTTGCAATCCCCACATTTACTATAATATAACTATATAGTCGAAGATACTATAACAACTAATAAGAATAATAATTATGACAATCCGTGAACTAATCGTAGAACTTGAATATATAGCAAAAGACGTAGGTGATGATGTTGAGGTGCGTTACGCATCGCAACCATCGTGGCCTTTTGAGTATTCTATTGGTGATATCGCAACAACGACAAAAGACATCCGAGAAGAGGGGTTGCGAAGTGAGATGCTTGATGATGGTATGACTGGTGAGGATATCAATAAATGGTTTAAAGATAACAATGAGACACGTGAGGATGTTGTGTATCTTGCTGAGGGATCTCAAATTGGTTACCTACCTGCTGACGTAAAAGAATCGTTAGGTTGGTAATATAAAAAATGTAGGGATTGTAAAAATAAACCTTGCAATCCCTACATTTACCCCCACTATCTACCTCGAACTACATATTACATATTATGAAAAACAAAATTACATTCACTAACAACTCTGATTACATCAACCACATCAATGATTGCTTGGATTTCAATATCCCTTTGATCTTGGTAGGCAGCCCAGGTACAGCAAAGTCTGAAACTCTACGAAGTGTCTTTGATGATCGTGGTTCGGTGTATCACGTTACTGCATCTCAAACCTGCAAACTGTCTCAATTCTTTGGGATGTTGTTTGTTAACCGTGAGGATAAGACATTTGAACCTTTTTATTATGAGTATTCAAAGGTATTATTTGAGGCTGACACTGAAACAGTATTTCAATTTGAGGATTTGCTACTAGCTGATGAGTCATTGGCTAAGGGGTTGATGTCATTGATTCGATTGCGTGAGATTCATGGTCGTAAGATCAGTGATCAAATTAAGTTTGTATTTGATTCTAATGATAATTCTCACGGTGCAGGTCGTGGAACAATCAATACAGCGTTAAATAACCGTTGTTCTATTGTTCAAGCACCTATTGATGTTAACGCTTGGCTTAAGTGGGGAATGTCTTCTGGTCGTATTGCTCGTGAGATTCTTTTATTCATTCACGCTAACCCCGAGTTTGCTTATGTTGAGAATCTTCCTAAAGGTACATTCACAGCATTCAATACTTTCCGTTCGTGGGAATTGTTGACACCATTTGTAAAGCGTGGACGTAAGAATCTTGCAGTAGTTGAGAGTGTTATTGGTAATGCTGATGACGTAGCAGCTGAGTTTATTAACTTCTGGGAGTCACTTGATACTTATGGTAACTTGATTGCTGGAGTTAAGTCTGATCCTCTATCCGCACCAATGTTTGGAGAGTATGAGGCTGATAAGATTCTTGGGTGTGTATTCATTCTATCTAATCACTTTGAGAAGGGTAATGTGGATAAGTTTATTACTTACATCAATCGCTATAATAATGCAGAATATACACGCTTGTTGATTGAGTTGGGTGTGCAGGTACATCCTGACAGTAAAGAGACCCGAGCCTATGTGTCTCACGTTACATCGAAAGGTGGTAAATAATATGAATGTGCGCTTAATTAAGAAAATCCGTAAGACTAACATTTCAAAATGTAAAGGTCGTAGGAAAAAATAAGTTGACAGTGAGCTGAGTAGGGGTGTATATTCCCTACTCAGTTTTCTTATTTAATTAACCTATATAAAAATGAATACACTATCTCAGATCAACGAATGCACTCAGTCTATTATCACTTCACGTATTTTATTTGCTGGTGGTGCTATCAGTAGAGAACACCTAGTAGATGATTCTGTTGGTACAGCATCTACTAATGGAGTAATTATTAAATACAATGCACAGTATTTAGATTCTCTTACATTCAATCAGCGTACAACTCTTATTTGTCACGAGTTGCTACACATTCTTTTAGGTCATCATCTTCGTATGCGTGGGCGTGATGCTAAGATGTGGAATGTAGCTTGTGATTATGTTATCAATGATATGTTGGTAAAGATGGGGTTTGAACCACTTCCTAATTGGTTGTATGATCCAAAGTATTCAGGTAAGTCTGCTGAGGATATTTATGCTTTGATTATGAAGCAATCGGATGATCAGCAACAGCAACAACAGCAGCAATCTGAATCTTCTGGTGGTAGTTTTGAAGAGCCTAAAGGTGATGATGGTCAAACAATGACAGATGGTGAACTAGGTGAGGCTAGAGCTAAGGCTGAACAGGAGGCACGTGCAGCTAAGTCTCAAATGAATCGACGTGTTAAAGGTATTGAGCGTTCTGAATCACTTAGTGATAGTGAGAAAGTTTCTCAACTTAAAAAGATTGGTCAGGGGTTTGGTGAGTATGCAGAACGCTTAACTGATTATGCTGCTAGTCGTATTGATTGGCGTGATGTTATCAGCAACTTCTTATTTGATGAAGCACAAACAGAAGAGGATGAAGAAACCTTTGATATGTATGAGATGGAAGCACAGGGGTTTGATGTTGTTTATCATGATCAGAAGTCGAATGTATTTGGTAATATCCTGTTCGCAACTGATGTATCAGGTTCATTGTCAGATGTGGCACCTAAGATCGCATCAGAAGCCTTCCACTGTCTTGAGCAGGTCAGTAAGGGTGAGATGCTTCTGTATCAAATCAGCAACCGTATTCATACACGTAGCGTTATCTCATCACCTGATCAAATTAAAACAATCCACGGTGGTGGTACAGACTTCGATAGTTTCTTTAATCATGAGTTGGTAGAGAAAGATATTGATGCTAAGGGTATCATCTTTGTTACTGATGGGTGGGTGAACACTCGATCTTGGGTAGAGCCTGATATGCCTGTACTATGGATTCTCACAGAAGCTAATCCAAACTTTGAACGCACTGTACCATTTGGTGATGTTGTTAGAATGAATAGTTAAATAGTTGGTATTGTAATTAACCACTCATCATTCTATTGGTGGGTTTTACTATAGCAATCAAGTAAACCATACAAAGCAGGTTTACTATCGATTACCTGCTTTGTATAAAAAAATCACAGCGATGAAACTTTTCACGCACAATATATTTAACACAATAAGTATATATATATATACTTATCTCTTAACTTAATTATTATTATGAATGAAAAACCATTAAACTACCCATATGCTTACGGATATCTGGATGCAGGTGTTCGACTATTCTCTTACAATTTCGGAGTAAAGGCTCGTAAAGCTGGCTTCGTGGTTGGTGATGACTTGGTAAAGTTCCTACAGAAAGAACTAGATGCGTTGAGTGACGAAACAAAATATAAGGTAGAAGAAGATTGTGATTAACCTATGGGGTTATCTAGTTGGGAGAGATCCTGACTAGATAACCCCATTTTTTTATCTAGTGGTGGTCATATCATAATATTATAAGTGGTCAATATTATGATATACTTATAACCATATAGGTATAAGTATATCTAATATATAAAATAATTGTGGAATAATGTTGACATTATTTTTCAATATGAGATGCACCCAACC
>JAAHTG010000406.1_pt1 | contig 39446 bp, 64 predicted proteins | sample 6116081 | NCBI WGS metagenome assembly JAAHTG01 (sample SAMN13939989, study PRJNA603662) | sponge metagenome | isolation source: marine sponge | host: Mycale hentscheli | place: New Zealand | collected 2005 | reverse complement strand
GATCTGTTAATGCGTGGAGGGTTTTAAATGTTGCTCTACGATCTTTAGCTTTAGCCGCTGATTGAGCAATTTTCTCAAGGAATGTTACGAAGCGGTATGCTGCTACTGATAACATGCTCGAGTTGTTAGTGACGTTAAAGAATGTGTGTGCCATAATTAATCCTTTTCTAATAAATGTTTCTTTGTTTTAACAAATTTATTTATTAGTAAAAAGGTAAAAATAGGCTTGCTAGTTTTTACTAGCCGGTATTCACTACGCGCAAATGTGACATTTTGTCAAAGTATTAGGAGGGGTTATCAACGCAAATAAGATCAAATGAAGCTGATAAAACTCCGTTTGCTGCACCAATTGCTCTAAAGTCCATATCGCTCTTTTCAGTAATTACGATAGGAGAAGAGTAATGGATTGTATGTTCCATTTGGTATAACATAGTACCACCAGTAACTCTGAATGCTCCACCAAATGGTCTTACAAATAGAGATGCTTCAACGGCTTGCTGCTTACTAGAAGATACTTGCATATGAGTTAGATAAGCAGTTTTTCCAGCTGGAACTGTAAAGAACGCTTGTAATGTTTGGCCACGACCTTGTTTAATAGAACTAACAATGTCGCCATCTACTGTTGCAGTTACGTCACCAGCATTTGTTTCAGTTACCATAAACATACGATTAATACGATGCCAAGTCAATGTTCCAACTACATCAGCAACACCTGCTAACGTAAGTGTTTCTGTTTGGAAATTATAATTATCATCTAATCCTTCAAGAGTAACTTCAGTAGTATCGGCTGCATCATCAGAAGTAACAGTAACTACGCCAGCATCTGCAATATCTTTCCAAGGTACTAATTGACTTCCGCTGGTTTCACCTTGAGTCCAAATAGTAGACCAACCTACTCCAACAGTGCCATCAATAATACCAAATTTATGTACCGCAGAATAACCATCTACAAGACCAGCCGCAATCGGAATGTTTGCTGCTTCTCCAAATGTATTGATGATATTGCCGTCTTTATCTGCCAGCAAAAAAGCTTCAAATAAAGTTTTGTTACCTTGCAAATATGTTTGAGTTAATTTGTTCCAAATAGCCATTTTTATTCATCTTCATCTGTATACTGATCGGGGAATTGTTCTTTATGTGCTGCAAGCATTAATGCCTCAGTATCAAACTCCTGTACAGTAGCGTCATCACGATACGATACCATATTAGATTCACTTAAAGAAATTGCTCCATCGTTGATAATAAAATAACCTTCTGTTTTAGTTAATATAGCCATTATGCTGGCCCTCCATCAGTTATTGTCCATCCGTCTGAGCTAATTAGATTAGCTCTTGCTGCTTCTGCTGCGCCACCTGCTGTATATTGACTGCTACCAAAGCCGACTAAACTTAAATGAGGAGAAGTTTGAGCATCAAGATTAATTAGCCATGCATCATAACGTGCTGTGGGTAGTGCAACAGGCGGTAAAATAAAGTCACGGAGTGATTGAAAGTACGTGTTCAGAGCTTCAATGTTGAAGTTCTCAACGCCAATAATATCAAAAGTACCAGAAATATCTCTACCTGCATTTCCAAACATAATATACATCGTAGTAACAGATGAGGTATCCCAGTTACTTACATTAACTGTTTCCAATAGATGGCAGTCGGCAAACATTGCATACATATTTGTAACAGATGAGACATCCCAGCTACTTACATCAATCGATGTAATACTAGAGCAATTGTAAAACGTCTGTACCATATTTGTAACAGATGAGGTATCAAAACTACTCATGTCAACCGATGCTAGATTTTCACAATTCTGAAACATATTTGTCAACGAATCAACAGATGAAGTATCTGTAACACCACTAGTAAAGCTAGTCATGTTAGTACAACCCCAAAATGATCTACCCAAACTACCCTGCCAGCCTACTTCACCAAAGTTAGTCACTGCAATAACTTTCGTAGCACTACTTGCGTTGCTGTAAAATAAAATACTAGGGAACGTACCACTGATACTGATTGCGTGATCTCCAGCAGATGCATATGTATGTACTAAGTCGCCGGAGTTATAGGTTGTAATTGTAGATGATGAACCATCACCCCAATCGACAATTGCATTAAATGTACCCCTATTCGAACACTTTATAATAAACGACTCATTAGCTGCTGTAGTCCTAACGGTCATGTCAAATGTTGCAGGTATATCATCCTCAGTACCTTTTGCGTCCCAAAAGGATTTACTTAATTCACCTCTGTTTGCATCAGCAGTATCACCAACCATACGAACTTTAACATATGTTAGCTGTTCACTACCACCTGTTGGAGTAAAGGATCTAATCCCAGCAGTGACTGTTCCGTTTGCATCTTCGTAATATTGACTTGCTAAAGGATCATTATCATATTCCCAATCGGGGTTATTTGGAATTGCTACCCATGCCATTACTTATCCCACCCTTTAATGTATTTGTCGTTAAAGTTAGCGTTACTAAAGTCAAGTCTGTCAACAAGCTTAACTGCAGTTTTACCCATATGGTCAATAGCAACAAAACCTTCTTGTCCTGTTACTTGAAGTCCATCTTTGGTTTTAAGGAATGTTGTTAAACCACCAGCTTTGTCAAGTTTCTTTATGATTAGAAGTTTGGCATCTATGAGTAAGTTATACAAATCAAACATAGCAACTAATTCTTTTGTTGATGTTTTATTAAAGTATTCTAACGTAGCATCTTTTTTAACTCGTTGTGCTCTTTTACCTTTATCGGTTTTTCGTTTGGCAGCTTCTTTCTCGTATATATCATCAATATACTTTTCTAAATCTTTTACAAACATACGAGTATTACGTATCTTTTCGCCAGCTCTAATTTTAGTATTAACAAACGTTTTTGTCCGCATTAGCGTGTCAGGATTGTTTGCTACGCCGTTTAGAGTTGCCGGTTTTATTTTTTGGAATAAAGATCCTGCAGCCGATAAGATTTTATTAACCTTTTCGGTCTCTGCAGCCGTCATAGTTGCTGTACCTGAAACGTCTCTATATACTGCGTCTACCGACCAGCACGTTTTTGTTGTTTTGAGGCTTGATGCAATCTCCTCTCCAAAACTTGCAGACATTTCTTCAAAGCTACGTCCTCTGTAGACCGTATGCCAAACCACTCCGATCTTGGATTTAAGTATTTGTTTACCGAGGTCTGATGCCGAAGGTACCGCGTATACGATCGTATTAGGATGGAAAGTAACATGCGGTTCACCCTTAATGTCCAATATCTTGAGATCTTTTTTATCATATAGAAAATCACCTTGTACTACACCTTTGATACCAAGTTTAGGAAACTCTTCTAAGGCTAGTTTTAATTTCACTGCTAAATCGCCTTTGGTGTCTGCATCGACATCAGCGGCGGTTTTATATACTTTAGGGTTCTTATTAAAAATACCCTTCTTAGCAACAAAGAATTTTTTGTCGCTTGGATCAATGCCTGCAAATATCGCAGGGGCGCCGTCCCATTTAACTGATACGTTAACTTTGGATTTTGAACTGCCCTGTAACATATCTCTTAACGCTCTAAGAAAATTAATAGCAGAACGTGTACCATCAACGCCAAGGTTTAAGATTGAGTCTTCAAGATGCTCCATATGAACATTTTTTTCCTCAGCGAGGTAATTTTTAAAACTTAACATTTATTTAAATCCAAACTGTTGTAGGCCTTTTGTATCAACTTTACTTACTTCAAATTGGAAAAACGATAATAACGCTTCGTATCCTAGTTTAGCAATTTGTTTAATCTTTTTAATTACTTTGTAATATAATTTAGATAACCATGTTTTAAGTTTACTAAACAACCCTGCTTCAGTTAGCACATCTTCAGTTAATAATGACTCAGTAAACTTTGCTTGTTCTCTTATCATCATTGTTTCAAATGTATCAAATCCGCCTTTGTTTTCAGCCACTGTTAATCTAAACGATCCAACAGTTGACGCTGTACCTTGTGCAGATACTTTTGAACCTGTTGGTGTTTTTGGAGAGATTCTAACTTGAACTTTTTTAGCAAGCTTATCAATAAAAGGTGCCGGTTGGTTGTTGCCTAATGATAGTTGGACAATGTTATTATTAGATCCAGTGTCAGGATCAAACTCTACCATCCAATTTGAGTTAGCATATTTATCCGGTGCAAATTTAAAATCACCAGTAGCTGCCTCATATACAAAGTATCGTCTAAACTCTACGTTGTCCTCAAAGAATTGCCTAAACACTGGATTGAGTTCCTTCATTGAGTTTTTCCAATCGACAATTTCAGCTTGCTTTGCAGCATATTCTTTTTTATTAAACTTAATATCCATTACACGTTTACTACTACCTACCTGTGCCTTAACACCTTTAGGAATAGACTTACCTTTAATTGAATTAATAATTGTATTAACATTTCCGGGTACAGTAATCTTTTTGAGAACAGGATCTAATTGTGCTACTAATTTATTAATTTCTTTAGGAGCCTTATCACCCATGCTATCCATAGCAGCATAAAATGTAGAGATAGTTTCTTCTTTATAACCAGACATAACTTGAGAACCACCTTTTTGTTTAAGTGATATGTTAATGCCGTCTGTTGAATATAAATCAGTTTTAGGAGTACCATTAGACCCTAGCCATTTTGGATTTAACTGACCTGCGCCAGAACCAAAATGAATTAGAGAATTTGGAGAAGCCTTAGTTGTTTTTCTAATGTCATTTGCAATAAGAGTAGCAATTGGTTCGCCTATATCATATGTGTTTTGTTTTAGACCATGTGTATCTTTGGCTTTGTCCCAACCACCATTGAAAGCGACAACGATAACCGCTTCCATATCAGTGGCACTTACTTTGTTTTTCTTTTTACCACCACGTTTTTGTTCGGTGACATATTCTTGAAAACGCTTCATAGTTAACTCCGTAGTGCTTCGTTTAGAGTTATTTATAATATTAAACTACATCAATTCGCCAGCACTAAACAAATCTTTCTTTTTAACTTTACCAATATTACCTTTATCAAATACAGGACTATCATCGCTAAATGATACTGAAGGTTTAGGCATGGAGTTAGCAACCGCTTGTCCTTGTGTGATACCTTTTTGAGCACTATCTTCAAGATCATATATCTGCATCTTTGCTCTATCAATACCAACAACAAACCTACGATAATGACTCAAGTCACCCCAACGATTTTTAAGTTGTTTAATCATTAATTGACCAAGACTATCAAGTTCTTCAGATGTAATCAATCCAAGGATACAATCCGCGGTGTGAGTAATACCCATTGACTCAGATGTATTTGTCAAATCAACATCAGTATTACCATAACCATCTCTATTGAATTGAGATGATGTAATCACGGCACAATTATATTCCATAGCAAGACCACGAATTTCTTCAGCGATTGATTTAACTAATGTATATGAATTGGCAGCCGCGGCACCTTTAACGCGAGATGATGCGCAAATGTTCAAATAGTCAATCATAATAACATCTGGTTTGAAATTACGTTTCATACGTAGCTCTGTTAATAAATGTCGGAAGTGACCGGTGTGAGCAGAACCTGTTGGATATTCTTTAACAACTAGTTTACCTGTTGTTTTACCTTTGATGCGTTCCATTCTTTTATTATATACATCACGTGGCATTTCCGATACCTCATCAATAGTAACACCCATCATATTAGCATCAATACGTTCTGAAATACGTTCCTCTGCCATTTCCATTGTAATGTATAATACGTTTTTACCTTGAAGTAAAGCAGAAGCAGCGGCATGACATTTGACCAATGATTTACCACCACCGGTTGTAGCCAATAAGACTGTCATAGATTTACGAGGTAAGCCACCTTTGGTAATCTTGTTGAGCAATTCAATATCAAAAGGAATACGCTCTTCTTTCTTGTGGTAAAAATCATAACGCGATTCATAATCTTCAAGGTAATCATGACCAACCGAACTATCAAAACTAATACTGAGTGAGTCTTGTAATAGTGCGGGTAATCCGTCTTTACCGAGTTCAGCTTCTGATCCATCAACTACAAGGATTGCTTTACGAATTGCGTTATATAAATCGCGATCTTGACAGAACTTTTCAGTTTCTTTTACAAGCCATTCTTGGTCTGTGTCTTCGTCGCGTTTAAGAGTATCAACTGAAGCCATTACACTTTTGTAAGACTCTTCATTCATATCTTTACGTTTGTCAAGTGTTAGTTTGAGTACCTCAACTGAAGGAGGATCTCTATATTCTTCAACGTAACTTGAATACGTTTCAAATATTTTCTTATGGTTGTTATCCTCAAAGTAATCTGTTTTAATATACGGATATACTTTACGGAAATAATCTTCGTTAAATACGAGATTAGATAATACGGTGTTCTCTATCATTATTGATTCCAGTGGCTGAGTTGAATATGGCGGCTCTGTAATTGAACCGCCATACTTTTATAATAATCCATTTTGTTACAAATGTCAACTAAAATTTACTCTGTTGCGTCAGCAATCGCTTCGTCAACTTCGGCAACTAAGTCATCATCGCGCATAATGGCACCCGATCCTCCGATAGTAAACGAGTCTTTAATATATTGACCAAAGTTTGTTTCTTCAAACATTTTTAACCAAAACTCTTTATTATCGTTTACTTCTTTAGCTCGCATTAACTTATCAGAAATAACTTCGCCTGTTTCTGGATTGATTGCTTCATACCAACCAACTTTTGGTTTGTTGAGGTAACCACCTTTTTCAGCAACTTCCATTAGACCTGACCATTTAACAATACCACCATCCCAAGATACTGAGATTGGAATTTTTGATTTCTCTTTAACGTGTCGAGATTTCTCAATATTAATAACGAAATGATAACCTGTAATTTCAGTACCAACCTTTTCTTGGCGTCGACCAATAATCCAAATAGCATCAGCAGAGTAATAAATCCCTGTACCACCAGATACGATAGCCTTTGGAAACAAACCAATCTCTTGGTAAGTATGGTTAACCGCAATGAGTGGAATATCTTTAAGGTTAAGATGCGGTGTTACAATACGGAATAGAGATTTCAAGGCTTTCGCTCTTGACATATCCGCAACTGATTTACCGTCAAGTGCATCTTGTGTTTCTTTCTTTGATGCCAAATTACCAACTGAGTCAATAACAATAACTACGTTATCTTTCTTTTCAATTTTATCGAGCTGTTGAGAAATATCAAACTTAAGTTGTTCAACATCTGTAATTGGTGTATGGACAACTCTATCCATATCAATACCAAAACTTTCAAAGTACGCTTGTGGCGTACCAAACTCTGCATCATAAAATAATAGAATAGCATCTGGGTTTCGCTTCATATAAGCACCTGCCATTAATAGAGCAAATGCAGATTTAAAGTGTTTTGATGGTCCTGCTAATACCAATAGTCCCGGTGTTAGACCTCCATCAATTCTTCCTGATAAAGCAACGTTTACCATTGGAACTTCTGTTGGCGCCATATCCTTTTTACCAAAAACCTTTGATTCCATTAATGGCGCTGTCATTTTAATTGTACTGTTTTTCACTAACTTGTCTAAAAGACTCATATTAACTACCTTCTACTATTGATTTCAGTTTACTCTTATAGGCCTCAATCTTACTTACGCGATCAGGCCAATAAATTGTTGATTTCTCAGAATTCTTACATAAGTTATCCAAGAACGGTGTTACCGATTTAAATAATAGTTCTAAACGATATTCAAGGTCGTCAGCCGCAAGTTTAGCATCAGTGAGTTGATCCTCAAGTGTTTGCTTCTCGCTGCTGACCTTTTGAATGGCGTCCTTGGCTTCAGCTTCTTTTTCTTGAAGCTCTTCATCAATAAAGCTGAAGCCAAAGTCAAAGTCTAGAACCTCTTCGTAGACTTTATTAGCCATTTGCTAGTTCCTTGAAAATAGATAGATCGTCATCATCATCGTCCATTGACATTCCTTGCGATGCGCCAGTTTCTGGCATTGCTTCTTTTAGGGTAGGTTCTGGAGCTGACTTGCTAGTATTACCAAAGCTGCTCAAATCTAAATCATCATCTTCCTCGGCGGTTGCTGGCACTGCAGCTTCCTCACCTAGAGCAAGTACACGGTATAGTTTTGTTTTCAACTCGGCATACGATTTGAAGTTCTTTGGATCCACTAGTTCTTGCAACTTGTGTTGTTGGTTCCAAATACCTTCGATTACTGAGTCATCATCGGCAATTGCTGATGGTTGGTCAAACTCAGATTTGTCATAGTTAGGATATCCTTCAAACTTACGAATTTTCAAACGGAAGTTGGCGCCTTCCCAGAAATCAAATGGATTGACTGGTCTCTCGTCTTCGAACGTTGGGTTCATCAGATCGTTTAGTTTGTCAAAAATCTTTTTACCAAATTGGTACATAAAGACTTTACCATCATTTTCAGGGTTTGCACCGTCTTTTACGACGAGGATATTAGCCACGTACTTTAGTCGACGCTTTTGTTTACGAGCCAACTCTTTATCAGACTCGAGACCAGAGTTCCACAACTTTGAGTTGTACTCGGATACCGGATCGTCTTGGTTAACTGTCGTAAGTGAGTTTTCAATATACCATAATCCTGTTGGTCCTTGAAAACCGTGGTCCCAGATGCGAACGAATGGCATTTCTTCACCTTGCGCTGCTGGCAAGAATCGAATAATAGCAAAACCGTTACCCGCTTTATCGCGCGTTGGTTTCCACATTTTACCTTCGTTGGGATCTGAATAGCTCTTAGTTTGAATTTTCTCGAGCTGTGAGTTCAATTTGTTTAGAGAAGCTGAACGATTCTTCTTAAGTGCGTTGAAATCCATTGACATGGTTATATCTCCTAATTTTGCTGTGTATAGCGTTTGTTTATATTGCGATGTATTTGTCGTTAAGCCGACCATCTATTTATATCAAAAAAAGTGTTCACGTATAATATTTTTAAACTTTTTCTGTTCGATTTCTAAGAAAGGATAGTACTTCTTAGATAATCTAATTATATCACTTGCTACGATTTTGTCAACTACTTTTTGGTCCCAATACGAAAAAATATTTGCGCAATGAGTTAAAATAGTAAACGTCTCAAGTGTTATTTGCCGTTGAATATAGAGAGTCATAATAGCTGGATGCTGTCCTTGAACAGACACAAAGTTATCTTGGTATTCGTCTCTAAGTTTATTAAGATCGTCTTTAACGACGCGTGATAATGAATCCCGTTTCTTGGTCCATTCCACATAACGATCTTCTCCGTCTTGCTCAACGATTTCCCTGATCCATACGTTTGGCTTAACTATCATATTAGCCATTAACAATTTTTCAGGGTCTTCCTTTTGAGCAAGTTTGTGAAAAAAGAAAACGTCATTACGGGTACGGTATGTATCGAACGACGCTCTAATTTTTCCTCTGTACTTATGATAATCATATCCATCTGTAGTAAAATGCTTTTTCATTGCAAGGTATTTTACGTAACAGTTAAATGATTCCTCATTCGCAAAGCTCTGTGATGTCTTGATCATCTTTAATCACCATTTTCATTTTTACTGCTTCAGTCCTAACTTTTTCTTTTAGGATAGAAGACTTTTTGACTATATCGGCAACTGCCTCTATTTCCAATCCATTTTGGCGCGCGTATTCAACTAACGCGTCAATATAATTAACTCCATTTGATAACATGCTTGAAATCTCGTGGTGTACCTTTTCAGGTGTACGAGGGTTAATAACTTTTTCTTGGGAATTGCCTTTATCCATTCAATGATTTAACCCCACTAAGCCAGTTTTCAGCTGCGCTTTCTGCCCAATGAATTGACTTACCTTCATATAGTTCTTCTTGAATAAATTCTTCATTAATAAAAAACCGGCATCCGCTGCCACCAGTTGTACTGAAGTATTCAGCTTTAAGTGTTTTACCTGCTTTTTCCATAATAATAGTATCGCCTGCCATTTTACTTTCCTTAATATTTGAAGTTGATTTCATTGACCCACAGTTAGAGCAATACGTGACAGTTACCTTAAAATGATAACCGCCAATTTCTATATACTCATAACCTTGATTTATAACTACTGTATCACAACATCCGTAACGTGTCAACCGTTAATCTCCGCAAAAAGAACATTATTTACATAATCGTCTTTGTCTTCTTCAGATATACCCATAGCAAGTATAGACCGATGAAGGTGCGGATTTTTCTTTTGATTAATACAATATTTGTTTAGTAGAGGTGATGTATCTCTTTCTGACTGATATGCCATATCGTCTATGTTGTCTAAATAATAATCAACAAGGTCAGATGTTACCTCAATGAATTGGTCAAGTTCTTTATCAGTATTGATATTACCAACAGCAATCATTGATTCTGAGAATATTTCTTTTGCCCAATCTGGTAGTTCTCTTGGTTTATTCCATTCCAAGTCTTTAACCTTATTAGCCATATAAGTACTATAAGGATGCTCAACACCATGTAGTGGAGAGAAATCCATAAACGAACCGGTAATCTTTTTAGGACCAGCAACAATATCAAACCCTAAGATTGGTAATTCTAAACCGGCTGCAGGGAAAACATTAACGTGCATTAACCAAAGTCCTTTACCATCTGCTGGCACGATAGTTTTTAAATGTGCTTTATCTACTTGGTCTGAGTGCCAGAACCTGTCGTCCCAATCCTTAAAGTAGAGATCAGTCATGGCAGGTTCTTCGTACTCAGTAAAGTTATCTTGAAACTTACCGCGTATGTGTGCAGCGTAATCGTTTAATCTGTCCCATAGTGGATGTGTCATTTATTTTTTCGTAGCCTTCGGAGTTTTGCGAATTCATTTAACAAACGTGTTTCTCTAATTGTTTTGAGTACACTTCGCCGTCGACGTGCGCTATTACTTTTAAGCATTCGTTCAGCGCGCGGCTTTGGTTTAAGGTTAACTGTATCTAATGCGTCATCTTGCATTTTACTCTCCTTATATGTTTTTTGATTTATAATATTATTTTATAACAAATAGCTGAGAATGTCAACTGTTATTTAGATAACTCATCAAATAATTCTGATGCGAAATCGAAGCATTTCTTAGCTTCTACTTCCATACCATCGTGTAACAGTTTTCTAAATTCTTCGATAAGTACTTTCGTATCACCTTCAAATTCATACATAATCCCTTTTCCGGGTGTCTTAGCTTTAATGATTTGTCCACCATGTAGTTCGCCAAAATGCCTTACATACATATGTGCTAATAGGCTGTCATTATCGTCTGCGTCAGCTAACCCTTGCATGTGTGCCATACATCTGCCAACTGATTCTGGATAACTATCAATATCGTCAAACCCGTAGATTTCTGATAGCTCATCCATATCCTGAAGAATACGTGGAGCTCTATAAATTGCTGTAAGGTTTGGTGGAATGATTACAATATCTTCCAATAGTCTGTATACTAAGTACTGACAGTTTAAAAACTTGTAATATACGAATGGGTCTATTCCACCACTAATTAATTGCTTAGCAAATTTTCTACGTTCAGCTGCTTGGTGATGTGCCCATGTGAGTTGCTTCAATTTATTAGTCATAATATAATGCCCTCTGTTTTATGGTGTACCTTTTATTTATACAAACTAAAAGAGGAGCCGAAGCCCCTCTAAAGTATTGATTTTTGTAAACTTAGAAGTTGAAACTTAAACCAACTGATGGTGTGAATGCTTCACTGTCAAAGTTATAGTTCAATTTAGTTTCTACGTCGATGCCTGCAATAGCAACTTCACCATTAACGCCTGCATCTTTCATCAGGTCATTTTGGTCACCGCCGATATAACCAGTTAATGGTCCTACCGTAGCGTCAGCTTCAAAGCCAAGTGTTTCTGAAATAGAACCGTATGATACTGCACCACCGATACGTACATTTTCCAACATACCATCTGTGTCTGCACGACCTGCTACAATCCATGACTCACTGTTCAAGTTATAGTCACCTACTGCGTTGATGTTAGCAATTCCTAATGGAATGCCGTAACCAGCTTGTACGTTTTGAATGTCTGTTAGATCATCCATGTTTAAGCCGGCTGCTACTGATACACCCATGATAGTTGCTTGAATGCTTTCATCAGCAATCGCTGCTTCCTCAATAGAAGAACCGTTTTCTGTGTCAATCCAAATATTGCCTTGGTCTCCAAATGACAATTCAGTTCCACCAATTGATGTGCCGATTGAATATTCGTCCAAAGCCAAATCGTTATTTGAGTCGACGACGAAAGACATAGAACCTGATGCTAAACCAGATCCTGCAGATACACCAAGATCAAAAGATGACGTTGCACCCCAATCTCCACTAGCACCTTCAGCAATTACTGTTTTAATTTTACCAGTTAATCCTACTGGAGCCTCGGTTACTTCCTGCGCAATCGCCGCGCCAGCTACCAAAGTTAGTGCTGTTGTTAATAAGAATTTACCCATGTTACCTTTTTCCTTGTAATAGTTTTAATAAGTGCCACTTTTCTGTTGCTAGGTAAGTGGCCAACCCCCTGTGATTACGCCGCTAAGGCAAATCCAGATGGTGCGAAATTTTCATTTGCATTTAGTTTAATTGATCTATACGCGATCATCCGATGAACTCCACTCTGCTATTCCGTCCGTCGATCCTAATATCATCCCCATCAAATTTACTCTGCGGAGTAAAAAGTCATAATTTACCTTGTAGAGTAAATTTGGTGGAGATGCGCGGTACTGCCCCGCGGTCCGATCCGTATTCACGTCATTTCAACGTTCACTAGTTATATATAATACATATGGAGAAAAATGTCAATAGATTTCCATTTTAATTAAAACATTGTTACTATTTTGTAACAGCCAATCTATTATTATTTTGTAGTAGATAAATCTATTATATACAGTTTTTAAACAATGTCAACCATTATAAATAGATTCATGTAGGTTTTTGAGGATAATTATGTTTTTAGTCCACTTTTATATATTTTATTGGGTAGTAGCTGCTGTCGGATTGACGATAGGGTATCATAGATGTATATCACATAAGCAAATAAAACTGCACCCAATACTAGAAACAATAACAATTTACTTAGGTACTATAGCTAGCGCATGTTCTCCATTAAGTTGGGCAGGCGTTCACCGTATGCATCACGCATATACTGATACCGAGTTAGACCCACATAGCCCAAAATACAAAAAATGGTATGAAGTATTGTTTTCGGCTTATAAAGTAAAGCACATACCAAGAAAGTTTGTAAAAGACCTTTATAATAATCCAAGAGTTATGTTTTTCCACAAAAACAAATTATATGTTTTCATTGTAACTTATATTGTAGCATTTTATATAAATCCAATATTTCTTGTACATTTATTGTTATTATTGCCAACATCATTTATGTTTTACGGCTTACTTAATTTAGTAGGTCATGACGACGATGGTGCTGCTAATAAATGGTGGATAAATCTTTTTGCTCCACTTGAGGGAAACCACAGTGATCATCATGCAAAGAAGTAGTGACACACATTGGGTAAAGATGAACTTTAATGTTCCATGCTCTGATATAGAAAAAGAATATAAACTAGTCAAAGACTCATTAGTTATCCATAGGCCAGAGGATGGGCATAAGGATTGGTTTGCTATGACGTTGTATGGTGTTGCCTCTGAAAGTACAAATAGCCATTGGGAATATGGACGTAAAGCTAAAAAGACAGTTACAGATATTGGTATGAAATGCCCTAAGACTATGGATTTTGTTAATTCATTACCATATGCTCGAATAGATGATGTTAGATACCTTGTTATAAAATCCGGCGGTTATATTGCAGAACATGTAGATGTGCCAGAGCATAATTGGCTGGATCCTCTTAATATATCTATTACATACCCAAAGGGAAGTAAGTTTGTTATGGATGGTGAGGAAATACCGTATTATCCCGGTTCATCATTTGTTTTAAATATTCACTACCCACATATGGTTGAAAATAATTCTGACGAAGATAGATTACATTTGTTAATTCATGGTAAGAAAAAGAAAGAGTTTTGGAATGACATTGCTGAACTCAGATTGTAGTGTTACTAGCTTTTTTCCAGAAGATAGGCCGGACATTATAAAGAAGTTATCAGAAACAGTTTACAACCATGTTAACTATGATGGTTTAGACTGGTTTCAATTTGATTGTGTTTCCATATTACAAAATGGCGAAGACATAGTAGGATTTAGTTCTATATGGCACAGGCCAGAATATTATGAAAAGGGCGAGGTTAGAATATTAAATCGTTACTGGGAAAATAACGAGCTGCGGCGAATAGGTAGAGAATTAGCAAGAAGCCATATCATATCTACCGTCAAAGACCAATTAAAGTTTGCAAAAGAACTTGGATATACCTCAGCATTTATAAGTAGAGAAAAGAACCCTAGAATGTTACGAGAGTTTATAAATAAAGTGGCAATAGCTACAGATACAATATGGAATATGCATGACGAAAGAGTACCGGTTTGTGACGGTCATGGATGTTTACAATATAAAGGATATACAAAATTATGAAAACCAGATATGAGCTGCCACCATTTCAAAAGCTTGACTCACAGTTTGATGTAAATAAAATTATTGAAGTCGTTCGTAACATGCCAAGTGAAACAGACGATTTAAAAGAAAAAGATGGCTACGGAGATTTAGTTGGCGGAAAAACTGCAAAGTTACAAAAAGCTTTTGGTTTAAAATTTGATACGATTGAAGATGCTTATCAATTCTTACAAGACAACGATGTAAAAGAGTCTGAGTTCCGCAATGGTTTAGGTGGCAAGCGTATGGCTTGGGATTTTAGAAACTATGTAAAGCCGTTTGAAGATTATATCGTAGAAGATGGCAAGGGCAAATTTGAAGTTAATGGATCACCATATAAACAAATCGCTTTGACTAAATATAATCCTGATGAAGAAGAACGCGTATATGAGAAAAAGATTCCTAAGAGTAGACTTGATGAACGTCATTATAACTTGATGAAAGACTGGGTAAAGGGTACGTACCTAGAAGAAATACTTAAAACATTTAAAGGTGAAGTTACACGAGCAAGAATTGCTATTATGGAACCGGGAGCTTATGTTGCTGAACATATCGACTACAATACTGATTATTCTATTCGGTTTCATATCCCGATTACAACAAACGATGATTGTGGATTTTATTGCATAGACAAAGATGGAAACAAAATAGAACAGACTATGGAGCCGGGATCACTTTGGTTTTTAAATCAAGGTATGAGGCATTCAGCTTGGAACAAAGGTACGACTACACGGTCGCATATTATTATATCAGTTAATGGTCAGGAAGATTTACATGGATAAAACATGGATAAATGACTCGTTTATAAAAACTGATTACAAGGTTGACCCGATTTTTTGGGAAAATTATATGACTGGCGAATGGACTGACAGTAATAAACTATATTCAGAATATGTTAGTGATGCAACAGGTGGTAAAGAAATGAATAAGTTCTTTGTCCAAGAAATACATAATTTTAATAGGCCGCTTCTGAGATTGATTAAAAAAATATGGAATACATTTGAAATAAGACCACAAGAATTCCGCTGCAACTTTTTTAGAGTATTAGAAGGTGGAGAGTTGCCAGTTCATGTTGATGTTAAGAGCCATTGCTCAGTACTGATACCTGTAACTGAGAATACTGGCGAATTATATGTTGATGATGGAAATACACGAGACTCCATAGTATATGACGCTATGACTGTGCTCAATACAAAAAAACCACATGGTGTAAAATCACCAACAAAGGAACGTATCGTCTTTCATATGGGGATACACGACATTCCATTCGGAGAACTAAAATGATTAAAAAACTAAACCTGCCGCAGCTAACAATGCCTTCACCAATTCATAATGCATTAGAAATTGAATATGATAGCTCAATTATCAATTACACGGCTTGGACTCTTGCTGATGCAACATCTGCTTTAATAGACGAACAAGTATTACAAGAGATTTTAGATAATTCACATACGCGTTATCAGGAGTCAGACTCAACCAAAAACGGCAGGATTTTTACAACAGAGTCACGCTGGAGAATTCTGTATATCATTGATCCTGTAGGCACAGTATTACACGCTCACGATGCCGACGATAATGTTACATCTTCTATTACAGCGGTTGCAGGAGAATGGTATCTTATTGACTCTCACATTAAAAACTCTGTTTCTGGAATTACAGGTACACAAACTGCTATAACAATTAACCATCCAAATGATTTTACAGTGAGCGAACAAACATGGATAGACAACCTTATTATAGAGTAATTGATACAGTTGATCTGGAAAGGATCAAAAGTGAATTATCTCTTATTCATCATGAAACAACATACGCACTTCAAGGTGAACGTGTTGAAGATAGTGTGTTTAAACATATAGTACCTGCAACGAACCAAACTAATGCTTGGGAAAGACAAACGAAAGTGACAGCCAAAGACTTGGTTGAGTTTCACTTTTCATTGCCATATATCAATTCCTTACTAGGGAAATATAATGTAGCATATAGTAGGGTTATGATATTGAATGGCAAAACATGCTATACTTATCATAAAGACTTTACTAAAAGAATACATATACCAATTGAAACCAATGATAATAACTTCTTTGTTATGAACGATGAAGTCTTTAGATTGCCAGCAGACGGTAGTGTTTATGAAGTAGACACGACAAACATTCACACATTCGTCAATGCTTCTACATCAACTCGAACACACATTGTCGGCACTATGTTATGAAAACAATATTGTCTGGCTGCAGTTGGTCTAACAGGAATTATTTTCCAAGGATGCATCCTAGCTATGACACATCATATCCAAAGTGGGATGAGTTATTACAAGATTATTACGACTGGGACATTGTTAATGTTTATGGAGATGCTCTTGGTAATGTAGAAATAATAAAGAGAGCAATAAAACAAATATATACATGTAATACTACTAGATGTATTATAGCCTTATCTCAGTGGTATAGGTTTTCTACTCCCGGTGACAATCGCTTTAATCCAAACACAAATAAAAATGTTGTGTGGGATAATGATGTGTCTGAAGAACAAAAGGCTAAACATCAAAAATGGACAAATAGACACGACGATTATTTTAATATTATTCCATTTGATGATAATACCAAAAAATGCCTTGTAGAAGAAACTCTGTTTCAATTATATGTATTAATAGATTTATGTTCACACAAAAATATAGAACTTGTTGTGTTTCAAATGATATATCCACTTGTTGAAAACAAAGACGTATATGATATGTTAGACTCTAATTACTTTAATATGATCCACAAAAGAAAAAGCAAATTCTTCGGTTGGCCTTTTCACTGGCAATATGGTGGAGCTTGTTTTGAAGAATTACTGCAAGGAGATTGTATGATTAGCAAACAAGATAGACATCCTAATGCAAAAGGTCACCAAGAAATATTTAGAATATTTAAAGGATTTTATAAATGAATTATTATGAATTGCCACGTTTTCTATCGGAAGAACGTCACAACGATTTTTTAAACATGGCTGAAACTGTTAAAGAGTGGACGCCATATCAATCCACAGTATCAGGTAATCGTATGGGAATGTATTATTATCAAACAGGATTAAAGTTTGCTAATCGTAATGTTGCGCTCATAAAGTTAGAACCACACGACGTTATGGATTGGCATGTTGATGGTAAACGAAACACTGCATTAAGCTATCCGTTGTCCAACCATTATGCACCCTGCTCTTTTGAGGACGAAACATTTGATGGTGTAATGCTGTTAAATACTCAAGCTAGGCATGCCGTGTTTAATAACGAACATACTAGGTATAGTATCAACATATCATTCCAAGAACCAATTAATGAAGCAATAGAAATTTTTAACGAATTATCTGAATATGAATTTATTACATCTTAACTTTAAAATAGATAAACCACGCTTTAGAGAAGTAGCAGAGGCATGGCGAAATAATGGACGTTGGTATCAGTGGAAACAGTTTGACCAAGTAGATAAATGGTGGCAGACTTATCCACAGCAAGGCGAGGACCCTAATATAAACGAAGTCGCAGAGGCTTTAAATATCCAACAGTTTGATAACAGACCACGGTTTTATTGGTTAGAAACTAATAACGATATACCTATACATTATGATGAAGATCATGTTACATCTATACAAATAAACTTAATGGATCAAATACCTGTTATAGGTATTGAAGGTGTAGGCAATGTACCTTACGAAGCAATGGCGATTAACAATGGCGATATAAGACATTGGGTTGACCCAGTACCGTATGAAAGGCTGCAGATGAAATTTGTAATGAGAGAAACTTGGCAAGAAGTAATAGAGGCAATACCTAATGAATATATACAGAACTGATAGACCTTTCTCTGATGAAGAACTCAGGACTATGGACATTATACACAACCCAAACGTTAAAATGTTCAAAGATCAAAACGAACCTTCTTATGTAATTCATGATTTCATCACAGACGCGGAAAGAGAACAACTACTATGTGCATGGGATTACCACTTTGATACAAGCGGCGAAATAATCAACGAACACATTTATAGAATAGTGTATCCAATGCTTATTAAAGAAATATCAGATATTATCAGACCAAAAATATATGAAGAGTTTGGTGAGGATACAATATTCTATTCGGATATAGCTGGCAGCGATCCTATGAGTGTTGGCGATCAAATGTTTAAAGCGGTAAAACCATATGGTTTACATACCGACGCCGTTACGCACTTAGACGGTTATAGACCATACAAAGATATTATCATACCACTAGAAATTAATGGTGGTGGTACTTATGTTACTTTTAATCAAAGGTATCGTGGACATGCAACTATGTTTATGAAGGGGAGGGATATAGCTTCTTTTGCCAACTACCATAATGTGATTAAGAATATGAACTACTCATATTATGGAGTGGATGATATTGATGTTGGTAATAGAGACGTACATAAGTTGAAGGAAATCATGCCTAAGCATATTCCGTTATCTGTATATGATGGTTTAAGTATTGAAAATATATTTCCGTGGGAACACTGTCACGCAATCGTACAGGATACATCAGTACTACATGCGCCAACAGAGTTTGAAGGTTCTAAGATAGGTTTGACATTACATCTTATGAAGAAGGATGATAGTTATAGGAATAGTATAAAAGGTCATTATACCCCTTGGAGTCCACTTACTCGACCAGTAATCCAAAGTTCTTAGAAATCATGTGAACCATAGCAGTATTGTTTTCACGCATTCTTGCTTTGAGTTTGTGTTTACTAATTTCGTGTTCTCTTGTATTTTTATCAAACGCTGCAATCTTATCATTTACATGTTTAAGATGCCAAGTTTCGTTTAATCTACTAACAACTACATTATTCATATTTACTTTGTATGACATAATTGTTTCGTTGTCATAGCCAAAAGATTTTTGTACTTGTGGTGGATATATCGAGTCTTCTTTAAGTTCTTTCATCAAAGCTAACGTTTCGTTAATATCAGAAAAATAATCTAACTGCTCCATTACCTTTTTACTTGCCATCATAATACCCGTATTAAAAACATAGTTATCTGGTTCAACATCTTGTTCAGACAACATTGCATGACAGTTCCAATACTTAGCTTCTGGCGACCTAAAATCTTTATCATAGTGTTGTAGGTATAGCGCATCCCATAGTTTTACACCACAATCCAATGCGCTTGACGTATTACAACACAAAGTACTTTCGCCGTACAAATAGTCAAATACATTAATGTCAAAGTTATTAAACCAAACATCAAAATCCACATATAATACTAAATCATAATAACTTGTCATGTAATCTAAAAGATACACCTTATATAAATTTATTATATCGTATTCTGATAGCTGCGGGAACCTAGCACGAAACTTTTCATATCTCTCGTCTCTTCCAAAGTGGATATAAGTTGCCTTTTGAGCATGTGCATATTCAAGATGGTTGTCATACAACTTATCTTTATATGCAGCCAACCTCTCTTTAGTTCGCTTACTCTTATTGACAGGATCGTCCCTTGGTCCTTTTGGATTATCTAAACGATCATCAGGTATGTCGATGTAGATAGAATATACCAACTTCGTTTTGTCTTTAAAGAACATACTAAACTTTTTACTAATGAAGTGTGCGATTTCAACATCGTCCCAATCAAACAACTGCGGGTTACCATTAATAATCTTATGCCACCTCTCATCCATAATTTCATATGGAATGTTTGTACTTTCCATAATATATGAAAAGATGCTTTCGTTGTTTGGGTAGTAATACATCCTAAGGAATTTGTATTGGTCATCACTTATTCCAGACATTCGCATTTCATTTATTCTTTCGATGATGTCTGGGAGCCTTTCAATAAACTTAATTTGCTTAATATGTTCAGACTTAGCAATCATAATACCAGTATTCATTACGTGGTTATCTTTACCATTTAATAAATCTTTTGTGATGTGATATTTCAGCGTTGGAGAACGGTTGCCGATATTTTCAAACTTAACGCCTTCAATACTTTTGTTTGTCACGTTGTCAGTCTGTACTTGAATATGAATACCCTTACTCAAATCTAATTCGTCAAACACATTCTTTTCTGTATTAAAAACAACATCCATATCTACGTACATGACTTCGTCATATTCTTTAGCCAACTCTGCCATAATATGGTGCTTGTATATATTAGCCTTTGTAAATTCTAGTTCAGTGTCAACATCAAAGTCTTTCATCGTGTTGTGGTAAAACTTAAACTCTACATTAATTAAGCTGTTAGCATATTCTTCTTTGTTTGAAATTAATCTATCAAAGTATTCGTTAATAGACTCAGTAGCAAAATGATAACTACCTAAATGGTCTTTTTCTTTATCAATATCATCATAGGTTGTAAAAATAATTCTTTTCATACGCCTATCACCATATAACGTGTACATTCTTCGTTAACTTGCATTTCGCCTTTCCACATAATAACAGCTAAGTCCAGCGACTCAACAAACTCATCTAAACTATTGTGCGTATTAATATGACTTTGAATAGAATGGTAATTATTGCTTTGAAAACAAATCATGGTCTCACGTGTCTTAGCACCAATGATTAAACGTATATCATCTGGTTCCATATGCTCACAACTTGTATTGATAATAAGTTGATATGCATCAGCCCTAGTAAAGAAATAGTCTAAAGCATCGTCAGTAATTGAATGATTGTTTTTGTAGTCATCATTGCCAGCCTGTAGTGCATATGAATATTTCAAACATAGTGGGTCTGTATCAATGTTCCATATATTAATATCGTTGTCGATCTTTTGGCGAAGCAACATTCCATTCATGCCATACCACCCACCAAGAATAATAATATCTTGTAGTGGACACCATCTAAATTGTTTGTCTGTAAGAAAAGGTACTAGGGTGTCAACAAGCCATTGCTTGCTTTTCAACTGCGTTTCGTTGACAGAATTCATAATGTCGTAGCTTCTGTATAAATCTACGTCTTTATTGTATTCAGAATCCTTGTAAATATCTTCACATTCGTTTAATGCATTTTTATAGATTGTTTCTAGGTAGCTCATATTTCATTCCATTATACATATCAATTGGTGCATCTCTATATTCATTAGCAACACTGTTTACTAAACCATGCTCAAAGGTATTAAACTCTAACCCTTCGTGGACTAAAAATCTATCTATACCTTTATACTTACGCATAAAGTAATCTTTGTTAGATAGGAAGTGATCCCATATATGAGTTTGCTCACCAGCTGTCCACGTGATTACTGAACTATTTATGTGAACGTCATAAGCATGCGGTGCCATGTATAAATCATCTTTCCAATAATCTTTAAGTATGGTTAACCCATCCCATTTTAAAAAAGGAGAAGGATCTTCCTTAATATCCATGTCAAGATCAAAGAATAGACACTTACCTTTTACAGGAAAATCTGCGCTAAACATCGCCAGTTTATTCCACCAAAATCTAAGTGTTGGTTTTTCAAAGCACGGGATTTTTTCAACCTCAACCCCAATTGGATCTTCTGTATAACATAAATATTGAGACATAGGATAATATTCTTTAAGCTGGTCTCTCAATCTATTTACATGTTCAGCACTATACTTATCGCCGTGCTTTACGAATATAATATTATCTGGTTTCATAACTAATCCTTCCACAAACCTTTTTACATGCAAAACATGCTGTCTGGTCTTTCCATGATTTTGGTAACTTTACTGTAAACCAATCATTGTTTATTATGCTTTGTAATGATTTGTGGTTTAAATTAAAGTCATTCTTATTATCTACAAATTCTTTCATAGTCTTATTTAGATTACCATTCCAAACACCATCGTCTGTTATATATCCATCAGTTATCTCATTGGCTCTTCTGAGTGGTGTTGATAGATAACAGCAAGGAGAAATCTGTCCCTCAACTGTCACTTTCATATTGTTTTGTTCTTTTGCTAGGCAAGTTATGTCAACACCAATGGGGTGTCTATGATCCCTTACTCTACGATCATTACGTTCTAAACCTTGTTCCCTGTCTTCACGAGTTATTTGTTCTAATACTTCTTTATTCCCATCTTCATTTACGAATGGGTATGTCGATCCTTTCTGGAAGTTGTTTCCTTCCACTGCATCAAACTCTATATCACTAAAGGCTCTCTTACGACACATATCACGAATGTCTTCTAGGTAATCTTGGTTGTGTTTAAACAAAACTGTTAGAACACTAACTCGTGCTAGGGTTGCGCTTGTGACTTCTAATGCGGTTAGGACTTTTTCTAAATCAGAACCTCTCCTATAAAATCCATGCATTTCTTGGTTGATACCATCTACGTCGAATATGATTTTAAGACGTTTGCCACTATAAGACGCTATATCCCACCAAAATTGTTCATCTCTCATACTACCATTTGTGTTTATGGATATAGTACAGTTGCTTTCGTCTATGATATAGCAGACAATTTCTTTCAAATCTTTGCACATCCCAGGATCACCGAATGTACCAGAAAAATGGAAGTTGACAGCTTCCATTGCAGTTGGGGGAAACCATCTTTTAAACTTACTTAGCGATACAGACGTTGGCTTCAGAAAACTATAAGGTTTCAACTTATTATCTTCATCTGTTCTAGAGCATTGAGGACATTTTAAATTACAATGTGTAGATAACTCAACGTCTAAAGTTATAGACTCTGGCTTCATAATAAATCAATAACCTTTTGAATTTCTGTTACATAATTTTCGTTATTGTTTTTTGTTAGTAATACGTTTAGCTTTTCTATTGAAGCTTGCCTGTCAACCATTTTCATTGTACTTATGCTCCAATCTTCAGTATGACTTCTGCCTGATCTATCATAAACATTTATAAAAACACCATATTCATTTTCCATAGCATATTTAAATAACTTGTCTATATTCAATGCATTTATAGACATAAGAGTTGCGTTTATTGTAACTTCGCAATGTTCGCTAAATTTCTTTACATTATTATAAGTTTCTTTATAATTACCACCTATCCTAATCAGGTTGTATTCTTCTGGAACAACTGTATCAACAGATATGGTTAATTTTAAATTATTTTCATTACATATTTTAAGAACTTTTTTATTAAACACACTTCCATTAGTACACACTTGAATACGCATACTAGGATTAATTTCAGCAATCATACTACACAGTTTATATAACGCTTTGTGCGAAAAAGGTTCTCCACCAACAAATCTTATTTCATCAAGGTGTGGAACAAATTCTTTAAATTCTTCTAGTAACGATTGTAAATTTTTATCATCGTCAAATGTGTTTGGGTCATAAACTTTTAAGTTTTTGTCACGTCCTAACATGTGCTTTGAACTCAACTCGCCCATACACATTGGACAAGCCATATTGCAAAGATTTGATATTTCGAACTCAAAAATTCTAGGGTAAGAAGATGATAATGCGTGTTTAAGTCTATCATCACCAACATTATGATCATATTCATTTATAGGTGGCTTTATATTAGCATTTATTCTAGCACCACATACTTTTTGACACCCATCGTGTAAAGTATTTTCTAATAATGCTTCTTGGTATGATTGGTTCAACTCTCCAAACCAATAATCTTTTAAGCTAACTTCATCTTTTTTCCAACGTGTTTTTTGTGTTGAAAAACAGCAAGGGTGCATTTCTCCGTTTCTGCGAATTCGCATATGATTAAATGGAGCATAACAAGAAACCATCTTATGTTGAGATGGTATTGTTCTATTGGCTTGAAAAAAATCCCAACTCATCTATAATCCTCTAGGTATGGTGCTAACTCATATATATCTTCGTTGTTTTCACGAGCGACTAAACAAAAGTCGATCCATTTTATCATTCGTTCTTGTATTAGTTTAATATCATCATCACCTTGTACCACACTCAAAACGTTATTCATGCCTGATAAATGTAGGTTGTCTGTAGTATAATAAGTGTCTGACTTCTTATCCCAATCTTTTAAGTAATCAAATAGCCTGTCTCTACCTTCTTCTATGTGGTGTTCGTCTAGGTAACATGGGCTACAATATTTAGGGAATGTAACAAGGTTCGCCATACTAATTCTATCCACACCATCAATATCCTTCCAATATTCAATAAGTTCTGGAAGGTGCATCCAATTATATACAGATACTGTTGATACGATAACTACCTTACGACCAGAGTGTTCGTGGTATCGTTTAATGTTGTTTACTGTCTTCTTAAAGTTACCACCACGTATCCAATCATACATTTCATGTACGCCGTCGATACTTGCTTGAATATGTACTTCGTTTATCTGATGCAATATTTCAATAACAGTATTGGTTACGAGTTGCATATTTGTGCATATCTCTACCCTGCAGCCGGGATTAGTTTCAGCCAACTTTTTTAATATTTTAATATTATTAGGATCAGCAAAGGGTTCACCACCCTTGATGGTTAGATGCTGTAGGTTAGGAACTATATCCAATACCTTATCAACATCAGCTTTAGTCATTTTATACATTTCAGTATGGAACTTGTGGTTCTCGTTACGCCAAGTTAGTCCAGATTCAACAGCCATCTTTTCATACGGCGACCACTTAGAAGAATACTTACCAGAACAAGAAACACACATTTGATTGCATATGTTACTTGTTGTGATCTCAAGAAACCTAATAGGAATAACGTCAGATGCCAAATCTTCTTCATATGTAGGAAAGTCAAATCGGTTGTATGAATCAAACCTAGCAATGCGTCCTGCATCCCAGTGTCTCCAACAAACGTCACATTGTTTTGGAAACAGCTTTTCTTTGAAGTCAGAACGAAGTTTATCATACACTTCACCATTAAAGAACTCAGTAAGGTTGTCTATATCTTTGATGTGTGAAAGTGCTACGTTGTCGCCAGCACAGCATATAACCATTTCACCAATAGGGTTAATCGTAATCCCTGTTTCGGGAACCATACATTTCATTTTTATAAAAGATCGTTGTAAATTGCCATTGCTGATGTGATACGAGTTGCCTTACGGATAGAAGACTTTACAGACTTATCAGCCTCTTTAACCACATCTTGTTCTAATGCCCAAAGCTTAAACTTAAAGAGTTCTTCTTTGCTTTCATTCATATCACGAATGAAGTCATATACTGCATGGTCAACTTTGTTTGTTTTTACTTTAACATCTTGGTCGAGACTCAACAGTTGATTTGTTTTATCTTGTGCTTCTTGGTCTAACTCAGCGGTTTGTTTTTCAAGTGCTTCTTTGCGTTCCATAAGGAAACGCATTCCTAACATTTCTTCTGCTAAGGCTTGTGCTTCTGCATTAACCAATTCTCCAAATTCACGAGCACTTTCTCTTTTAAATTCTGAGGTAGTTTCAACAAGCCTTTCTGCATCCCAACCTTCTGAGACCAAAGCATGATAATCTCCATTATCTCCTACTTCAACCATGTAATTAACTTGTTCGTTATTGGGATTTGTATATACAACTTCAATTAAACTGTATTCTTCATTCATATAATACGCCGTATCAACAGCGCCACTAAATTCTGCCATAATATAATTCCTTAAGTATTAGTTAATGTTGCCCTCAATCTGTGAGAAGCGATTGTTGTTGGAGTACCATTTGGAAACTCTTGTGTTCGATAATCAGATGTGCTTACAAATCTTTGCGTATAACCAGAAACTGATGAACCACTTAATCTTGTGTCAGCCATCACAGTACCCATAGTATTACCAGATCCGTTTATGTTATATCTTAAAACTGAATTATGTAATGGGTCGCCAGTTCCATTTACTGCGGCGTTTTGTATCATCGGTCCAAATATGTCGTCAAACATAGATAAAGACATTTCTCTTATATCGCTATTTGCATAACTCCAATATACAGGCATAAATTGGGGAGTGTTGGCTGCCGGAGTAACTTTATGTAAATAGTAGTTATTAATTGTTGTAGGTTGGTCTTGTGTTTCACCAATACCACCAGCAGTATATGCGGCTGCATTTGCCCTTGTGTCAATAAATACAGGAGTTGACGATACCAACGTTGAGCCTGACACACTGCTTGATGTAGATATATGATACATACCACCTGAGTTTGCATCTACTGTTCCGTTTTGAATAACTGCCATAGCAGGTGCAATAAAATATTCCCAACAATCGTTTATATCCATAGACTGAAGGTCACCTGCGGTTGTATTTTGAAGTAATGGAAACCTATGTAAATCAGTATCGGTAGGTAATGCAGGAGGTGAACCGCTTACTGTTTGACTAATACGAGCATATGTACCACCCGTGAGTGATGATATGTTAGGCGTATTACCTGAAGTAGCAAAGCCACCTTGGGCTGCAGTAGTAGATGTACTTGCACCAGCTTGCATTCTTGTATCAGTAATTGAACCCAAGTTTCCACCAGAATTAACCACTGATAAACTAACCGTGGTGTTTAAAGAATACAAATAAGCGATCCTTCGCAATACCTGACCTTCATACGGGTCAAGGGAGGAGATTGGTTCATCAAGACCAACCCCAGCTCCCGTTAAATCACCTTGTAATAACCAACCGGCCATTACGCTGGCAGACCGTAAATTCTAAAGGTTTCATTACCAGCTGAGTCACGTATAATAAGTTTGTGGTCAACAGCTTTAATAAAATCAATAATTGTGGTTTGGGTAACTGTATCCATCGTTGCGATGTTTTGCATTTGTAATGCGTTATCTATGACGGTTGTCGTCGATACTTTAATGGCCATGTTCATCTCCTTTGCTAAATTGACTAGGCATTACAGTTATTTATAATAAATAAAAGTATTGAAGTCTTTGTAATGCGCATATAAATTTAATGGAGAATAACATGGCAGACAAGACAACTATCGATGCAGAGGCAGCGGCAGCTATTGACGTGAACGGAGACGGTCATATTTCAGCTGAAGAAATGGCAATGCATTTAGAATTTAAACGTAAAGCATTAGAGGATAAAGACGCTCAACGCGATGCTATCCGTAAAATGGCTTGGTTTTCACTTATTGGATTATTAGTATATCCATTAGCAATCATTTTAACTTCATGGTTAAACTTAGACACAGCGGCTGGATTAGTTGCTGATATTGCACCGACATACTTTGCTTCAATTGCGGTATTAGTTTCAGCATTCTTTGCTGCTGATGCTGTTGGTAAAAAGTAAAATAAAAATAGGGAGGCTAACTTAATAACCTCCCTATTACTCGGGTCTTCTATGTGATCTTTAGGCTGTGTGTTACACCGCTCCTAGGCTGATCCTGCCAAACTACTTTTCTCTGCGCCTTGGTTCTTTGACGATATTGTCTGGCAAAGTTTAGGTCCGGTTCCCTCATTTGCAAGACGCAGAGAAAAATAGTTTAATTTTCGTGGGAGAGACTTTCCTAGGTGCCTCTCCCCTTATCTACAATAGCGTTAGTAGCAAACGTCCGGGTTTCCATTCGGTACCGGCTGGTGTACCCACCTAACAAAACCTTGTACATTGGCAGTTAGGTTTTTCATTGGCCGATATTAGTCTTTACTCTCTAATACCCGCCTCTGAATTACGCTCGAGTGTATTTTACGTTCCACTCGTCTTTGTCAGACCAAGTTCCTCGGCTTTCAAAAAACTTTCCTACAATCCCAGGAAATGTTTCTAATAGACGATCCTTTGGCATCAACATTTGATATTCAATCAACTCTTTCGAGTATACTGGTGTAGAAGAACCAAGTTCCCATACTTCGCCAGTTTTAACATTTTCCATCAAAATATTTTTTGCTTCAATAGCATACTGACCTTGGTCTAAAGTTTTAAACACTGCCTTTGCACGATTGTTTGGCTTATGTGTTAGTGTACTACCAACGTCACTTGCTTTAATTACAGTTTTCATAATATATAGTTCCTTTATATTTGAGTCATAGCGAATTTAGCAGCACTGCGAAATTCACTTTGAGTTGCTTGAGAAAAATCAAAACCTTCAATTTCCATTTGCTCTTCAATGTTAAGTGCAACTTTATCTGAGCATTTGCAAATTTTCATAATGTCTTTAATTACGATACGCATTTTGGTTTTCCTTTATTTGTTTATATAATCAATATAACTGATTCTAAGGAGAATGTCAATAGTTAATTTTCATATATTGAAGTTTTAATAAATTCCAAATCAGTATTAACTCCTAAAACTTGAGAAGCCAATTCGTCAAGATAATCAAAATTTTCAGATTGAAATAAGTAAAGAGGATTTCCACCAGCAGGACCATTTTCCTGAATTAAAGTTGCGGTACATCCGTGGTCTTTTGCGAATTGAGAAACTTCTGAATGAGTTGGTTCGTGTGATATATCAAGTTCTATGTTAAACATTTATGTATTCCTTTATGCTACTAATCTTGGAGAAAATGCGAATGCAACAAATCCTGTTGGAGCAACGACAACCATTGAACCTTCATCGTCAACGATTACATCACCTATTGACACAGATGCCATACGAGATAATCTTTCGATGTTTGACTCTGGGCCGATGTTACCAATTTCAAAAACTTCATTTAAGTCTTTTGCAGTGATAGTTGAAACATGTGTGTAATACTCTTCAGCAAACGCATCACTAGCCATTTGACCAATTTTCGTTCCTCTGAAGTCCATTGTCATAGACTGTTTCATTTCGAACGCAGGTACTGTTTCACCAGCATTAACCGCATCAACGAGTTCGTTTGACATTTGGATTTGATATAGTTTAAACTTTTTCATAACATATTCCTTTATTTGTTGATTCTAATATACCGCATTAGAACAGGAATGTCAATAGTTAATTTAAGTTTATTTTAATTATATTCATCTTCAGCAATTTGGTTTTTACCAGACTCACCAGATACAACCATATCGCCGGCTTCGTTTTGTACATATGTAGGGTATGTATTCACAACGTCATTTGCAGTAATTAATGAATTGATATTAATCGTAAATCCATCGGCACCGCGATCTGTTATATAAACGTGCCCACTGTCACCGTCAGTATCTGTTGCGTCGTATACGCCTTCGCCTGATGCATTCATATGTACGTAAACTGCTGACACTAAAGTAGTGCCAGTGTTTAAATCATCGACCATTGTTTGGAGCTCTGCTAAAGTAAAGTTATCCATTCTTTTTTGCCTTCTTTTCCATAATTTTAACTGCTTTGTCGTATGCTTCTTTAGAAACAACACCTTCTTTTAATAAACGTTGTCTATTAACTTCATGTCCTGCTTGTGTATCTTCTTTAGATCCACCCATATAAGGAACACAATGTCCAGTCTCTGCCATGATATCGGTAATCATTCTACCATCTTCAGCAATAAAATCGCCAAGGATACGTCCAAATTTACCTTTCATATCCTCACCGTTACGTGCGATTTGTGTTTTAAGAATACATTGTTTACCTAATAATTTCTTTAACTGTTCTTTGGCTGCTAGTCCAAAAACCTTTTCAACTTTATCTGATGTTCTCGATTCTGGTGTATCAATACCCATAATTCGCACTCTTTCATCAGCTAAAACCACGCCAAAGCCTAATTCAATATCACAGTCTACCGTGTCACCGTCGACTACTCTATTAATGTTTGCTCTATACTCGTACATAATTGTTACACTCCTAATTAAATTCTCTGTTGAATACATCAATATTTATAAATAAAAGGAATAGCAAAATTTGGCTGCGCGGTTGTGTCTTAATCGCATGTATTAATTTGGAGAAAAATTATGTCTGTTAGAAAAAGAGTATGGCTATATGCGATAAGTTTGATCGCGATTTTTATTATTATGGGAAACATGGCTTCAGCAGAGGATGTTGAATGTCCAACAGGTTACGTATGTACAAGATCAGACACTGACAGTAACATCAATTCTACAGGTAGTATGGAAACAAAAATTATACAACCTCCACCTACAGCAATCTCCCCACAATTTTCAGCAGGTAATAATACAGACTTATGTACTATTGGCGTATCTGCTGCGGTTCAAACGCAGATCCTAGGTATTTCTGGTGGTGGTACATTTACTGAAGAGAATTGTCAGAGATTAAAAAATGCGAAAACGTTGTACGATATGGGAATGAAGGTGGCAGCGGTATCCGTGATGTGTCAGGATACTGGAGTTTTTGACGCAATGATGCAAGCCGGGACTCCCTGCCCGTACGATGGACAAATTGGTGAGGCGGCTAAACTTGGTTGGGAAACACATGTAGCAGAAACGAAAAAAGAACTTAAACGAATGGGACCTATAGATGCAGAAAAAGTTGCTCCTGCTGTTGGCGCTGGTATTCTGGCCTTCTTACTCTTCCTCTGAAGAGACTAAGAGCATTGCGCCATACTATGGTTATACTGGAAATGCAGTAGCAGACCAAGCTTTACAATGGTCTATGCCTGACCTTTTACCACAAGGGGTTCCTGGGATTGATATACAAAACGTAATATACCGCTATACGATACAAAAAGAAACTGGCGAATGGGTAACCGTTTATGTTCAAAATGAAAGAATAGATGGAAATGGATATATATTTAGAGAAAGAGATGATTGGAAGCCGGGGTCTATATCCGGCATGGAAATTAGTAAAGCCGTTCCTGTAGGTAATATACCAAGAGAACTATGGGGAATGGGAAGTATTGAAGTATTTGGAGAAGGTAGGGTTGAAGGCGCAAGTGTTGTTTATACATATAAAGTTACACCGTGTTATGATCCACAATATGATCCAAACTGCCCAGGATATAAAAAGCCAGTTCCTACAATAATAGAATATGACCTAGATGATATATATGACGTGACAAAGGATGGAGATGTTGAACTCGACGATCAAGCAGAGGTCCAAGAAGACGCTGATGATTTAGAGGATGCTGATAGCAGAAAAGAAGCAGAGATGAAAGAGGATAAGAGATCAAAAATGAGATTGGAAGATGCAATGGCTGCAGGTGAAACCGCTGCTTATTTTGCTGAAAACCAACGAATTAGTATAATGAATGATATTGCACAAGCTGCATTGAATAGATCTTATCTTAACGTAACTATACCGGGTGGTACATATAACGAAGTTATTAATATACCCGATGGTAAAATGCCTGATGCAAATAGCGGCGCACGGGTTGGTCTCGCACAGCAATTATTACACCAACAAATGGTTGGTATGCAATATAATTTAAACAATAACTAGGAGACAAAATATGTTAAGTAAAAAGATTTTTGGTTTAGGTGCAATAGCAGCTATGACAATTTCCTCAACAATGGTCTTAGCTAACGACACACCTATTAACGGAACAGTGCAATCACGTTGTGTTATTCAAACAGATACCGCAGGTACATATGGTAACCCTAATGCATATACACTTACTACATCACCTTCAGACGGTGGTGAATTAGCAGTAGTTCGTTTTGATGTTTCATTAGCTGACGCGTACTATGCTCAAATCACTGCGCCAAGTAGTTTTTCATCAGCACCAAGTTTGCCTGATGTTGTAACATGGACTGGCGATACAGTTGTGCAAACAGTATCAGACTCTACAGGTATGAGTGCTTATGAAACTAACAAGGTTGAAATTGGAATGATGGATCGCTACGATCTAACAGCAACAGGATCAACTTGGTTTAAGACTTCATCATTAGCAGTTATGGGCGGTAACAAAGCCTTTGCTGGTGGTAACTATACAGCTATCGTTGTGGCGGAATGTATCGCACAATGAAATGGCGGGAGCAGTAGTAGTGCGCCAACGCCAATGTGTAGAATGATAGGCGGGTGCCAATAACTGGAGCTCTATAATAAAGGTGGAAAAGATTATGAAAAAAAGATTGATATTCGTTATAAGTATAGTTTTGATAACAGTATTCTCTGCAGCCTATGCTCACGAAATGGTTCCTACTTATCCTAAGATTAGTGGTTCCTACGTGACTGGGCTGCAGAAGACGACCATGACTATGTTTAATAAAAGAGCAGATGTTGAATATTATGAAATAGGTGTATTCACTGAAGATTGGAAACCTATTCCGTTTGTTTCGCAATATAAAGTTTGGAAAATACCTTATTTAAGTACTGTTTCGTTTGATATTTTTATAAGAGACCAAGATGCAAAAATAGTAACATATATTTGTTCTCAGTCCAAACTGAAAAAAGACAATACAAAGCGTACCGCAATAAGTTCGCGAATTTGTTCTAGAGTGAAAAAGGTTGGTGAATAATGAAACGTATTATAACATGTATATTATTGATGCCATGTATGGCGAGTGCTGATAGTAGTTCTATAGGATTATCACTCCCGGGAATGGGAGCCACGTATGGTCAAGATAGTATCAGTACTGGAGATTTAGATTGTAAAAACTCTATTGGTGGTGCAACGAATTTTGAGTTTGGCGTTACTGGAGTTATTGATAATTATTCAAGTCCTTTCCAAGGCGGCGGAAATGATACAAAAGATGTTGGTGTATATGCACGAATTACTATACCACTCGATAAACCAAAAGAAAGAATTAATTGCAATTCATTATATCAATTAGAATTGCGTAAAAAGAGATTAGAAGTTTTAAAACTGCAAGCAGAATTAGAACAACTAAGAAAACTAAACGAGTCCGGCAATTCTGGATTTGAAAACTAAGGAGAGCAACATGGCCGACAAAGACTTAGGCGAAGGCATTGAGAATTTTGAAGCTGAGGTAGAGAATTTAAAAAATACCAAGATGAAATTCTTAGGTATTACTATGACTCCCACAACGATCGGTATGTTGTTCGCGTTAATAAGTTCTATTTTAGGCGGCCTATATGGTGCTTTCCAAGTGTATGATGATTACATGGGCATGAAAGAGATTGTGCGAAACATTGACGTTGATGTTATTGAAACAAGAAATCAGGAAATAGAAGCATCACTAGCAAATGTTAATAAAGAAATTACTATTCAATTAACTGCAATTCAAAAACAAATTGATGATGCTGAAAAACGTACTAGAGAAAGTAAGGTTGATACTCGAGACCAAATGAATAACTTGGATGCGCAAGCGCGAAGAGTTGAAAAGTTAGTACGAGATACAGAAGCAGAGGTAAGACAGATAATTCAAAATGCTGAAGAACGCTTTGATAATAAGCGAGATGCCTTACAGAACCAATACGATAATAAAGCAAATAACCTTAGAGATTCCAACGACAGTCGTATGACTGATTTGGAAGGTAAGGTTGAACGAGATAACGAAGCTTTGAGATCAACAATCAAAAGAGAAATGTCAGAACTTGAAACAACATTAATGAATAAATTACAGAGAGCATTAGACAACCCATTAGCAAACTAGGAGAAATATATGCAAGGACCATCAAGAACATGTCAAACGTGCGGACATAAATGTCATTGTTATAGACCAGATTGTAATGAATGTGTAAACGATGTTTGCACCAAATGTAAATGCAAAGAAACAGAAACAGACGCACGGTCATGGAATGGATATTTAAAATGAAATGGTTTTTATTAGTATTAGGATTAGTAATAGGTGGCATTGGTTGCCATATATACCAAGAGACTATAATGAAGAGTGAAAACTACTGGGAAAACGTTGGACCTATTATGGATGAGAAATTAAACCCAAGTAAATACAATAACAATAAGGCAGAGTAATGTTTAGCAAAGAATGTAAAGCTCACCTAGAAGAGGTCGGTGAAACTGGTTTAGAACATGCAAAAGGAGCAGTAAAAGCTGCCATTAAATTACAGGGATTAGTTCCTATATTATTAATACATGCTATTGCACCTCGTCTGTTTATTAACACCGCAACTAATACAATGCGAGACATTTTAAAGGATAGACACAATGGAGAATAAATGTTCATTAATGGCACAATGTGCTCAGATAGCATACATGGATGGAAAAGAAGCCAAGGCTGCATATAAAAAAGTTGGTTACACTTCACATAAATTTATTGAAAACGATGGAGCTCAAGTTCATATCGTTTCAAACAAAAGCGAAATAGTATTATGTTTCCGAGGTACTGAGCCTTCAGAATTTTCTGATATTAAAGCAGACTTAAATGCTTTACCAGATAAAGCAGCTAATGGACATGGTCTTGTTCATAATGGTTTCCAAACAGAAATTGAAAAGATCTGGGATCAAATTAGAACTGCTATGGCAAAAATGAAATTAGAAGGAAAGATGTTTTATATAACTGGGCATTCACTTGGTGGGGCAATGGCTACTATAGCAGCGAGCCGACTACCTGACGTATGTAATGCGTTATATACATATGGATCTCCAAGAGCAGGGACACGAAAATTTGTTAAAAGCTTTAATCATATTCCTCACTATCGTCACGTTAACAATAACGATATTGTACCAAAAGTACCATTCGCATTCCTCGGGTATAGACATACCACCGCTCCGCGTTATATCAATTACTACGGAAAAATTAGAAAAGCTTCCAAGTGGCAACGAGTTAAAGACCAATGGAGAGGTCGTTGGAGGGCACTGAAAAAAGGAATGCCTTTTGATGGAGCATACGATCATGGTATGAACCATTATTGTAAATATACAAAGGGAAATGAATAATGTGGGAAATGTTATCTAATATGGCAGGAGATCGTTTATGGATCTATACTGCGATAGGCGGGTCTATTATTGGGCTCGCGTTTTCGACATGGTTCAGCACCACGCGAATGGCTTTATGGTTATACGCTCGTTTTGATAGAGGAATGGATTTCTTGGTTGAACGTTGGGGTTGGACATGGTTAGAGCAGCCGGAAAATGCTTGGCGTAAGAAGTATCCAAAAATCACTCAAAAGATTGACGATATGGAAATGCGTCTAAAACACTTAGAAACCAAGTCTAATACAAAAATTATTAGACAGAAGGGAACAAAAAAATGAACTGGATTAAAAACAGACTAAAAGAAAGAACCACATGGGACGGTGGAGTGTGTATTGCACTTGGTCTTATGATTTTATTTATGGCACCATTGGCTAAAATTGCGGCAGGCGTTGCGATTGCTTGGGGTGCTTGGACTATGTGGAAATCTGAATGATTTTAAATGTCACTGATAGAGCAAAAGACTATTTAAAGAAAGTCGGTAAGCCAAATGTATCACTTAATGTAAAAGGTGGTGGCTGTTCTGGTTTTCAGTATGAGTGGGGAGTTACCGATAAGGAAGCGACCGTTGATAACTTATGGCTTGACCCAATGGCAGAAATGTTTGTTTTTGGATGTACAGTTGATTACATCGAGGAACTTGGCGGATCTTATTTGAAGGTGGTAAATCCTAACGCAACTGCATCGTGTGGTTGTGGAGAAAGCTTCGCTGTTTAAAAAGTATGGCTCCCACAGGGAGTCGTACACTAAACTAGATTATATTGATCTAGGCACATATCATCAAGTGTTTTAGTAAGCTCACACAATTCCGATAAATTATCAACAATACATGAAGTTGCATCACCTGCTCTTCTATCTGTTAAAACCTTTTTAAGTTTTTTACCAGTAACTCTTTCCATTGAATCAATTACATCAAGTACAGAATATCCTTGTGCAGATCCAAGACACTCATATGGAGTATTCGTTGGACCGGTTTCTACTGCTTTTACGATAGCATTACAGAGATCACTAATATGTATATAATCACGTATGCAAGTACCATCACGAGTAGGGTAGTCTGTGCCAAAGATTTTAATATCGGGTAATTGTCCGTGAGCAACCAAGCTAGCCACGCGAATAAGATGAGTTGGAATGCCGAGCTGCCGAAGTGTCCCATTAGTACCAGAAACATTATAAAAGCGAAAAATAGTGTGCCCATTGGCTTTCTCCTTAATTATATCCTCGGCAGCTACCTTTGATCTTGCATACGGCGATGCCATTTCAAATGCTGAGCTAGTACTGGCGAATATAAAATTTGGTGTTTTAACTTTAGTAAGTAAATGGTCAGTACCCATTGCATTTACTCTATAATATTCAGTTGGTTCTTTAAGGCTTTGTGGTACTACACTTCTACCAGCGAGATGAACAACAGCATCAAACTTTTGTTCATTATACATTATATTAGTAATATCTACCTTTTCAAATAAATCAATAAAAGAAACGTCGTTATATTCACCGTGGAAATTAATATCCCAGCCTTCAACATAGTGTCCATTTTGTTTCAGATTGTAACAAACATGCGACCCAATATAACCAGTCGCACCGGTAACTAAAACTTTCATTATAAATAACCTTGTATGAAAAATATATTTATTATAACTACGGCAATGTTATTTTTGTCAGCATGTGTAGGTGAGAATTCTCATGTACCGCATGTTCACATCCCTACCAAAAATACATTAACTCATAAAGCCTTTGCTTACCATAAGCTCGAAGAAGTAAAGGATCGTAATATTATTTACCAATTGGTTGGTGTAGATCCTGTAATTACTGAATGGTGTGCAGCGTTTGTTAATATGATTTTAGAACAAAACGGGCATCCTACTTCTTCTGAAGTAAGCCAATATCCATTAATGGCTCGTTCGTTTTTAGAATGGGGAAACCCAGTTAATGAACCTCAGCAAGGCGATGTAGTCATCTTTACACGTGGGAACAGTGGGTGGCAAGGGCATGTCGGATTCTATGTAAGTACCAAGATTGTGAATGGCCAACCACATTATTCCGTGCTCGGAGGGAATCAAGACGACGCCATTTCTATTAAACAATATCCTGTATCAAATTTAATTGGCATTCGTCGTTCTCCTGTATTGGTACCCGCGGCCGGACTCGAACCGGCAAAACCAACATTTTAAGTGTTGTATGTATACCAATTCCATCACGCGGGCTAACAGTCTATGTAGACTGAAGGTTTATGCAAACTGCTTGTTGACCAGCTTTAAAATATCCATCACCCTTACCAACATCTGCTGCTAACATATCTCTACCATTAAAGCATTCAGACATTGAATTATAAACATCATAAGTTTCCACGTATGGCGTTGAGTCATAAAAATATATAAAAACTAGTACCCACATTTTCTCTTCCTATTTTGGTGATTCCTGTAGGACTCGAACCTACGACCTAGTGCTTAGAAGGCACTTGCTCTAAATCCAGCTGAGCTAAGGAACCTATGCTGCTTTTACTTTAGCCTTTAAAACTTCAGCAACTTCGTTGGCTGCTTCTAATGTTTCAAACTCTAAGTCAACGACTTTTGATTTTCTGAAATTATCGTTTGTTGGTCCAAGCATTACTATATGCTGAACTACGTTTTTATTACGTATTAATATGTATGGCATTTATTTGTCTATTTCCCTTTGGATTATCATGTAAGGAATGGATCCTACTGTAATATATATTGTCCAAAAGATAATGTTATAGATTAATATTTCCATTAACGTTGAAACCTTAGAGCGTATTCTTGTCCACCAGATCGGAAGTGAATAATAGAATGACTATATACTTCACGTTCTTTGTTAACATATGTAGTACGTGTTCCGCATTGACGTTCGGTTTCATATCCAACAATGCGTTGCTCTGTTCGAGTTTGACTTTCATTCGCGCCAATAACTCCTCCTAAGACCGCACCGGCGGCTGCCCCTCCATCATCTCCGGTTACCCCTTTACCAAGGATACCTCCGAGAATCATACCAAGTAAGGCGCCACCACCTGCATCACCTTGTGTAGTCACAGATGAATAGATAGGTACTTTAACGTTTTCACAGACCTCTTGTGTACTTGGTACTGATGTTACTATGGTCTTATTGTAGTCAACAACTCGCACTTTGCTTGGTTGTTCAGCCATAGACATGGTAGGCGCCGCCAGTGCGGTCACTAGAACTAGTGGAGCAAGAGCCACACTAGTATTCTTAAAATTCTTATTCATAAGGTTGTACTCCATATGTAGTATCTAAATCCATAATTGGATCTGACCCTTCAGCTTCTAATATGAGATCTAGTTCATTACCTTCCCAGACGGAAGTTTTGCTATCCCAATATTTATCTGTTAAATCAGTTAGCGACATAGAGAAACTATCCTCAATGTTATCTATACCCCAGTCTCTAATATCAGAGATCAGCATATCTTCAAAAGATGGTGAGTAATCAATATTCATTATAGAACCTTCCGTGCATACTTAATAACTTGAATATCTACAGGTAGTAGATTTTTCATTGAGCCTGTTTCAGCCATTTCCTCACCGATACGTGAGAAAGCATTTAGGATTTCTAAAGGTACATTCATATTCAATCCATCTTCTGAAAAGCTCATCATCTTACGACCAAATGCTGCAATACGTTTTTGTTTTGCGGTTTGCTCGAAGAATGTTAGATTAATTGAAGCCATACTGATTCTCTTTCTGTTTGTTTATTTAATTAATATAACTGATTCTATACAGAATGTCAACAGTTAATTTCACTTATTTTAAAAAAGTTTGGTCGGAAATGTAGGATTCGAACCTACGACCCTCTGGTCCCAAACCAGATGCGCTACCAGACTGCGCCAATTTCCGTCTATGCAAATCCTAAAAAGGCTGCAGCTAAACATCCTGCGATAACACCAACTAAGGCCCATGCTAACATACCAAGCTCTCCTTCAGGAGTTTTTGTATCGTTAATAAATTGTGCTCCAATTAACATACCAAGGGTTGACCCTATAATTATCGTTGCAAAAAACATTCACGTATTCCTTTATTTGTTGATTCTAATATAACTGATTCTACATAGAATGTCAATAGTTAAAGTGCAATTAAATTAGTAAATCTTGTTACTAGTGGAATTGCGTTTGAAAAGGCTTCTTCTTCCCACCAACGATCTGCGTATGGCATATCAACGTTTTCGTCTAATAATTTTCCAAGGTTTTGAGTCATATATTGTTTGACATGGATCATTTCGTGAGCAATCGTTGTAAACATATGACCAAGATCTCTGTTGTCTTTTACTAATATTGTAAACTTACCATCAGGTTCGTCAAAGCACATACCATTGTTTCCAACTAAATCATGTGCTTCAATAGAAACTTTTCTCGGTAATATTCCATACTCTTTGCATATCCATTTAACGAACCTTTCAGCAAGATCGTTTAAG
>JAAHTG010000359.1_pt2 | contig 39474 bp, 36 predicted proteins | sample 6116081 | NCBI WGS metagenome assembly JAAHTG01 (sample SAMN13939989, study PRJNA603662) | sponge metagenome | isolation source: marine sponge | host: Mycale hentscheli | place: New Zealand | collected 2005 | reverse complement strand
CAGTTGCTCGTAGATTATATAAACCAGAAATGGCAGAAACTTTCTTCGAATACATCTGGAACGGGTGGCTTTGCCTCGCTAGCCCAGTATTATCTAATACAGGTACTGATCGCGGCTTGCCTATTAGCTGTTTCGGTATTGATGTGGCTGATTCGATACAAGATATAGGACAAAAAAATTTAGAAATGATGCTACTCGCTAAGCATGGCGGTGGAGTTGGTATCGGAGTTAATATGATTAGACCCGCTGGCGCTAAAATTACAGGTAATGGAACATCAGATGGAGTCGTCCCGTTCTGCAAGATATACGACTCAACAATTCTTGCAACTAATCAAGGATCTGTCAGACGAGGAGCTGCTTCAGTTAACATTAACATTGAGCACGACGATTTTGAAGAGTGGCTTGAAATCAGAGAGCCAAAAGGAGATGTCAATAGACAATCGCTTAACTTACATCAATGCGCAGTTGTTGGTGACAAGTTTATGCGTAAGCTTGAACAAGGAGATGCGCAAGCTAGAAATAGATGGAGTAAACTACTTAGAAAGCGAAAGGCAACTGGGGAACCGTATGTCATGTTTAAAGGAAATGTTAACAAATCAAATCCAAAAGCATATAAAGAGAACGGGCTGAAAGTACATATGACAAACATATGTTCAGAAATTACATTACACACGGATGAGAACCACAGCTTTGTTTGTTGTTTATCATCATTAAATCTAGCAAAATATGAAGAATGGAAAGGTACTAACCTTATATACGACGCTATATGGTTTCTCGATGGCGTTATGGAGGAATTTATTCAAAGAGCCAAAGGACTCAGAGGTTTTGAAAATGCCGTTCGTTCTGCTACTAAAGGACGAGCACTTGGGTTGGGTGTACTCGGATGGCATACGTATCTCCAGGAAAATGGCCTTCCTTTTGAAGGTCTCCTCGCTCAGTTTGAAACTAGGAAAATCTTTTCGCAGATTAAAATCGAAAGTGAAAGAGCTTCCAGAGATCTTGCTGAAATTTACGGCGAACCTTTGTGGTGTGCTTCTACTGGTATGCGTAATACTCACCTCCGCGCTATTGCTCCCACTGTTAGTAATTCAAAGCTTTCGGGGAACATCTCACCTGGAATAGAACCTTGGGCTGCCAATGTGTTTACAGAGCAATCAGCTAAAGGGACTTTTATACGTAAAAATCCTACGTTATTAAAACTATTAAGAAAACTTAAAATAAATAACAATGAAACTTGGGATAAAATACTCGCAGATGGTGGTAGCGTTCAAGGTTTATCTGAGCTTGATGGGATTGTTGTTGGCCCACACGAAATCCCTGCGAAAGAAGTATTTAAGACGTTTAAAGAGATTAATCAATTAGAGTTAGTTAATCAAGCTGGTATACGACAACAATACATCGATCAAGCAGTTAGTTTAAATCTAGCTTTTCCCAGTGTAGCAACACCTAAATGGATTAATCAGGTGCACATGCAAGCTTGGAAAAATGGTATTAAAACTTTATATTATACAAGGACAGAGTCAGTGCTTCGTGGAGATATAGCACAACAAGCAATGAGTGAAGATTGTTTGGCTTGTGATGGCTAAAGGCTAAAAGTTATGACTTTTTTATACATATAATAACCAATGTGTATAAAAAATTGAATAATCTATACATATTAAAAAAGGGCTCTCGTAATGAGGGCCCTTTCTTGGTTACAGGAACTTTTAGGTATGGTACGCCTATTTATTTTTGTTCCTTTTTAAACATTAATTTGTACATTAATGAATTCCATTTACTTTTTAAAAATTCATTAAATTTAATTATTTTGTTTCCTAGTTTTACTAATAGTTTTCCCATTTTTTTTTATTTATAAATTACAATATTCTTCGTTAGCATTAAAGCACGGACAGCTTTTCGCTGCAAACTCATTGTGCCCATGTATTGTAGCGCTTGTGTGCATCTTCTTTAGCGTTTTAAGCAACAGTAACAAGCTTTCTTTTTGTTCTGGTGTTCTAGTATCTTTAGCAATCCATTTGCCATTAGAACCACGTTCTGATTCAACGCCTCCAATATAACAAATCCCAATAGAACCTTCGTTTTCACCCTTAACATGAGCTCCTTGCTTGTATATGCTACGGCCATATTCTATGGTGCCGTCTAGCAAAACTACATAATGGTAACCTATACCATTCCATCCTCTTTTTAAATGCCACCGATTTATTTCAGCCGCATCTAAATTTCTGCCTTCTTGTGTTGCAGAGCAATGTACTATTATTTTGTTTATATTACGCATTTCTTTTTATATTAGATGCTCTTTTACCCATGCCAACTCTTTTCTTTTCAGCAACCGCTTTTTTCTTTTCAGCGGATGACATTTCGCTCCAAGTTTTAACAGTTTTACTGTTTACTCTCTTGCTAGGCCTGCATTTTTTTGTTTTTTTATTTTTTGTAGAGCCGCAAGTGTTACCTTTCTCATCAGTCCATTCCTCTTTAAACCATCGCTTAAGAGCAAGTCCTTTTTCGGTTTTTCTAACTTTATTAAATGGTGATTGGTAAGCCATTATTTTTTACCTTTATTTTTTCTGCATTTAGCTATAGCTCCACTAGCATAAGCAGAGGGAAAAACATCGTATTGAGCTTTCACTTTGTGGTAGCACGCATCCTTTAATGCTAAAGGAGATCCTACTATTTTTTTAATATTTTCTTCGTCCATAATTTATAATTTTATTTTTGGTAATTCTAAGTCTAATTTAATATTTAAATCTAAAAACTTTTTTGGATCATCATCTTCTTCATCTTCAATGCCTAGCTCATACCCCTGCCAGCCTCCTAAAGAAAATATTCTTTGCCAAGTTGCTAACTCAGAATCAAAAGCATTAGCTATATTTCTTCCTTTTGTAAAAATTCTATCTACCCCTACATTTGTAGTTCCTGCTATTACTCTTGCTCCAGCCATATATGCTGGGTTTGAAATATCTGTAACTCCTTTTTTCTTTATTTCTTCTAAATCGTAATCAAGAGCAGCGAATCCTGATCTTATTTTTGAAAGTTTAGAATCTATAGGAGGAGAAACATTTAATAACTCATAAGCAGTACTCGCGTAATCAGGTCTCTTCTTTTTTGATTTTTCATACAATTTAATACCCATATTTTTTAATGTACTTCCCAAACCTCCCACAACGCCAAGCCCTCTTAAAAATCCATCAAATGCACCATTAGCTGCTTTAAAAGATTGCTTTTGTTTTCTTTGAGCCTCTTCTTCTGCTTCTTTAATTGTTTTAATTTCTTCATCGTCATCGTCTCCAAAGAATATTGAAAACAATCCTTGTTGCATAAATGAAAATATTAAATTTTGCACAAATCCATAATATGTTATTTTCATTATATTCTCACGTTTGCTACCTCTGCCGTTTTTTAAATCTAACAATGCTTTTTTAGTAAGCCTTGCGTACTGAGAAGGTGTGTTGGCAAACGCTAATATTAATCTACCAAGGTTACCTGCTTGTTGCATGCTAATTTTATCAGGCCTAGATGATTGCTGAGTATCTTCCGATATTTCAATAAAATCAACCATAGCCTTTTTATTAGCCTCCTCTTCTGTGTAAATTTTATTACCATCAGCATCTGTTTGATTTAAATAAGTATTAAATCTATTTCTATAAAAAGTTGCCCCGCCCGTTGCTATTGCAAAACTATCTCCGTATTTTGTAAGCACAAAACCTTTTTCTCCAACTAAACCTATGAAGGCTTTAATTTTGTTTTTGGATTTAGCCATAGACGCTAACTCAGATTCTGTTACATTTAATTTTAATCCCGCTCTTCTGTTAACAAGGTAATCAGAATTTAAAATATCAACAACATCTCTCCAGTATTGTTTTTGATTACCAAAAGCCTTAGCGGCAGCCATTGGATTATTATCTGTCCAGTTTAAAAAGTTTATATTTGAAAGCTGCTGAAGCACTGCCGACTTTGTGTTTAAAGCCATAATAGCGCTCACAGAGCCATTAAAATAATCTAGTAAGGCATTTTCTAATCTGCTATTAGATGCTTTCCTATTTCTGCCCGTGCGCATTCTTTCTAATATGTTATTTAAAGATTCAACATATTTAGGCCCAAATACCGCCTCAAGCTTAGCCATATTTTCTTTAGAAAAAGCTATATTAACGTTTTCTTGCCAATCAGCTAAATAATTTTTTCTTCTAGTTGTTTCTAAATTTTGCTGAATGTCATAAGAAATATTACCGGTTTCCCATCCTTTTTTAGCTGCAGGGTATTCCATACCTTTCATTAAACTTTTTATACCAAAAGCATATTTAATTAAGTCAGCATTGGTATTTACAACGTTAACCATAGCTTTTATGTCTTTTAAATCTAGCCCCGGTATATCCATGCCTTGTAAATTCCATAAAAATACTCTTACCGCATCTTCGTTTTTAAACCCGGAATATGCTTCTTTATTCAATAGCTTGCTTAAAAAAGATTTTTTAAATAAACTTTTAGACTTACCTAATTGTTCTTCAATTTGTGCTTTTAAAGCTTTAAAATCTTCTGCAGTCCTTAGCCTTTCTTGATTTATTTTGTATTCTGCTTCAGCATAAGGTCTTATTATAGCTTTTTTAATAAATTCATATTGTTGCTCCCCTAATTTTCCTTTAGATAAAATAGGATACATTAACCCAACAAAATCTTCGTGGCTGTAAGGTATAAACCAAGTGCCACTTTTGTTTTGACCTAATACTTTGCCTCGTGCAGCAGATATTGTTTCAGACGAAGGAATATTTGATATACCTTCTATCATTTTATTAAATTCAAGATTTATATCACTTGAAAAATTAACATTATTTTCCTTGCTTGATTCTTTAACGGAATTTTGAAAGTTTTCTAAAACCTCTTTTATTTCTTTTGCATCGTCTAAAGACTTAGATGATTCTATTAAATTACCAGTTAATACAGGAAAGGCTCTAGTTGTTGCTTGTCTACCATATTTTGGATCATAAGATCTAGTCAACCTAATAACTAAATCTATATTAGAATACAATACAGGTACACCTAAATTGTTAATATCTTGCCCTAAAGCAAATAATCCCTTATTGCCAATGTTCATGTAATACACCCCCTTATTGTTGTAAAGCGCGTTTACTACGTCTTGATTTGCTTTTACCGTGATATTTGTTTTTTCTAATAAACCTTTAGATCTTAAATATTCAAATACTGGCTTAGGAGCGCGTAAAACATTATCTTCGACCTGTATAGCATAACCGTTTTCATCAGCATATTTTTTAGCTTCTTCAAAATATCTATCTAAAGCAGGTTGCCTTTTTTCTAAAGCTTCTTTTATTGAATTTTCTAGCTCGGGGTTCATGTTTTTTAAAGTAAACACAGGTTTTCCGTCTAAATTTTTTACAGTAAAACTACCCATTTGAGCAAAATCATTTAATTTTAATTCAATAGGAATATCAACATTTTTAAATTTTAATAAAACATCACCACCTATTTTAGGGTTTTTGCCTATTAAGCTAACCTTAACTTCTCTGTTTCCGCTAGCGCTTAAAACCCTTTTAACTAATTTTTCATAAGCTAAACCTCTGTTTTTTGCTTTAGCACTTTGGTACATTCCAACTTGCCAATATTTGTCGTCAAAATATTTTTTTACATATTGAGCAGCTTCTTGATTAGATAACCCATCAATATATTCGTTAAATGCTGCTTCGCCATTTTCTGCTAAAATATCTAAACTCTTTTTGTATATTTTTTTAACATCAGATTTTTTTATAGATTCTTTAACATTACCTCTATCAATATCACTTGCTAATGTTATCATGGCGTTATCTGCTAAAACCATTTCTAATAAACCTGCTCTTTCAGTAATAGCCCGCGTTAATTCCCCGCCAATAATATTACCATTTTCATCGGTTGTTAATAAATCAGTTTGCAATATTTCTAAACCAATTTCACTAGCAAGCTGGATAGCTAAAGCTTTTTCTGGATTTTGTTTACGTTTTTTACGTAAAGCACCATCTTCAAAGTGATAATCAATAAATTCATTTTCCCCAATGAGTTTAGTAATGTTGGGGTTTCTTTTTATAAATTCAGGCCCAGAAGTTAAACCTCTCCCAGCCGCATCATCTCTGTCAATTTTTAATTTTTTACCATTATCATCTACCCAGTCATACTTAAATCCACCGTAAGAGCTTCTGACTTTTTTAGGTGCTGTCCATTTACCATTAACTCTTTTTAGTATACCTTTTCTAAAAATAGGATGCTTAGACAAATATGTTGTTGTATAATTATTTAGTAAGTCTACTCTAAAGTCTCTTAAAAAACCTTCGTAGCCACCTTCATAACTATTAAACCATTTTTTAGTTTGTTTGTAAAAATTATCACTTAAATCTTTTTTAATTTCTGCAATAAATGGTTTTACAGTTCTATTTGACGATGGAGCAGCATCAAAAAACTGTAAATTTCTTTTAATTCTTTTATCTACTTCTTCTGTAATTTCATCTTTAAAGGATTTTTCGCCTGTTTTTTGATCAACAGGCAGTGCTTCTAAAAATGACGGACCTCTTTTAAGCGAAGCCTCTTGCTCTGCTAGTCTTTCTTCTGTAGTTATAAAATCCTCAGCGGTTTCTTCAGCCACAGCTTCTCTTACAGATCCAACCTCACCTGCTGCTACATCTAATGATTTACTTGATAATGGCTGTTGCTTTTTATATTTATTAAGCACATCTCCTTTACGATTTGCCATTTGGCCATTAATCCAACCCATTAAGCTATTGCTTTCTTCGGGATTAAATCTCATTAAAGTTCCTGTTAAACCTTGCTTAACATCTTCTATAAATGTTTCAATAGGTTTTCCATAAACAGAATTACCCTCTATACCCCTTCTAATCAACCCATCCAAAGCTGTTCCGCCAATAATAGTCATATAAGCGTTTGCAATTCCGCCAGAATCCCATTCCGCTTTAGTCATTGTATATTTGCCGTCTGCATTTTTAGGGCCTACTAAATCGTCAATTTTTTTATTGCGCTCTTCATTAATTTTTGTGGATTCTTTAATAAATACAGAATCATCAATACTAGTATCTGCGGCTGTATTAGCTAGTTTTTGAAAAGCTTTATTAAATTCAGTTTTATCAAAAGCTTTATTGTAATCCCTTATAAAATTAAATGTAGCTTTACCATCTTTTAAATTTATATCAGTAATGCCAACTGATTGTAAAAAATTTCTTATGTAGTCTGTTATTTTAACAAATAAATCTTGATCTTTTTCATAAACTAAATCACCAGTAGCAATACTTTCAGATAATAAAGTAAGCACTTCTTCAAACATATTTGCTTCTATTTGAAGTTCTGTTTTATTGTAGCCCTCCATGTAAGCATCATACTTTTCTTGCGTTAAAGCACCCTGATCCAAGTATTGTTTAGCTTTTTGTCTTAATTGATTTATTCTATCAATTTTAGCAGAAGCTCTATCTTTATAGCCTTGTAAATCTACTTTAAAGTTTTTGCCTCCTTTTAAATCGCCTTTTGCAATTAATTCAGTAACATATGTATCTAAATCTTTACCTATTTTAGATATAAGTTCTGGCTTTCCTTTTACAGTTGTATAAATTAATCTATGCAGAAATTCGTGTCTTCCTGTTTCCGTTACACCTAATCTTCTAGCTGCTGCTTTATTTATTAATATATCACCTGAGCTATCTACAAAAACACCAAGTTTATTAATATCTTGTATTTGATCTTCTGTGTATATCTGTTTACCGTCAGAATCTACAAGAGTTCTTAAATAACCTTGAAATTCGTTATCAGTATTTGCTGCTTTTGTTTCGCCTTTTAAGCCTAAGGCTTTCATAGCTCTTTGAGCTTTTGTAATATCTTGGTTTATATAAATATCTCCAAGATCTTGCCTAGCTTGCTCCAGCCTTTCGTTTATAGGCCCGTGAAATGCTGGATCTGTAGTTTTCTTTTCAACTTCTAAGTCTTGAATATTTTGTAAAGCATTAGCAACTTCTAATGTAATTGACGGATCAATATTAGAAGGCATCTTATCTAATTGTGTATAAACAGCTTTAGCATCTCTAAAAACTTTTTTAGATTCATCTTGCGTAATATTGCCATTTAAAACCATTTTATCTAAATTAGTTTTTAACAAATTTAAATCTGAACCAATACTATAAAATGTTCTAAGTTGGTTTAATGGATCTGGCTTAAAATTAGGTGTTCTAACATTTGCAAGACCTCCTGCTGTTAAAAATGATAATGCAGTTGTAACTTTAATATCATTAATTGTATAGGTATCTTTTAAAAGATCAAAACCAACTTCTTGGTTAATATTTTCATTTATAATTTCATATTCGCCAAGCTGTTGAATATTTTCTTGAAATACTTCTTTAGTACCTTCTTCCGCAAATACAGTTGCTGTTTTTGGCAGGTTAGCTATGAAGTTTTCAATGCCGTTAGTAAGCCTATTTAAAAACCCTTTTTGACCTTCTGTTTTGTAAGAATTAACCGCTTTCGTTATTTGATTTTTAATACCTGTTTTTCCAAACAAAGCTTCAGTTGCTTTTGTCCTAGGGTTTAATCTAGCTGTTAAAGCAAATAAAACAGACATTTGCCCCGCGGCGCTAGTTGCTAATTCATAAGATTTATCATCACCCAATCCAGCAGCCCTAGCTTGCTTCAGCGTTTCCTCATAACCTAAAGATGCTCCGTACATTGATTGAAATGTAATTAAGTCAACAGTAGACTTTTTAATAGGAACCCTAAAATTTGGAACTTTAGCACCGCCTATGGCTTGAGCTAACTCTCTAACCTTTTTATATTCAGCAACTGTTTTAAACCCATTAGCATATGCCGCCGCTCTTGTGGCTGCAGCACTGGTAAGGCCGCCTACTCCTTTTGTTCCAATAATCTGAAAGGTAATGCCGCCTGTAACTTGTCCAGCCTGAATAGCCATTCCTCTAGCATCCCAATCCGATCCCTCTTCTTCGCTTTTATCTAAAGCGTCGCTAATTCTTTTGTATTCAATTGGGGACGTTGTGTACCCTATATTATAGCCTACAGTAGTATTATATATTTGACCATCGTCCTCATTCTTAATGTATTCAATATCGTCAATAGTTAATTTTTTACCTTCAACACGAGCATAAGACATACTAGGATCCGCTAACATTTCTTCTTCTTCTTGCGCGCGTATTTCATCCGCGGCATTTTCAAACCCTAATACATCACTTATAGTAGCAACCGTACCTGCCACTTCATTTTGAAACCCGCTTACAAAATTTGATCCAAAATCTAAAAGCCCCATTAAACCTGCTTTAACTTTGCCTTGACTTTCAAGTCTGGATACTTCGTCAATTTTAGCGGCTAAATATTCTCTATCTTTTGCTGTAGATGTTGGAAATTGATACTCATAATAAGCACTGAAAGACGAGGGGTCTAACAAACCTTGTTGCCCATTCTCTATTTTTTTTGCAGCTTTTATAAGTTCTTGTTCGTCTAAATTGTCAGGATTAGAAAAGATATATTCCGCGGCCTGTTTTTCTCTAGATCTTTTGTTTCTGTCTTCAACATAAAGATTAAGCATTTTTCTAAGCTGTCTCTCTTTTGCAATGTCTAACTTATTTTGGTTTTCAGCTTGTACAGATGAGTCTAAATTAAAAGGATTATCACTAACTTCAGCTTTATAAAAACCACTATCTTGCTTTTTAGCGAAGTCATTTGAAAGACCTCTTTCTTTTAAAAACCCGTCAAAATCTTTTATGTCTATATTAAGGGCTTTTAATTCTTCTGTACCATAATTATTTTCTACAAAAGAACTATTGTCGTCACCAAAATAATAATAAGGAAATTCAATATCTAAATCTTTATATTTTAATTTAGCGTTAGTTTTATCTTTTAATGAAAAATTGTCCCATGGCTTTATTTCCATTTGCTTGAAGTCTTCCGGGGTTTGCCCCATAAAATCAACGCCTTCATAAAAATCTAAATGGGATTTGTCACCCTGCTTAATTAAATAATGATTAGGAGGAATAAAGCCTTGTGCTCGTTTTTCTAAATTATTTTCTGGAGTGTTTGGAGCTAATACTGATTCCACAAAACCATCTCCCAATAACGATTCCGACTTTGGTGCTAGTATATCCGTCGACGCATCTGCACCCGGCGCACCGACGTTTATCTTTGCTATTTCTAAAGGCTTTTCACCTGCTGCTTGTTTAAATTCTATATTAGCCTCAGGAACTTGATTATTATTAGCAATAAACTCGTCTACTAATTTTTTTATTTCTTCTTGAGACAGTCCTTGGGCTACAAGGCTGTCAATGTACTCCTCTAATTCCATAAAATTTAACTTTTATTATCTATTTTATATGCTATTAAAGCGTCTGTATCTGTTGCATCAGGATTATTTTCTTTATAGTTTTTAATCCAGGCTTGTTTTTTTACTTCGTTACGTTGTTTGATTGTATTTTGATGCCCTCTTATTGCTTTTAATTGCGCAGGTGTACCTCCATTTAAATCAAATAGCAATGATTGAATAAGTCCAAAATCATTTGTTGTGTAAGGCTTGCGAGGGTTTTTAGTATTATAAACAGCATTAAGGTCTATTTTATTTTCATTAGCCACCTTTTGAGCCGCTTCCATTGTGTCCTCTTCACTTAGCTCGCCTGCTAATATTAAAAGATCTTTACCGTTGACATAACTATTTTTGGTATCTTTAGAATTTAATAAACTTAATAAATCCTCTGTTGTGGATATATCTTCCATTTCAGCTATAGTGTCATTATAAGGAACAGTTCCTTGCACGATGTTTTCTGCTGTAGCTTGCCCATACCCATATTCTTTTTTCAAAGATGTTATTTCGTTAGGTAATACATTTTGCTTAGGCTTAGTAGGCTTAGGTATATCTCTAACGCCTCCAGATTTATAGAAATTACCATTTTCATCAATAGCTAATTTCATAACACCAGCAGAAGCCTCTTTATATTCTCTAACAAGTTCTGCTTTATGATCAATGCTTTTGTCCGCATACCATTCATTAAAAGGCTGAGTTGAACCGTTCTTAAATGTATAGTTCCACAATGTTTTTAAATTATGTTGAATTTCATCAGGTGTACCACTTAAATCTGCGGCAGCTTGAGCTTCAATTTTAGCATTAATTTTAGCTTGTGCATCTTTTGATAAATACTGGGTTTCAAAAGTTCGCTTACCATCAGCCATTTTAGTTCTAGTCTGTAATGAAGCATCAAGCAGAGAAGTATTGAATACTCCGTCCACCGTTATGTTAATGTCATTTAACATATTTGAAGCAAGTACATTTTGTTTTGGTATTTTTGCAGTAGCCCTAGTTTTATTTGTAGCCATAGAGGATAACTCATTAACACTTTTGCTAGCTACAACCGTCCCACTTTCATCTTTAAAGTTAATTTGTATATTACCGTTTTTATCTTTTTTTGTTTCACGGGTATACTTGTTGTTTGTGCCAGACATAGCGGTCCACCATATATAGTCTTCTCCAGCCTTATCTGGCGAAGCCGACGTAAACGTCCAGTCACTACCAAATGTTCCGTTAGTATCTGTATCTATATAAGTAATTACACCCTGTACATATTCCCCTATAGACGAGTACTTGTTAATCTCGGAGTCAAAATTATCTATATCTGCATAATATTGTTTTTTTTCCTCAGGTGTTAAATTTACAGCGTTTGTACGCAATTGTAGCTGCGCATTTTTCATACGCTCACCTGCCATCATTAATTCGTCATTAACGTCACCTTGCTTTAATAAAGGCGCAACCTTTTTAAAACCTTCTTTTTGAGATTGTAAAGTAGCTAAATTTACTTCAACTTCAAGCTGAGCATCACGCTCTCTCCTAAGTTTATCTTTTTCTTCTTTCTCTAACTTGTATTTAGCATATTGACTAAATTTTTCACCAATATCTGATGCTAGCTTCCCCCAAACCTCGGCTGAGCGGTCTATTATTATTTGTGGATTATCGTATGCTCCCATATTTATTATGATGTTGTAAACCAAGGCTTACCAGCCGCCCCGGAAGTTGCTATAGATGTTAAACCTGATACACCACCAGCTATAGCAGAGGATCTTGCACCTAGTGCTGCGGCTTGTTGTGCTTGATATTGTTGTGATAAACCCGAAAGCCTATTAAGTTTCATTACGTCTCTTTGTTCTTGCGCGTTAAATTCAAATACAGAGCCTTGAGCATCTGCATCTTGCATTCTGATTTCTTCTGACATTTGAATACCTTGAAGCCTTTGTTTCTCTGCAATTCTTCTGTCTTGTAATTGCATTTCCCCACTTGCTCTTAATTTTTCATTATCAGCTTCTTGTTTTTCAATAGTAGCAGCGACCCCTTTTTTAGATCTTGCTGCTGCTTGAGCTAAAGCTGTAGCTCCACCCGCGCTTGCGCCACTAGCCCTTAGAGTATCTAATGTATTAGCCAGCGCTATATCAGTTTCTTCTGCTTTAATTTCTGCGGCTTTAGTAGACACGCCAAGATTTGCATAAGCATTACTCATCATCCCGCTTAAATCTTGCGCAATATTACTTACATTTTGAAAATTTTCATAAGGATCTATAATCTCTTGCCTATTAGCTTCTAGTTCAGCAATAGCACGGTTTGCGTTGTTCATTTGGCCTTTAGCATCTTTGGCTTGTTGGTTAGCTGAATATGCTCCATACACAGAGGAACCAACAGTACCAATCACGGCAACACCTATTACACTCATTTTTTATCTATTTTTTTAATTTCATTTTGTTTTAATGCAAATTTTTCAAAACTTTCGTATTTATCAAAAGTAACATTATTAACAATTTGTTCAATATCTTTTGTGTTGTTTAAATCTGGAAAAACATTTATAAAAACGCTGTCTTCCATAACATATGCAATTCTTTTTGTTCCAGCAGGTGATGTTCCCCACGCTGGAGCTTTAATTTCTTTATTGCCTTCTGGAGTTCCCATTAATAGTTTTCCTTTCATTAAAAACCATGCATGGTCGTACTTATGTATTTTACCAATTAAAACATTACCTTTTTGAGCATGCATTTCTCTTGTTAAAATGCCCTCAGAAAAAGTGTGCTTTAGTGGCGCAATTTTTTTGCTTTCTTCGCCAACTAAAACTTGATCAGAATTTAATGATATAATATATTCTTGTAGTTTTTCTAATTGTAAAGTAAATTCTTTTTCTAATTTAATTAAATTTGATTCCATTAATATCCATTACTTGGGTTATATTCTGAGGATACGGCAAATAATTCTTTACCCCCTCCTGCGTCAGTTGATCCATCAGTACTCATAGTCACAGTCATAAAATAACCTTTTATCCCTAATGTTGGTTGTGCAAAGGCTGGGTTTAAATTAAATAATACCTGCCCAGGCATTACTGACGTTGTAAACTCTCTTTGCAAAGCTCCTACATATTTATTTTCTTTAATATCAAAGCCGGAATGGTATATTGGGTACTGTGAAGCCGATGAACCTGTGTTAGGCGGTATGGCTGAATCATAAGAACCTTCTAAGTAGCTTCTAATTTTATTAGCTCTATCCGCAAATGTTGAAGCATTTGGTTGCCCTGGAATAAGCGCTTGAACCCCTTGTCCACCGCTAAATGCGTTTAACATTTCCCACCCGTTTGATCCTTCATACGCGATTGTCTTAAAAGTTTTCTGAGCTGACGGCGCAGGATTAAATATAAATGTTATAGAAGATTTTTGTATAGCACTACCATAGTAACTTCCCCTCGAACTAGTGCTCCCGTAGTGTTGATATAAACCTTTATTTGAGCCGCTTCCTCCGGTTGAAAAGAATTTATTTTTTAAGCTAAATACAAATTCTGGAGTGTAGCCATGGAAACTAACCCAACCCTGTACTGATTCGTCGTAAACTAATGTGTAATTATTTGTTAAATTTTGTATTGATAAAGTATAGTTTTTATTATGTATATCCCAGCCACCTACAATAAGGTTATTACTTCCGTTTTGGCCTAAAGTGTCTCTAAACCAGTCTTTCATGCCGTATCCAGATATTTCAGTAATACCGTCTTGCGACAATCTTAATATAGCAGACCTATCTTTGTCAGCAAAATATTTTCTATAGCCATATACAGCAAAGCTTTCTGGGTTTTGCGATATGCCATATTCGCCAGCATAAGCTTGAATTTGTCCAATTACAACATTACTAGTAGTGGTCATGGGGCTTCCTTCGGCGGTATAAACCGCATCTTTATCTATTAGTGCTTTATGTATTTTACTTTCTTGAAATATTGTTAAATTTGTATCTTCTGCATATAGTTTCTGAATGCTTCCATATTCAGGATCAACAGCTTTTGTTATATCTTCTGCTACAGAAAATACATTAGTTTGATTTATTGTAGTTCTTGAATTGTAAATTCCGGAATATATTATAGAGCTTGGTAAAAATCTTTGCGAGTTGTCTTTTAAAGTTGTATATGCCCGAGAGCCATTACCGACGCCTACATTGTTAAATCCTCCTTTAATTCTAGACTCTTCAATATACCAGCTTTTAGCAAAATTTGTGGGATCGCTAAAATCTTTCTTTTTAAGCCAAAAGGAATTATAGTATTGTATACCTAATGTAGTTGCCATATTTAATTATTACTTATAAAATTAGTTAATTACTGGGGATAATACGGAAAATCTGCACCATCTAGTCCATTTATAAACGGAGGTATAGTGTAAGCTGCATACTTTAATTCATTTGCAGCGGTAGGGGCAATAGGTAGATTAGCCACGTCATCTTGCGCGTGCGCCATAAATATTACTTCCCCACTTTCTCCAGCTCCTCCTGTAAGTGTGTTTTCTGTTATTTCAATTTGAACATTAGGTAAAATACATCCTTCATAATCATAAGATTCTCCAGATGTTGTTGTTCCAACCATTCCAGGTACAACGCCTTCTGCTAACATTTCTGAAGTTGGGTTAAAAGGCTCTAAAGTACCTAGCACTCTATATGTTTGGCCTCCTGCCGCTAATGCAGAATCAAAAAATGTATTACTAGCGGGGATTTCACCGTCTGTAGCCGCTGCTCTTCCTTCTATTTTGGTTCCAAAATCTGCTCCAGTGTGAGACCCTTTATATGCTATTGCTGCTACTACCTTAATTTGATCTGTCCAGTTGCAAACAAGTCCTCTTTTTATAGCCTCTTGAAAATGTCCTGGATTTGCCACTCCTGGAGCGGTTAGGCTCCAAAAATTTCCGTCAAAAGCAACAGTGTTTTGATCATATCCTCCTACAACTATATTATTTAATTTTTGCAGGTATGGAACGTCATTAGGAACGTCATTGCCGGACCAGGAGCTTTGGTTAACATAGGGAGACCAGGTAACAAATCCGTCATATCTTTTTAGCCCTGCTACCCATTGTACCTTACACGTATTAGAAAGCCCTCCAGGATCCGTAACTTGTATGGTTAATTCATAAAATGCGCCTGCAGTCATTGGGCCATATGTAGAATTTCTAAATATAGGATATGTGTCTGCCCCATTTAAATTTTGTGTTGTATAAGGTGTTGAATATGTAAAAGGAATATAAAATTCATCATCTTGGGTTGGGTCATTAAGTATTATTTCTGTGGCCACACTATTGAATACTTTAGTCCCGGCTATAATTTCTACAGTATTGCCTATATGTCTTTTTTCATTATTAACACTTCCATTAGTAGCTACCAATCTATTGTTCACAACAGCGCCTTGAGCCTGGTTACCCATAATAAAAATTTCTTCTGCGCTTACATCTGTCAATATAAACAATTCTGTAGGGTCGGTTTGCGAGCTATATATATTAGATAAAAACCCTGGCGGTTTATTTACAAGATTAGATTCCGCATTTAAAGTTACAGATTCACCTGTGTCAGATGTAAATTCCATTACAAATAAATAGTAGTCTAATAATTCAGAATTTTCTAAATAAGCCTGAGGGATATTTACTTGTATTTTATAAGAACCATTACTTTGTTGAATTAATGAAAATTCATTTGTACCTCCTGGGACTGTAGCTCTATTAACTAAATAATTTAAATTTCCATATATATCTTTAGAAAAAACCTGTATTAATTGTCCTGTTGTATTAGCAATTTCGCCGTTTGAATTTGTTGGAAAAAACGCAGAAGTAACGGGTGTACCTGCGGCATCGTCCTCTTCGATAGCAAAGGTAAAAGTAGATAACCCCGTAGGCAGCTCGGATGTAGATGAGCTTAAGACAGCATTGTTTAAATCGGAAATTAAACCCGACGTAGATGTTTCCCAATATATATCTAATACTGATTCCGAAGGAGCCGTTTCATAAACAGCCAAATACATAGAATTAGGATATGTTCTATTTGCATTTGTTGTAAATTCATTTTCTGTTTCGCCTATTGGATTAATAGTATTTATTCTAGCTACTAAAGGATTTATATTTGTATATGTTCTTAAGGACCCTGAAATTTGCCCGCCATTATCATAAGTTTCTTGATTATATTGAACAGCAAAGCCAGGATACAAACATAACCCATTTAAAAACCCAGAGTCGGTTGTTGTGTAGTCAGCTGGCCCAAACAATTCTCTTTGAGAACCTATTAAAGTTACTGTATCAGGAATTGGAGCTGGAAAATATTGTTGATTTATTATTGGCGTGGTTTGAGTACCCGTTAAATTTGTTACTCTACCATATAGCTTAACGCTACTGTTAAATTCTGTTTGAACAGGCCCAACTTCTTTTAAGTCTCTAGGTATTTTATTTATATTATCATTAATTAATACCATGTGAGCCGTCTGATTTCTTTCGTCGTTGAAATCATTTATAGGATAGCCATTTACAATACCTGGCAAATAGACGTTATAATAATCCTGTTGTTTTTGTTGAACAACTATTCTGTAAGAATAATATCCTAGCTCGTTTATGTCATAAACTGCATTCCCTTTACTTCCGGATACATCAATATCAGTGCTAGTGTATTCAAATAAATACTCACTAGAAATTTTTTCTAATGTAGTTAATGTAACAATACCTGCTCCGTCTATAGTCGCTGATACAATTCCCACATAGTCATTGTAATATCCCCTTAAATATTTACTAGAATTAAAATACTCAGAATACGTGGTAGCCCAATTATCGAAAAGCTCGTCTAACTTATATACATAAGTGCCGTTAGCATTTATGCTATCAAATCTAAAATATTTTTCAGGAGGTTGAAAATTAATTATATCAGGAAATTCTGTTAACCAATACTTTCCTATTGCATAAGCGCCTGGATAGCCTGCAATTCCTGAAAAGTTTCGCTCTTCAGGTATAATATCATTCATTTTTATTTTCAGCTGATCACCATCCCAAGCGTTTGCAAGAGGTAAAAAATTTGGAGATTTAAAATTGTGAAATAAATTTGACCCTTTTTGAAATTCACCAAATTCATTTAAAAGATTATCATATTTAGACAATATAACATCTGACTGTCTGCCCCATTTATCAGCTAAAACTATTCCTACCTTGTAATTCCTATTTTGTTTTATATTGTGATTTGGATATTCTGTTGTTTCTTGTAAATTTTTTTCATCAGCAGAAATTTCATAATCTAAATTGTTTAGACTAGCATGGTTTGCAACAAAATTTGCATACATTATTCTATTGCCGGCTGTTTCTTGGGCTCTTGCTCTGATTGGCACTTCATCATAAACTCTAACCACCTCTCTTTCAGGTAAAGTTTTATAAGGTTTGGTAGATTCATATTCATATTGATAAACTGGGGTGGGTGAATAATCCCAACCAAAAGTGTCTCCATCAGAATATGTTACGCCGCCCTCTATTGTAATCTCATATTGAGGAGGTGTTGTTGTTGGGTTATATTCAACCGCTAACACCAAAACTGGAGCAGGAAGAGCCACGCCATTTATTTCTTCTAAGTAATACCCTGGAATTATCCCATTTAATAAGTCTGTAGTGACAATTTTTGTGCCCGTATATGTTCCAATAGCAGTTGTTGTAGTTGTTCTATCTGTATATAATACATCAAAAGAGTCATCAACAGGTATACTTTCTACAACTTTATAAACAACACCATCAGATTCCTTAACAATAATATCTATTTCAGTTATTTTATAATCTTTATATGGGCCGCCAGAAGGTAATTGTATATTTAAAACAAGATTATTAATATTGTTTTGCATGAATTCAACAATAGTAGATCTAAAAGTTGCGTCTTCATCGCCTTCTAAAAAATAACCTTTTTGGTTTGGCACAAAAGCGGCTTGAGTAAATGGCGCAATTAACGAATATTCATTATCATCAAATTTAAATCGGTAACTAAAAGTTAAAAATTTATCTTGCATGTAAGCAGGATCCCCATTCCAGCCTTCATAGTTGTCATCTCTTATACATCTTATGTAATAACCCGGAGTACCCGTAGCTGGTATTGCTTGTTTAACAATATTATTATTAGTACCTGACACTAAAACTTCTTCCGCAGGATTTCCGGCTTGAATTGCCCAGTATTTAACAGCTTCGTCAGGGTTTGTAGATAATGGAGCTCCGCTGCCTCCTATTTTTAAAAATCCTGTAAGCCCCGTGCCGCCTACACCATCCGCGTAGCCGCCTGGTCTAGAATTAAAAAATACATTTGTATCAAAATTACCTTGCTGCCCCGCAGCCCAAGTGCCGGCTACATAAAAAGCAGGCCAATTGTTGTTTCCCTGTTGATTTACAATTGGGCTAGAATTAGTGTTTTTAATTCTATCAGCATTTGCTATGCCTCCAACTCCATTAATTAATGTTGTCCAATCGCCTATCTTAGCAACCCTATATCCATTAGGGGCAATTCTAGCGTGCTCAGCGGCGTGTATATTATAAAGCTTACCGTAAACTTCACCATTAGCAGGATTAAAGTCGTAGTAGCACCAGGCTGGTTGATTGTTTGCATCAAAATTTTGCCACTCACTTAAATCAGTAGCTTCTACAATAGCAGTCCCGTCATTAAGTTTATCAACATTTAAATTAACAGTTGTCCACTGCAACGTACCTATTAATACAGTCGGCAAATCTGCTGCGTTAGACATTGTTGAGGGTTTTATATCTGATGTTGAAGATAGGTCTACAAGCCTAGGAGCTTTATAGGGCGCAAATTTAGCTACAGATATATGCTGTTCATTTGTATAATAATTAGGATTTCCTAATGCTGTTTGTACATTCAGTTTTCTTGGCTGATTATTATTATCGGTCCAAAAAAGCAAATCTTCTATTAATGTTATACCATTAACTCTTGTATTTTTATTAAAATTAAGATAGGATCCTTGTGTTAATATGTTTAAAGCACTGCTTTGATTATTATATTTTATTATAAAATGATCGGTGTCATTTGTTAAAAATAAATATATATCACTTTTGTCTTGATCAGCAAGCGCTCCTATAGATATTAGTCCAGATACACCAAGCTGACCTTCAAAGCTAAAAACTTGAACATTACCAAGTACATTTTGCACAGTACCTACATCAGAGTTTTCTGACTGGCTTATCTGTATGTTTTGAGCATCTCTATATTCTCCTTGCGGTAATAGGCGAGCATCTAAGTCCTTATTCATTTTGGACTTTATAAAAGCATTGGTTATTTTAGCCATGTATTAACTTTTTATCCATTTAGATTTACCCCTCATTACTTGCACTATTTCATCAAGTTTTATGTTAGATAATCTAATTTTTGCATTTCTTAATTTTGCGCTACGCTCTCTCCTTAGCCTTTGTACAACATATTCCGGTTGATTAGCTCTTGTAGACACAATAGAGTACATTATAGCTGAATATAAAGCATCCTCAGCCATTTTTGGTACTTTCGTATCTAGATCATAAGCAAGTCCATCAGAAATGTATTCTAAGACAATTATTTTGTTTGCTAAATTACTTGAAAATGTCATTTTACCATCTCTATGGTCTAAGCTAAACCATCCGTTAACTTGTGAAAACTGAGGGTCCATTCCGTATAATTCACCTGCACCCCTAGATCCATATGGTCCAAACGCATATGCTGTATAACCCCATTCAGCCCAATCAGCTGCCCATTCTGAGTTTAATATATCTGTATTGTTTTCACTCCATCTTTCTTTTGCTATCGATGTACCCTCCGTGTTTTCTCCAAAATTATCTTGCGTAGGTACTCCATTGTTATCTTGTAATGGAGTTTTGGTTGGGTTAATTGTTAAATTATTAGCCGGATATATAGGCCTTTTTACGCCCTGCTCATCTATCCAAGACACTTTTACATAATTAACATAATCTTGCGGTATAACTACACTTAAATTTGGCGGTATTGTTAACTCGGCTGACTTTATACTTTTTAAAGTATCGTAACTAAACTCTTGTAAGTTTCTTTTGGCAAAAAATACAACATCAGATTTTTTAGCTTTCTGTATAATTTTACCATCACCCACATATCCAACCATAAAGTTGTCAATTGCATCACCCAATTTTATGTATTCGTAATCGCCATAACCTTCTTCTACGGTTTCGCCAAATGCTTTTTCGGGGTTAGTATCCCCGTAGTTACCACCAGTTAATGTTTTAAGCTGTACAACTACAAAAGTATTAGTAGGCAAAGCAGCGCTTATGGTGATAACATTATTTTCGACATCATACTGGGAAACATATTCATTCCAACTTCCAGGTAGCCCAGTAGAGCTTGTATATATTTTAAAATTGTTTAAAGCGTAATCTGTGTTGTTTGGATCCCAATCTTTAAAAATTAAAGAAGTATCAAATGTAGTCGTAAATGTCTCATTTTGCGCATTTGTTGTTGATACAAATTGCTGTGCGCCTTGGTAATATTGCTGATTAGTTTGTGTTATTAAAGACATTTATTAGCTTTTTAAATTTGCTTTATTTTGTTGTATTTCATTCATAGCGGCTTGTATAATATTACCATCACTAATTATCATGCCGCAATATTTAAGAATGTTAAGTATAATATTAGTTTGCTCGGAAATATCTAATTCAAAATTTATACTACCGTTAGGGTTTGAAGGACTATATAAGCTATTATTATAAGCAAATTGTCCAACCGAACCAATTGTATAACCCCAGTAAACATTAGAAGGCGTTGTTAAAATGTTACATAATAAAGAATCTGGTTTAGGAAAAACTTTTAAAGAAGATGTTTTATCTAAAGTTGTAGAATTTGTCTGATTTGAAATGTAAAAAAGCGGATAGCTTTTTGTTGGAGTAGTTAATTTTGATCTTGTTATTAAATTGTATTCTTTTATTGTAGTTAATTCAGCTATTGAGTTTAAAGCTGGATTTTCGTCTACAGTATAATTGGCTATTATGTCACCTATTTTGTAAACGTTTTCTGTAGTTGTCCATATATCATTGGTGTTATCATAGCTAAATAAAACTTCTTTTTGGAATGGATATAGTTTATATTCTATATCCTTAACAGGATTAAAAAATTCTGAATCATTTTGTGCGTTAAGTTGATCTTTGCGCACTAGTTGATTGGCGTCTGAAAAATAATCTTCAAATATTTCGAGTTGTACTTGAGTTGCGAGTTTATTAAACTCTTCTGGAGTTATATACCCTCTTTGTTCTTTGTTAAGTAAGTATAAAACTGTTTCATATACTGAATTTACGTTTACCGCCATTTTATATTTTTATTATAATACACCAGGGCGCTGCGGTAAGCAACACCCTAATATATTATTATTACGTATTATTTTAGTTTTTTCTCTATAGATTTAAAAACTTGTACGCCTTCGTCGGTTTTGAAAAATGCAGCCATAGCTGAGTATGGATTTTCATCAAATGGTACAGTCATTAATTTAGCACCGTTTGAAGCCCACGTAAATGTTCTTTGATCTTGAGATAAAGAAATTATATTATTTTCCGCGGCAATTATTGCCATATTCCTTAGTTGCACATTTTCGTCGTTTGCAAGTTGAAGAAATAAATACGGCTTTTGTCTAGCAAAAAGAAGTAAATCTCTTTTTAATTCTTTAGATCCCATTTTTGAAACCTTAGATCCCATTTCTGTTCTTAAAATTGCTTCAGCTTGATCAATATCCATATCTCTTGCAATATTTAAAGCATCAATCTGAACATCTAAAATTTCTAAATCATCTTCAGCAATTTCAACCGCGCTAAATTCCGCGTATAATTTGTCTTTTAAAGGATGATATAGAGAAAGTAATTTTTGTAAATTTTGTTTTTCTTTTGGAACAAATAAATCACCATTTTTGAATATGATGTGCCCAAGAGTAACTTCTCCTTTTTGCTCGTCCACAAATGGAGATGTTTGATTTGTAGCATACCTAAGTTCTCTTTGCGTACCTTTTTTAGGATCAAAATAAAGCAAAGGATGCTTGGATGTATGTTTTGAATGTATTGTGTGGGTAAGTGGATTTTTGCCTAATACATAATAGGTTCTATCCTTAATTTCCCATTCTTGTTTTTTTGGTTGTTCAACTTTTTTAGTTTCTTTAACAACAGGCTGAGGTGCAACCTCAACAGTTTCTTCTGCTTTGACTTGTTTAGCCATAATATAATAAAATTAAATAGTTAATAAAAGTAATAATTACCCCCGTTGTTTTAACGAGGGTAAAAATTACCTGTGTTGTTATGCTCCTTTGAAAATTACAAAGTTGTTAGCAGCTTGTACACATAAGCATCTTTCAGACAAGAAGTTAACTTGCATTGCGTCAAGATCCGATGTAAAAGCGCCTCCAGCTGAGCCAGTCAACCAAGACTTCATTCTGCGATCGTCTGCCTGAGAAGCTCTATATCGTACGTGCAAGAATGGACGACGGATATTTGTTCCTAGGATTTGATCATAAACAGTTGAAGTTCCAGCTGGTACTAACACACCTTCAATTCCTTGAATAGTGTAATCAAGACCACCACGAGTAGAAGCATCATTTAGGTATTTCCAATCAGTTTTGTAGAAATCGTAAGATCCTCTACGGAAACCGCTAAATCCTAAGTTCAATGCCATTTGCTCTGAGTTTTCAAACAATCCATAAGCAGTACCTCCGGAAGGTCCTTGAGATAAAGCAGCAAGCATGTCATCAAAATCTAACGCAGTTTGGCGATTTAAGAAAAGCATGTTTTCTTCAATAGCTCCTTGTGTGTCAAGGTTTTTCAAAATAGCATCAAATTCATTAAGGCCGTTAGTGGCAGTAAATCCAGTTTGAATATTACCTCTATCTTCAATCGCATCAAAAAGACCTTGAGTACCAGATAGCTTAGTGTTGTATCCAGAAACTCCATCATTAGTAACAACTTTTTTACCTTCAACTACAGACATTTCTAAGTAATCTGCAAAACGTAAACGAGTTTCAGATTCAGCTTTTAAATACCATAAGTATCCAGATGTTCCGTCTTCAGTAGCAACTTCAACCCAACCGATCTGAGCCATATCAGATCCAGATACTTGGTACTGGTTTCTAATAATTATTGGAGAGTTAGAAAATTGAGTAAAAGATGGCTCAATACTTGTGTAATCATCTCCAACTAGAGTTGATCCTTTTTGATACTCAGAACCATATACAAATATTTTTACTTTGTCTAGAGCAGTAAATGGAGCAGGATTGGCTGCGCCGTTAGCAGTTACTAAATCCGCTGAACCATAAGTTGCAACGGTAATTGCAGCTGTGCTTGGTCCGGCAGGAGTAGCTTTAACAATACATTTAGCTTCTTTTCCTGTAGTTGGGTTAATTACAACTAAAGTTTGATTTTTAGAAACTAAGTTTTGCACAAAGTCAGGTCCTGCTGTTGCAGAAATATTATCAATTGTTAGAACATCGCCGCTTGTAACCGTTACGTCATCATATGCGATATGTAATCTATTTTGTTCAGACCAAATAACTTGATCAGAAGTCATTGGCATTTCAGCGCCTACCATACGTAAGAAACCAGATAACGTACGATTTCCGTAACGCTCTACTTCTTGTTCGTAAATTTCAGGTAAATACTGTTGTGCAAATGTTCCTCCGCCTGAAGCAGAGTCAAATGACAAATAATTGTCACTAAGTGTTTGTTTAGCTTGAGATGGTTTAATTGAACCAAATTCTGGTGATATAGCCATAATTATAATTTTTTTTAGTTAAATCGTTTTGTTTTAATTCTTAATTTAGAAGAATCAGCACCACTTATTGCTCTAACCTTTAACCCATTTATAAATACATCTTTTGGCGCCTGGCGGGCGGTATCTACACTAGGGTTTTTAGATTTGCTTACAACCTCTTTAACGGCGTCGGCTTTGCCTTGCTCATAAAAATGATTTGCTATTTTGTCAGCATTGTAAGCGGCAAACATGGCCTTATGATAACCTTTCTCGTCTACGACACTGCCATCTTCCGCAAGGAACTTCCCTACGATGTTGTCTATGTCCGATTGTATCGAAGCTACCTCTTTTGGGTTTGAAACATTATATCTAAATTTTTTATCTCCTAATTTAAATTCGAAACCTTCGAATTCATCAGAGAATAAATTTTCAGTTTTTTGTTTAAAACTTTCGTAATTTTCAGCAGCTTTTTTCTGACCTTCATTATATCGATTGAAAAAGTCCATAGCTTTTTGTTGGTCTTGAGTTACGCCGGGTCTCAACTTGATTTCGTCGTAATATTTTTTCTTAGTTTCCTCTAAAAAGTTTTTGGCTTTTGCAACTTCTTCTTTAAACGCAATTTTCTTTTTGCGTATTTCTTTTGGCTCATCTAGCTCTTCGTCGTAAGAAAAATCTTCCATTAATAATGAAATATCTTCAGAATCTAAATGAGGCTTTGTTTTATTATAATATTCTTTAAGTAGTATATTACTATCTACATTTGAATAATCTGTATTTAATCGAGCGTAATCTTCTATTGTCCCGCCTGTTTCTTCCATAAATGAAACTAGCTTTTCAATATTTTCCGGTAAAGGCTTGCCTGATAATTCTTTATTTTGTACAGCCTCTTTTACCTCTTGCTCTATTTTTTCAACTTTTTCTTCTGTTATTTCTTGAATAACATTTTCAACGGGCCCTTCGTTTCCTTGCTCCACTGTTGACAGTTCCAAGTTGGCTTCTTGCCCTGTTTTTTCATTCGGCTCGCTTGAGCGTAGCACGCTGCCCTCTGGGCTTTGTTCTTGAACGGCATTTTTTTCTTCGTTTTTAATTACTACCTTTGTAACTTCTTCCTCAATCTTATCAGCTGCTTTTGGCTGTGCTAAATTGACCTTAATAGGCTCGTCACTTGTTGGTACTAATTTTTTAGGTTTAGATTTTAATTTAAAATCTCCTTCTTGTTTTACTGTTTCTGACATAATATAATATAATTAAATAATTAAATAGTAATTTTATTTAGGATCAAATTGCTCAAAACCAAAACCACTCATAGTATCAAATCCTGCGGATTCAAAATCAACCGGGGGAGTATTGTTTTTACGCTGCTCAATCATTTTGCTTTGCTGAGTAGCTTGTATTTGAGTTCTTTTATCTTTTCTATCTTCTATTTCTTTTTCTTTACGCGTTTTAGCCGATTGTTGAGCACCAGTTAACTGCATATTGTAATTAAACTCTTCAGCCATTAATAATTTTTTCAAATTAGCCTCTTGCTCCATTTTCTGTATTTCAAACTGAATTTTTGCTTGCTCAATTTGAATTTTACTTTCTGTAACAGCTTGAGTTTTTTGCACTTCAAATAGCGCGGCTTTTTCAGCGGTCTGCTGGTTGGCGGCTGCTTGCGCTTGTATATTAGCTTGCTTAGCAGCTTGATCTTGTTTTTGTTTTTGACCTTGCTTAATTTTTAATAATTGATTAGCAAGTTTAATATTTTTTATTTGCCGTATATCAATTGCATCACTTAATGCTATACCTCCTGATTTTAAAGCAATTTGAATATTTTGTTCTAACTGTGCTCTGTCTTCTTCGTCTGGCTCAAGATCTAAATAAATACCAAAGTCATGCAAGTTAAGTTGGCTTAATTCATTTAATATTGCTACATTTGAATTTGATATACTATTCTTTAAACTTTCAGCAGTAAGCGGGTAGCTTAATACGTCTGCCATTTTTAATGAAACATTTTCACAACATCTTAATGCTATAAATAAACTAGCATCTAATATATGTTTTGTTGCTACGTTTGAAGCGTTAGCTGCCATTTTCTGTAGCCCAACTAAAGCATCTTTATTAGGTAAGCTGCCGTCTCTTGCTTCATTTAAACCTGTTACATCACGTATCATTTGCAAATAATATTGATACGTCGCTATTAAGCTTTGTATCTTTGCTCCACCACTGGATGTAGTCAATTCTTGAACAGGTACTTTCCCTCTATTTAATTCACCTTCTTGAGTTAGTGATCTACCTACAATGCTACCAGTTTGAAAATACATATTCAGCGCTTCTGCAGGATTGTAGTTTGTACCATTACCTAAATCTACTTCCGCTAATCCGTCCATATCTAAAAATACCCCGTCCGGTACTAATTTAGACATAACTTGTTGCAACTTTAAATGAGTAAGCTGTATCATATCAGCAAACCCAGTTATTCTGCTTACAATTGATTCTATTCTGCCTTTATACATTTTAGGTGCACAAATAGCATAACTCATTTCAACTTTAGTGGTATCAGAAAATGGACGTGACATATTTTCTGCCAGCTGCCATTTTAAAATTGTATCTGTACCTAAAACTTTAGCTCCTGAATATAAAACTTCAATACTTCTTGAAACTCTTTCAAAATTATCATTTGGTGGTGGGTTAAAAGTGTCAGGTTTTTCAATAGCTTTAAGTAAGCCTTGGTCTGTTTGCTTAATTTTAAATACTTGGTTCATGTAAGTCTTATACTCAAAATATAAAACTTGAACCGTATTTTCGTCATAATTGCCCCAGCCGGTTATGTATTGACGATTACCCGGCATTTTCTGTATTTTAGCCAGCTCCTCTTCAGATATATTAGGAAATTCTTTTTTTAACTCCGGTATTGTTATTGATTTTATTTCTCCAACATAATATATGTCTTCAAAATTTGGATCTTCTGTATATGAATAAACCATATAGGAAGGATCAACATAGTCAATCGTTATTCCCTCAGCTGTATTAAAGTTTGTTTTTACAGCGCCTATGCCTAAAGTAACCAAATCCTCAACTACTCTTTTATTAGTTAACTTGTACTTATTAAAAGATAAAACGTTATTTATAGCCTCTTCATTTGCTATTTCTGCGTTTTGTTTATATGTTAGTTGCATATGCAATTCCAGCTCTTCCGGTGTTTGAGGCATTTGCTGGACACTAGGGGCAGATGAAATATCTAGACCTAATTTTTGTTTAGCCATAGCAATTTGCTGCTGACTGTACATGTCTTTTAATACCGCCGTAGCATAACTAGTTCTTTTCTTTATTGAGTATGGATCCTGAGCGTAAGCTTTAATGTCATATTCTTTTTGAGCAATTCCATTAGTTACAATATCTACGAATTTAGCAATAACCGGTACAGGTTTCCAATCTAAATTTAAATAAGACAAATCACCATTAATAGCTAACTCATCTTTGTATTTTTGTATGGGCTGCTCACCTCTGGCATAAAGTCTTAATAAATGAAAGTTATTCCAATTGGATAAATATCTATTGCCATTCGTACGGCCTTGATTAAACCACTCTTGCTCAATAGCCCTAGACACTTGAAGTCCGTACTCGTAGGATGCCTTTTCTTCATCACTAACCACTTGGCTAGGAAAAACACTATTAGTATCCGTATATATATTCATTTATTATTTTATTTTTGACACAAAACCTTTGTTGTCGTATTTTTTAAATCCTAAATTATAAACAACCCTGTTTACAGGAGTTGATGGGGCATATAAGTTTTTATTACAAGCCATAATTGCTAATCCACTGCTAATTGAGGCATCATGCTTAGTTCTATTATTTATATTAAATTTAGCCCAGTCCTCTAGTGTTTTTTGAAAATACATATCTCCGTACCCTGTTTCATTTAAACCTACAAATGTTTCAATATAAGTTTCAATTGCAGCGGCGTGAGCCTGTTTTATATCCTCGCTTGAGTTAGGTATACCGCCTAATTCTCTTTCAGTAATGGAGAGTTTATTGTATTTTTTATCAGGTCTATTCATTGAATAACCTCTATATCCTCTTCTTTTGAAATGATATAAAAGTCTTGGTTTATTGTTTTCAGCTAGTAATGGCATTCCATAAAAAACGCAAGCCATTAGTACATCTTCAAAAAATATTTCGGCTGTTTGAGGCCTTGCTATGTATTCTAAAAAAAATCTATTAGGGGGAGCATCCTCCATACTAAACTTTGTAAGTCCATGCAGCGCTCCGTTTGATCCTCTATTGCCTACTGTGCCCGATATATCATATGAATCACACCCAAATGCCCCCATATGCTCATTGCCTGGATATTTAATTCCGTTTTTAACTACTATCCTGTTTTGTAAATTTAAGCTTGGCACCCAAGAAATATTAAATCTACCATTTGAGCTCGGCACAAATATCACTTTTGAATCTTTTATGCCATTTTCCCATTGAAAGTTTCCCTTTGAAACTATACTTGAGTTTTGTAAATCTTCATTATAATCAATCTGTTGATATATTTTAGTTAGATTAAATAAAGATTCTTTTGATTCATCTCGAAATGCATGCTTTTCAGTACGAGGAAATTGTCTGTAAAATTCATTTAAAGCGTCTTGATCTTGCTTTAAACCTTCTACTTCATTATTCCAATATTCAATTACCCCCTGATCTATTACTTCACCTTGGGGACCTTTAATCTCACCTTTTGGTTTATCGAATACAGGTAACCCATAAGAATCAATGTATCCTTCGTAATTCCATTCCATAGGTATGAACAAACTATATAATCCTGAACGAGTCTGTCCATTGGCGTTTCTTTGGGTAACATCTGAGTCATTATATAATTTTTTAAAGTTATCTCCTCCTTTATCTAAAGAATTGCTGGTTGACCCCATCATGCATTTCCCTATAATTCTGGAACCTAGTCTTAAACAAGTTTTTGTTACTCTCCAGTTATTAAGTATGTTTGTTGGGCGTTCCCATTTGCCGCTTTCATCGTGGACTAGTAACTTTAATTTTTCCCCGTCGTACGAGTTGTCCCCCGTGTTCTTCCAGTCGATTGTTGTATCGAGCCCGTCAAGTTCTTGAAGCTTTTCGTTGGTTTCAAGCTTACGCCTGGTATACTTGGTGGCTGGTACTCTATAGGCAAGTTCTGTCTTGGGCCTGTCCATACCGTCCTGGATCGGTTTGAAAAAGAACGGGTAGTTGACCGATATCGGTACGACTTTATCCGTGAACATTTTTTTAGCATCGGGACCAGACTTAGACAAGATACCGTACCGTGCATCTGACGTAATTGTCGCCATGTTAACGGTTTCTGCTGAAGACATAAAAGAAAACCCGGAACGTCTGTTTTTAAGATAACACATTCCATAAGATCGTGGGTCGGCTTTACAAGCCTCCCAGAATATAAAGAATAATCTGTTTGACTCCCTAAAGTCTGGCTGCCCAACGTCAATTTTGCTCCACTGCAGGTACATGTAATGAGTGCCAGTAATATAAGTAGAAACACTTTTATTATAAAACCAAAACCCTTTTTCTCTTCTGTTAAATTCTTCATCTATATAATTGTACCATTTTTCTTTAAAATCTAATGGGTACTCCTCCCAGTCAAACACTGATTTAATCTTTTTTAAAACTTTGGGGTACTGAGTGTATTCCCATGTGTTAGATTCAAACCCGTGAACATTGTTTTCTTTAGGCAAAGCTATTTTTAGGTTTTGGATTTCATATATTTCGCCTATTTCACCTGTCTTGCTTATGACTATAATATCATAATCTTTATTATATCCGTATTCCCATTTTTTATACCTATTTTGTTTTTTTAAAACATTAGGTTTTATATGGTTTTTTAATATTTTATATAAAGCTTGCTTATACATTACTTAGATCTACCTTCAGCAAAACCTTTAAAAGTTCTTTCTTGTTTAACTTCTTTTGGTTTTTCGTTTAACAAATCCTCTTCGCTTTCAATTCTAGCTAGTATTTCAAAAGCATCAAAAATAGCAAGTTTTTTTGTAGCAGCCGCGTTTTTAAGTCTATCTGCTGAAATGTCATCATCAGAATCAACAATTGGCTCTTTAGCTACTTTTATAAGCTCCTCAACTGCTTTGCGCCCAGCTTGGATTATACTTTTCTTCGTCTCCTTGGTATTCATATTTAATTACAATATCATTTGATTTCATACAGTATAAACGCTCTTCATCAATTAAAAATTCCCATTCGCTATTTGGAGTAAACCCTATTAAGTCCCCTGGGTTAATTTTAAGCTTATTTAAAGAGCTGTTTCCGTATTTTAATATACCAACAAGGCTTCTCTCTTTATTTAGAGTTAAATCTTGCTTATCTTTTATAGGTTGAACAAAGCATCTTTCGTTTACAGTATTCCACCCTAATTTGTTTTTATATAAATATATTTGGTCAAAAGAACAAAGGTGGTAATCTTCATTTAAAAAAGATCTACTTTTTTTCTTTTTACCTTTTATGTCGTAAAAAGTTCTAAATACATTTTGATGTATTACAACTTTATCTCCTTTGCTAATATCAGACTTAAAAGCTAAAGGCACTTGAATTACCTCTGCTATTCTATTTACAAATTTCCAGTTTTCAATTTTAGTATTAACAACTAAGTCTTTATTACCAACTTTAATTGTATTACTGTATTTATTTCCAACTGGCTTTACAATAAAATCATACAATGCATTCATTAGTATTCTAAGTCATACTCAACAGAAATAGCCATGTTAGAATTAAACTTTTTCCATGGCAAAATTTCGTTGTTTTTTTTAATGTGTATATTATATGAATTATCGGATTCGTCTAGGATTATGTGGGATATTTGATGCCCTCCATAAACCTGTTGTCCAACAGAGTAATGCATTGCATCGTTTTTGTAATCTGATCCAATACTTATTTTTCTAACCACAGAATCCATTACTCAACTACTTCTAGTTCTGATTTTGGGTCAACTTCAATTTTAGAATATTCTCCTGTTTCTAAGTTAATTGAAATCTGTCCGTATTCTTTTTCAAGTTTTTGTTTTTCATTTTCAATAACTTGATTTAATTCTGCTATTCTATGAAGAAGCGAATGCTTTTGAGCTTCTACTCCTCCAATTTGTGTTAATACGCTGGAAATTTCATTGTTGGTTTTAACAATAATTTCTAGTTCTTCTTTTTTGATTTTTTTAGCTTTTGCCATAATTTGATTTAATTTGATTTATTTAACTTATTTATTTATTATTACTTATACTTTTAGCTTTTTCCCATGTTCTGCCCACAAAATACGCGCCATACACTGTAACTAAAAGAGTTTGGAATATTGGTATATACTCTTCTGATATTTTAAACTCTCCGATATTTCCATCAAAAAACGCACACCCGGTAAATATAACAGTTAAATATATAAGTACCATTGGGCGAATGTTTTTAGACAAGAAGGAATCAGACTTCATATCCGATTCCCATCTTGCCGTAACTTGTTCTTGAGCTTCTTTATCAGCTTTCTCAAGAATTTCAGTTATTAACCTTTGTGCTTCTAACTTTTCTTCTTTGGTAGTTGTAAGCTTATCAATAACATCGCCGACTTCTTTAATTACATTGCCGGTTAGCCATTGCCAGATTTTTTTCATTTAGTAATTTTTTCTTACTTGATCTTTTCTTACACCACGCCTTCTAGCTTCATTACTTAATTGTGAATTAATAATACTGCCGCTTCTTGTTGTAGTACTACTGGAAATATTTGGAGCTTGCATAGATCCTGTAAAATCTAAATGACCATATCTATCAGCTTTGTTTCTCCCTAACCCTATATTACCTATTTTATTGCTTAAACTACCTTGCTCACTATAAAATCTACCTGGTTTTGCTTGAATTCTAGATTGAATTTCGCTTGGTGTAAAAGCTTGAGGAAAGTTTAGGTTTGATTGGGTTAAATTACTTGTTGTATTTCTTCCAGGTGTAACGCCTACTGAACCTTGAGAAGTATGGACGGATGGAATAGAGACATTGTCTTGCTGTCCTGTAACTCTTGCTGTAGTATATATGTTTTCTCCAGAAGGAGATGTTGTTTGGAGAGATTCATATTCATCAATTCTATTGTTAGGACCTAAAGAATAATCTCCTGACAGTTGATTGCGACGTTGAACCTTTGCTTGCAATTGCTGTTCGGTTCTTTTAGTTTTAGCAACGTTACTTTTAGAATTAGGATACGAAAAACCAGTTACTTCGTTAGCCTCATTTGTAGAAAGACCTCGGTTAACATTATTATTAACTTCAGGATACTGAAATCCAGTGAAAGTTCTATCTCTTCCAGTTGGCCCTGCGACTCTATTAGATATATTAGCCGTGCCCTGAATATTTGATTCTCCCGGGCTTGAAATTAATTGGCTTATGTTAGTAACACCTTCGTATTGACTTAAATCAGCGTCTTTTTCGGCATTAGTTACTACAGAAGAATCTACTAGCTTACCAGTTTTTTTGTCTAAAACTGCTTCAAAACCTGAAAGTTTCATTCCCGGCTTAACAGGGAATTTATTTAAAGGACTCATTGGTAAGGCGCTTGGTATGCCTCTCCCTGTTTTTGGCATATTCATTCTGCCGGGTGATGGTTTGTACATAATTTTTTATTTTTTTCGTTGATAAGCTACTATGCCTTTAACTTCATTCGTATCAAAATCCATGTATGTAGCTATTATTTTTGTTTTGTTTTTTAAATAGTAATTTACGTAAACTCTATAATTATTTTTAGAATTGTAAAAAATTGTTTTTATATTTTTTTCATCATAATCTAAAACTGATTCATGAAAATCTTTTCTTTCTTTAAATTGTGATTTATTAAATACAGTTAAAGGATTTTTATATTGGTATTCTATATAATCCCTTTCGGTTAAATAAGAAACTATAAATATATCGTCATTAAATATATTAAAATTTTTAATATAATATGCTTTTGTTTCAAACTTAGTATTAAACCATTTTTGGTCTTTAGTAGGTACCCAATTGCCTGAAAACTGTTCTTGCGAATAAACGCTAAAAAATAAAAATAAAGTAAATAATGTTGTGATTAATTTTTTCATAATATTAAATTTAATTGTTATATTAATATTATTACTTATAATTTACTTTTTTTCCTTAAGCTCTTCTATACGCTTCAGCTTCCCAGGGTAAATTTTCAGCACCCTCTTTCATTTTACTTCTGGGGTATTTTATACCTTTCCAGTAAACATAGTCGTCATCATAGTCTAGGTCGCCCCTTTGCATTTGTTCAATATGAATCTTTTCGTGTGCGATAACATTGTCCTCCTGCTCTTTAGAGCAACCATCTGCTATGATAATAGTTCCATTATTATTGGCTTTTCCAACAGCGCCGTCTTGCATGTCTACATAATATATAGGTGTATTATCTTCCACATAAGGAGGGCCCTTCATTTTAAAAGCCATATTAATAATTTGTTTTATACAATTGCTACGTCGCTAATTACTATTGACCCTAATTGTACTTTAGATTTAATTCCTCCAGGATTAGCTGTTAAAGCGCTTTGAATAGCTTTAGCTAAAGCAGTTCCAGTGCCGGTTGAGCAAGTAAATACAATGTGGCTTGTAAGTCCGTTTTGAAAAATTGTTGCTTTTGTAGCTGCGTCAGCTCCTCCGCCAAGTCCGTCTCCGGCTGATACGTTTAAAATTTGATCTGCATTAACTAAAAAAGTTCCCGCAGCATCAGTTGTTGAAATTTCGATAAATTTTGCCATTGTGTTTGTGTTTGTGTTTGTGTTTGTGTTTGTGTTAGGCTAGGTTTGTACAGTCCTAATCTGTTATTTTATTGGTCATCTAAGGCAGAGCCTTTACCTTCTACCATTGCTTTTGCTTTTTTATAATCACCGCCCGTTTTTTGCATAGCGTAACCAAAAGCATTACCTTCAAGAGGGCTATCTTCATTCATACGTGCCGGCCCTCTACCTCCGCCCATACTAGGCGATGTGCACATAAATTTTGAAAGTGGACTATAATTTCCCATTTTTTTTATTTTATATATATTAACAATTCCATCTACGTCTTGCTGCTCTACCTCTTTTAGATTTCCACCCTTTAGATCTAGCACAAAATGATTTTCTTCGTTTCCAGGCTTTACTTCCTCTTTTAAGCTTTTTAGGGTCTTTAGTAACAGCCGTTTGTAATTTACTACCAGGATTATCTCTTTTATATTTTGTCACACCTTTTTCAGACATACCTCCACCTGCAGCTGCTCCTGTTCCAGAATCTTTAGCTTCGTTATAATATCCTTTTGATTTTTTACGAGAAGGTGCATCTCCTTTTTTTAGCAAAGGTGATTTAGCCATAAATGGCGCCGAAAATTTTGAAGACATATTATTTTTTCTTTTTATATATTTCATGCCACTTTGACAGGGTATAACCTATAGTTACAACTAGCAAAAATATTTTTAACCATAATTCTATTTCAGTCATGCTAACCGCTAACGTGCCACCGTTTAGTACATATAGTTTTATATCTCCCATCGAAAGTCTCATTTCTACAATTTTAGTAAGATTTTGCTTTAGATGTAATAGGCGCTTTAAAGCCATCACATCCACAGCTAGCTTTTAAAATTTCTAAGCCATAAGTACCATTACTGGCGCCTTTACCCATTGGAAATCCACTAAGATCTAGTGGTCCGTCCCATACAGCGCCCTCTCCAACTTGTCCGTCTAATTCAGTTTTTGTTAAAACTTTGTTTGAATTTTTTGAAATCATTATTTTTATTTTTAATTGTTTTACATCATACCAAAACGGTAATTGCCTAATGCTGCGGCTCCATTACCTAAAGCGTTGTTTGCCCACGAAGCACCCGCTGTTGCGCTTTGCCCTGGTCTAGTTAATGAATAGGCTCTTCTTAGGTAATCAGCGCTCATGTTAGAGCCATACCCTAGAGAACCAGCTCCAGTAGTTCTAGTCCCTACACCGAGAGCTCCGCTTAAAGCTACGGTGTTTCTATATTTATCAGCTTGCGTTAACTGTCTTAATCCTTGATTAATGCCTTTTTGAGCAGAAAACCCCATTCTTATATTTGGATCTCCCCCTAAAGTTCTAAAGCCTGACTGTCTTATGCCTCCAAAAGTTCCAATTTCACCTGAGGTATCGGCTATACTTTTATAAGCATTTCCAATTCCAAAAGCATTTAATTCACCAGATTCTTGATTACCTTGACTTATATCTCTGTCATATTGCCCGCTAGCTTTGATCATGTCATTGTACAACCCAAAGCCTTCTTCCTTGGTATCGATCATACCGTCTCTTGTCATATCTGTTTGGTAGCCTCCAGTTCTAAACATAGCTTGAGGACCAAATTCTAACCCGGTAGATGCGTTATACCCTTGGTAGTTATCATAGCTTGATCTTGTGCCTGATTCGCTCTGCATTCCTGCGGATAAGGATCCTAAATCAAAATATCCAGCCATTTTTTAAAAATTATCTTTGTTTAAATTATAAATAGCTTTTGTCATAACTTTATCGCTATATCTTGTACTATTTATAATTTTATTTGTTCTACCTATATTAATGTCTTCCTGCCCCAGCATTATTTTATAAATTCTTTTTATAAGTTGTTTTGCTTTTACAGAGGTTTTATATAAATTATATTTTTGTGTTGTTCTATTCCTGTGTCTCCACACTACTATCCAATTATTTTTTAAAAGTTTGTTCCATCTTCTGTTGTTCCAGCTATATGTATAAACTCCGGTTTTGTAGTCTTGCTTTGAAAAATAATCCATACAATCTAAATATATTAATAACTCCAGTTCTGAGTCTGTTAAGTTATTATTTTTGCACGCCCACTTTCTTATAATCCTGTAATGCTTCATAAGGTTGAGGTCTTTTATATCGTCAGCCCCTAGCCTTCTCATAATACAACTACAACGTCTCCCGCTTTAATAACGTGATACGTTTGTTTTTCAACTTCAATTTTATGACCAGCATGCCTGTCGTAAAGTATTACACTACCTTTTTTTAAAGCGTCTATTTCATTTCCAGCCGAAACGACCGTAGCTTCCACATATCTAATATCGTCTCTATGTGTCTCAGCTAAAAGTAGGCCTCCTTTTGTTTTGGTAGTACCTTCCTTAGTCTTTTTTATAATTATATTTCTACCTATTGCTTTCATCAATTCTTAAATTATTAATTACACAATCCGTAGATAATATTGTTGTTGCCACCGAAGCCGCGTTTTTAAGAGCGCTTTTAGTTACCAGTAGTGGATCAATAATCCCCGCTCGTACCATATTTACTTCCTTGCCTGTAACCACGTTTAGCCCTTTGTTTTTAACTTTAGGATAAACAACTTCAAGACCTGCATTGGTAAGAATTGTTTCGTAAGGCGCTTTTATTGCTTGTAGCAATACTTGTTCACCTTCACTCTTAGCTTTTATATTATCAGAAGCATTTAACAAGGCTATTCCGCCTCCTGGCACTATACCCTCTTTTATAGCGGCTTTTGTAGCACAAATAGCATCTTCGACTCTATCTGTTTTTTCTTTTAATTCTATTTCAGAATTAGCACCCACTTTTACTATAGCTACTTTAGCTGATAGTAGCGCTAGCCTTTTTTCAAGCTTTACAAGCTTATTAGGGTTTTTTTCTTTTAAAAGCTGTTCTTTTAATTCTTTTATAACAATAGCCACTTCCTCTGAAATATTACCAACTTGAAGTATTGTATTTTCGTGAGAGGTTACACTTTTAACGCATTGGCCTAAATGCTCCGGCTGTATCATATCCATATCATCGCCAAGGTCCTCGTTTATGATAGTAGCGCCAGTTAACAGAGATAAGTCTTGAAGCATCTGTTGCTTACTTATGCCATAAGTTGGAGCATCAATAACATTTACTTTGATAGCTCCTTTCATGCGGTTCATAGCTAGAGCTGATAAAACACCTTGTTCTAAATCGCCTATAACAAGCAAAGGTTTGTTGTTTTTTATTACGTACTCTAGCACAGACTGAATCTGTCTTATTGTATCAACTGGTGATTCTAGTAAAAGCACTAGCGGCTTATCTAGTTCAGCAGTTTTTGTTGATTGGTTAGTAATGAAATGAGAGTTTTTAAGCCCTTTGTCATACTGAACGCCGTCTACGGTTTCAACGTATGTTGTACCGTCTGAAGATGTTTCCATCATAACCACTCCTGTGTTATCGACAGCCCTAAACGCATCAGCGATTATACCACCTAGCTCAGGGTCGTTATTTGTAGAGATTGTTGCGATTTGATCAATCATATCGTCTTTAACCTCCACTGATAATTTTTTTAAATACGCTACAGTTTTTTCTACAGCGGTATTGATACCGTCTTTTAACTCTCTTGAGTTTGTTTTATTAGCGACTTTGTATGCTTCACTTAATATAGCATGCGCTAATACTGTAGCTGTAGTTGTACCGTCACCGGCTTCTTGCACTGTTTTGCGCGCTGCTTCTTTTAAAAGCGTAGCACCCATATTTTCTACTGGATCTCTAAGTATTATAGAATCAGCAACTGTTACACCATCTTTAGTTATGATTGGTCTTCCGGTGTGATCTTCCAGCATTACACACTTACCGCTAGCACCAAGCGTGGAGCTAACGGCATTTGTGAGTTTTTGGATTCCTTTAAATACATTAACCCTGGCTTCTTCGCCGAAGTTAAGGTTTTTGACTATTGCGTCTGACATAATTTAATTTAATTTAATTTTAATATTGGCTTACTTAAAGGTCTTTACTACTTTTGGTCCGTTTAAAAATTCAACTTTCTTTTTGTAGTGCTCGATTGTTTTGTCAATCGAAGTTTCAGCGGCTTCTAATGTTTCTCGCCGCGTAACATCCTTCCAGTTTTCTTCATTTCGAAGATCTTGGTATTCTGTTTGGTAGTAACCGTTTGGTAGTTGAACTATACGCCAGTTAGCTTTGTCGGCTATATGGTTCCATAGTTTAATTCGGTTTTCATCTGGTTGTGGTTGACTAGTCCACGAATTAGTCTCGTAATAAAATGTCATTGGTTTTGGTTTTATGTTATTATTTGGTTTGCACTTTACCCGTGCCGGTTATGTTTTATATCATTACGTAATTTTGGTAATTTTTACTTAATATTCTATTGTCATAGTCACAGACGTTGGGTTTTTTAATTCAGCTATTTGAGAGGCAACGCTGTCTTCAATAGCTTGAACTTGCTCAGCACCCATAGCTTCTTTTGTCCAACCAACAATTATTTCGTTAGTTAAATCTTCAAATGGTATAAAAGGTGTTTCAGGGTCTACAGCTACTGCTTGAGTTCCAATACTATTTGCCGTATAATCTCCTTCTGTACCTGTTGCAATCCAATGTACGTTATACACTACATCTGTTTCACCTTCTACTTGAGGGTGTACGTCTACTGTTTTACAATTCCAATCGTAAGTTATCATAATTTATTATTTATTTATTTTGCTGGGGTAAAATTGTATATTGCGTCCCCTATTGTTATTTGTAATTGACCTGATTTTTCGTTAAATGTTATAGATTTTATATTATCTAAATGACTGTTCCCGTTAGTACCGTTTTTTCCGTCAGCTCCAGCCGGCCCTGTTTCTCCGGTATTACCTTGAGGTCCTTGTGGTCCTGTATTACCAGTATCACCTTTAGTTCCTTGTGAAGCAGCCGTTGATGAGTCTTTACCAAAAGCGTCTTTTATAAAAGTGTGCAATTCTTCTACATCTTGCCTTAAATCTTCAACCTGCTTTAATAAAAACTTATTAGTTTGATAAACAGCGTTATCGTTAAACAAGTCGCTAATATCATCTAAGGCGTTTAGTTCTTCAGATTTTTCTTTAGAAATTACAATCTCACCTGCGGTATTTTTGGAGGCCTCTTGTCCTTCTGAGCCTTCTTTATAAAGCTTTTTTCCTCTGATATTTTCGTTTATATTAGCCATATTAAGTTATATTATATTCATGCCATATTTGACAGGACATTCCCCCCATTCTTGGCTGAGTTGCCACCCCAGTCACAACCCCTATTTGCACTTCGTCTTCAGCATTAAAAGTAAAATTAGACGTTCCAAAATCAAAAGTAACTTTCATACCTACAGCCCCTCCGTCTGTAACAGTCCCAGTGTATGTAGTGCCACTAGTTGTACCATTTATTCTTTTATAAAAAGTACAAACCGTAGCTACTGGTGTACTTCCTGATATATGCTTTAGTATAATTTTTCTAACCCTACCCGCGTATAAAGGTACCCAAGTATTATAATATTGGTCTGACGAAGACATTCCTGTTGAATTTATAGGAATCCACAGTGGGTTAGCACCATCAGTGCTTCTTGGGCTATGAAAAAACCCACCATTGTGAAAATAAGATACATATCCTTTATACCCGTCTACAGCTTTTACAATACCATCAACTTCTAGCTTTTCACTTGGACTAGTCGTCCCAATACCGACGTTGCC